>Ga0255338_1000857_pt1 | contig 73227 bp, 74 predicted proteins | sample MeOH1_35cm_T4_19_FD_203715 | JGI IMG/M metagenome (GOLD analysis project Ga0255338, IMG submission 203715) | Sandy soil microbial communities from University of British Columbia, Vancouver, Canada - MeOH1_35cm_T4_195 | ecosystem: Engineered > Artificial ecosystem > Sand microcosm > Unclassified ... | reverse complement strand
GAGCCGAAGGCGCGTAGCGAGTTGTACGGCGCCGTCCCCAGGCCAAGCCGCTTCGCGAAGTCGTAGCGAAGCGAAGACCGCCACAGTATGAGCCGCTGCCGGGTACCGCCTGCCGCGACGCGAAGCGACCGCCACCTGCCTGCCGCGCCGCGAGGGCCCGCCACTCTCCTCACGCGACGCCACAATTCAGAAACTCATGCCAGCAACGCGTTCACCCGCCTGACGTACGCCGCCGGGTCTTCTGGCAAGCCGCCCTCAGCCAGCAGCGCCTGATCGAAAAGAATGTGCGCCAGGTCGTCGAAGTGCTCCGATTGTTCCAGCTTCTTCACCAGTGCGTGGCCGGCGTTCACCTCTAGCACGGGCTTGACCTCCGGCACCTTCTGCCCCGACTGCTTGAGCATGCGCGCGAGCTGCATGCTCATGCCGCTGTCCGTGACGACGAGGCAGGCCGGTGAATCGACCAAGCGCGTCGTCACGCGCACGTCCTGCGCCTTGTCCTTCAGCGCTTCCTTCAGCCGCTCCAGCACCGGCTTGAAGGTTTCGGCGGCTTCCTCCGCGGCTTTCTTTTCGGCCTCGTCCTGTAGCTTGCCCAGGTCCACCGCGCCGCGCGCCACCGATTGCAGCGGCGTGCCGTCGAATTCGTGCAGGTAGTTCAGCGCCCATTCGTCGACGCGGTCCGTCATCAGCAGCACTTCGATGCCCTTCTTGCGGAACACTTCGAGCTGTGGGCTGTTCTTCGCGGCGGCGAGCGTGTCGGCGGTGATGTAGTAGATCGCTTCCTGGCCGTCCTTCATGCGCGCCTTGTAGTCCGCGAGCGAGACGCTGGTGGTGTCGGAATTTGTCGAGGCGAATCGCAGCAGCCCCGCCAGCCGGTCACGGTTGGTGAAATCCTCACCCAGGCCTTCCTTGAGCACCGCGCCGAATTCAGCGTAGAACTTCGCGTACTTGCCCTTTTCTTCTTCGGCAGCATCTTCGGCCTTCTCGGCCTTCGCCATCTCCTCGAGCATGCCGAGCACACGCTTGGTGCCGCCTTCGCGGATGGCCTTCACATCGCGGCTCTCCTGGAGCAGCTCGCGGCTGACGTTCAACGGCAGGTCGGACGAATCGATCACGCCCTTGACGAAGCGCAGATAGGCAGGCAACAGCGCCTCGGCCTCGTCCATGATGAAGACACGCTTGACATAGAGCTTCACCCCGGCAGCCTTCTCGCGGTTCCACAGGTCGAATGGCGCATGGGACGGGATGTAGAGCAGCTGGATGTATTCGGTGGAGCCTTCGACGCGGTTGTGCGACCACGCGAGGGGCGGCTCCTGGTCATGGCTGATCTGTTTGTAGAACTCCTGGTACTGCTCGGTGGTGATGTCCTTTCGGGGGCGCGACCACAATGCGCTGGCCTGGTTGACGGTCTCCCACTCGGCGGTGAGCACCATCTCCCCGCCCTTGTTGTCTTCTCCCTCCTTCCACTCCTCCTTGCGCATCAGGATCGGCAGCGAGATATGGTCGGAGTACTTGCCGATGATCGACTTGAGCTTCCAGGTGGACAGGTAGTCGGCAGCGTCTTCCCGCATGTGCAAGGTGACGCTGGTGCCGCGCTCGGGGCGCGTGATCGACTCGACCTCGAAGTCGCCCGCGCCGGTACTGGTCCAGCGCACGCCCTCGTCGGGCTTCAGACCGGCGCGCCGCGACTCCACGGTGATCTTGTCGGCGACGATGAAACCGGAATAGAAGCCGACGCCGAACTGGCCGATCAGCTGGGCATCGGCTTTCTGGTCGCCCGACAGGCGATGCATGAACTCGCGGGTGCCGCTCTTGGCGATCGTGCCAAGGTGGTCGATGGCCTCCTGCTGCGACAGGCCGATGCCGTTGTCGGTGATGGTGAGCGTGCGCGCCTGTTTGTCGAAATCGATGCGCACCTCCAGGTTGGGCGCGTCCTCGTACAGCGCGGTGTTGTTCAGCGCCTCGAAGCGCAGCTTGTCGCAGGCGTCCGATGCGTTGGAGACCAGCTCGCGCAGGAAGATTTCCTTGTTGGAATAAAGCGAATGGGTGACCAGGTGCAGCAGCTGGGCTACTTCGGCCTGGAAGGAGAGTGTCTGTTTTTGGCTCATGGCGAATGTCTCAAGAATCGGAATCGACGTTGTGGCCCGGGCGACATGGGGGCGTCCCGCGCCTTTTCAAGACCCCGAAGATTACATTGCCGACTCTTCCTGGTTCCGCCGACAGGCCAACAAAAAAGCGCCCCGAGGGGCGCTTTTTTCTCTGGAGGAGGATTCTCGTTCGGCTTAGATGTTGCCGATTTCGCCAGACGAGATCTGGCCCAGGCGAACCGCTTCCGCGGCTTGCGCGCGCAGCACCTTCGCGTCGACGGTGGATTTCACGGGCGCCGCAACGCGCGAACCGGCCGGCTCCGTGCTGCGGGTGGACGCGACCTTCGCGGCTTCGGCCATGACTTCGGCGCGGGTGCGGCTGCCTTCGAACTTCACGGCGAATTGCGATGCGTCAGCTTCATCGGCGTGCGCGCCGGTGGCGGCGACGGCAGCGAAAGCGGCAATGGCGAGGATGGACTTCGTGTTCATGATTCAGGACCTTTCAGTGTTTGTGGAGATAACCAGGAAATTTCGGTTGGTGTTTGTTGTGTGAAGGTCAAGCATCAACCGTGATTGAACTTTAGGCGCCGGTATTTAGGTGACCCTTAGCGTTTGCTTAGGTAGGAATTAGCGTGCGCCCGTTCGAGATCAATTCACTGCGCGTTGGCAGGCGTTCCGGCAAGCGTCGTGCCCACGGTGCGCGTGGCTGCGACGTGCGACAGGTATGCCGAGCCGCTGTCTTCGCCGTTCAGCGCGGCCACGGCCTCGCGGTCGGCGCGGTATTCGGCTTGCACCTGTTCGCGGCTCTTTGTCGACTTGAATTGCGCGAGCTGGTTGTAGCGAATGGACCAGGGGTTCACGCCCGCCTTCTTGTACTGGAACAGCTCGGCCTGCACTTCGGCGCGGGTGCGCGCGGACTGGAACGGCGTGGTGTCGATGGTGATGTCGTCGGCGCGAGCGGCAGAGGAGGCGATGGCGGCGAAAGCGGCGACGGCCAGGAGAGTCTTGGAATTCATGATGGACCTTTCAGTGAGTGGACTTGGCTTCGGCCTCCGTCCGTTTCCTCGAACTTCAACCGTGATCTCACTGTAGGTTTCGCGCTTTAGGTGGCGCTTAGCGTTGACTTAGCTGCGCGTTAGGGCTGGCGGCGAGTTGGTTGGCGGGAGATCAGGGCGGCGGGGGACACGAGCGCGACAGCACACTGATAGCCGCATGCGCGTACGCGCGGAGGATCTACGCCGGCTCGACGCGCGCGACGAGACCGCTGCGATCCTCGCGGTTGCGCAACGTGATGCGCAGCCCGCAGCGTTGCGCGGCCGCCTGCGCGATCGACAGGCCCAGGCCGCTGCCGCGCGCGTTGCTGCCCGGCACGCGGAAGAAACGATCGAACACGCGCGGCATGAGTTCCGGCGGAATACCGGGGCCCGTGTCCACCACTTCGACCGCGCATCGTGTGCCCTCGCGCACGATGCGCACGTCCACCACACCACCTTCAGGCGTATAGCGCAGTGCGTTCTCGATCAGGTTGTCGATCACGCTGCGCAGGTCGCTCGGCGCGCAGCGGAAGGTCGGCAGGGGCTGCCCGTCAGCCGGGGCGACGAGGCCCAGGTCGATGTTGCGCTGGTCTGCCAATGCGATGAGCGCGTTCATGCTCTCGTGCAATTGCGCCTGCAGGTCGACCACGCCTGCCGCTTCGGCCACCGGCGCTTCCTGCCGCGACAGCTTGAGCAGCTGGTCCACCAGCCGTTGCGCGCGACTGACGCCCGCCTCCAGCTGCGCGAAGCTCTGCTTGCAGGCGCCCTCCGGCAGGTCGCACCGCACGTTCTCGAGCTGCAGCGCTACCGCCGTGATCGGGGTGCGCAATTCGTGCGCGGCGTCCTGTACGAATCGGCGCTGCGTGGCGAAGGCATCGCGCAGGCGCGTGAGCAGGCTGTTGAACGATTCCACCAGCGGCTTGAGCTCCTGCGGCACACGCTCCAGGGGCAGCTCGGAGATGGTGTGCTCGTCCTGCAAAGCGGCCTGGCGACCGATGTCACGGACGGCGCGCGACATCGCGCCGGACACGCCCCAGAGGATCAAGATCGCAAGCGGCAGCAGAATCATCACGGGCGCGATCGCCGAACCGGCACGCTCCGCGGCCAAATGCGCGCGGAACGTACCGCTCTGGAACACCTGGATGCGGCGCCCGCCATGAACTTCAGTCGAATAGACGCGCCAGGACCCGCCATCCGTTCGCAGGTCGGCGAAGCCCGGCTGCTGCTGCAGGGGCACGGCCAGCGTCGGCCATGACGAAGCGACCAACCTGCCGTCTGCCCCGTACACCTGCACCGCATAGGCACCCCACTTGTGCACCCGCTCGGCCGTCAGCGGGGGCGGCATCGTGTGCTCTTCCTGCATCACGATCGACTGGCCCAGCTGCTCCATCTGGCTGTCCATGAACTCGCGCACCATCTGGCTGTAACTCCAGTAGGAGAACGCGGCCGAAGCGGCGCCCACCAGCAGGAACAAGGGCACTAGCCACATGAGCAGCACCCGGCGAAGCGAACACATTGGCCCCACGGGAAAGACGTGGAAGCGAGTGCCGGTTCGGGCCCCGGTGCCGAGCGGGCAGCCGATCACGTTGCCCGTTGCGGCCGCCGTGGCGGTCGGCGCGCCGTGCAATTTCATCATCGCGCTTCTCCCGCGTTGGCCTGCGTCGCGGCGATTCGCCAGCCCAGCCCGCGCACATTGCGGATGGTGTCGGCGCCGAGCTTGCGGCGCATGCCGTGGATCAGGACATCCACGGCGTTGCTGCTGACCTCCTCGCCCCAGCCGTAGATGCGGCTTTCAAGCTGGTCGCGCGACAGGATGGCCCCCGGCCGTTCCAGCAGCGCGTGCAGCAGCGCGAACTCGCGGGCCGACAGCTGCGAGCGCTCGCCCTGCACCAGGACTTCGCGCGTGGTGATATCCAGCTGCAACTCGGGCCCGCCGATCACGGAGTGGGCGCTGCCATCGCGGCGGCGGATCACGGCGCGCATGCGGGCCAACAGTTCCCGGAACTCGTACGGCTTGATGAGGTAATCGTCAGCGCCGATGTCCAGGCCCGTGATGCGATCGTCGATGCCGTCGCGCGCCGTGAGCACCAGCACGGGCGTCTGGTCGCCGCTGCCGCGCGCCTTGCGCAGCACCTCGATGCCGTCGCGCTTGGGCAAGCCCAGGTCCAGCAGCACGCACGCATAGCCGCCGTCGGCCATCGCGCTTTGCGCGAGCAGCCCTTCCTTGACCCAGTCCACCGACCAGCCGTTGGCACCCAGAGCCTGCTTCAGGCTCTGGCCGATCATCTCGTCGTCTTCAACCAACAGCACGCGCATCGAATGCTCCTAACGCAAGCGCTGGCCGGCGTCCCAGCGAGCTTCCTGCCAGGCTTCGTGCAGTCGACGACCTCCGGCCACGAGCACCGCGGACAGCCCCAGGGCTGCGACCGCGATCCAGGCGGTGAAGTCAAAGCCCCATGCGGCCGCGGCGACCACGACGACGAACGCCAGGGCCACAAGCATGAGCAGGGCCAGCGCGAGACGATGGAATTGGCAAGTGGGCATGGTGCGTCCCCGGGATGGAATATGCACAGCTTAAACCTGCAGATTTAGCCCGGGATTAGGCATCCCTGCGGCTAACGCGGCAATGACTCCACCTCGCGGACCCACCGGTCCACCAGGCGCCGCCGCTCGGCCGCCTTGCCGTATTTCTCGAAGTCATACTTGATCAGGCGCACGTTGTCGATGGGCGGGATGCGCGGGTCGGGCTTGAACGTCTTGTTGGCCGGTACCTGCAGGCTGTTGGCCCGGGCGCCGATCTGCTGGCCTGCCTTGCTCATCAGCCAGTCGTAGTACTTGCGGGCCGCGTCGCGGTTGCGCGAGCCTTTGACGAGGGCGATGCCGCCGACCTCGTAGCTCGTGCCCTCGCATGGCGCGGCCGCGTAAACCGGGAACTTGTTGGTCACGCGCTCGTTGTCGAAGCCGAAGATGAAGCTCACACCGATGCCCACCTCGCCCTTGGCAACGCTGCGCGCCTGGGCGGTGCCGCTGCGCGTGTACTGCGTGACGTTGCGGTGCAGTTTCTTGAGGTAGTCGAAGGCCTGGTCCTCGCCCATCATCTGCACGAGCCCGGCAAGGATGGTGTAGCCGGTGCCGCTCGAGCCGGGGTGCGAGGTTTCGATCTCGCCCTTGTAGCGGGGATCGAGCAGGTCCTTCCAGCACTTGGGCGCAGGCAGGTTCTTGCGCTTGAGCACCTCTTCATTCCAGCCGAAGCCGATCGCGCTGGTGTAGAAGCCGCCCACGTGGTTCTGGCTCATCGCGTACTGGCGCACAGCCCACCCGTGCAGGTCGCCCAGGTACTCCGGGCGGTAGGCATCGAGCAGGCCCAGCTCGGCCGCCTGGTAATACGGGTCGCCGGTGCCGCCCCACCACAGGTCGGTCTTCGGGTTCGCGGCTTCGGCCCGCAGCTGCGCCAGCGCCTCTCCTGTCGCCTTGCGCGTCTGCAGCACTCGCACGCCGGTGGCGCGCGTGAATTCCTGCGCGGCCAGCTCGCACCACGACTGGTCGGTGCTGCAGATCGCATTGACGGTGGCGGTCTGCGCGGCTGCCACGCCGCAGGCAAATACCAGGGCAAACGCCGCCGCGAGTTGCTTCATGTGCCGCTTTCAGAACCGCTCATGGGGAGCGAGATAGCGCCATTGTCCGACCGGAAGCTGACCCAGCACCACATTGCCGATGCGGATTCGCTTCAGGCCCACCACCTTCAGGCCCACGAGCTCGCACATGCGCCGGATCTGGCGCTTCTTCCCCTCGGTCAGCACGAAGCGAAGCTGCTCGGGGTTCTGCCACTCGACCTGCGCGGGCTTGAGCGGCTGGCCGTCCAGCGCCAAGCCATGCCGCAGCCGCGCGAGCTGGGCAGGCGGGAAAGCCCGCTGCACGTCGGCGGTGACTTCACCCTGTGGCGACGGGTACGTGACCCGCACCAGGTATTCCTTTTCCATGCCGCTGTCCTCGCCGATGAGCTGGCGCGCGACGCGGCCGTCCTGCGTGAGCACCAGCAGGCCGATGGAATCGATGTCGAGCCGCCCCGCCGGCGCCAGCCCGCGCAACTGCTGCGGTGAGAACCGCAACCGAGATGCATCGCCCTTCCAGTGCGTGCGCTCCTGCACCAGCACGACCGCCGGCTGGTGGCCGTCCTCGGCCTGGCCGCTCACATAGCCCACCGGCTTGTTGAGCAGGATGGTGACCTGCTGCTGTTGCTGGCCGCGCGCCTTGGGATCGACATCGATGCGCGCGTCGGGCGCCACCTGCAGCCCCATGGGCGCGATCTCGCCGTTCACGCGCACCCAGCCCCTGGATATCCAGTCATCGGCCTCGCGGCGCGAACACATCCCCAGTTCGGCCATGCGCTTGTTCAGGCGGCTCGTCGCCGCCGCTTTCGGTTCCGTCATCGCCCGATGCTAAGCGACGCGGGCGAAGGCGCTGGATCGGAGCGCCTCCAGGTTGAGCACGCGCAGACCGCCGTACTCCACGCGGATCGTTCCCTGCGCCTCGAGCGCGGCCAGAGCCTCGTTCACGCGCTGGCGCGACAGTCCGACCAGGTAGGCGAGCTCCTGCTGCGTGATGCGCAGCACGTCGCCCACGCCGGGGAAGAGCACCGGGTTGAACAGGGCCGCCAGGCTGCGCGCCACCCGCAGGTCCGGGTTGTGCATGCGATCGATCTCGCGGGCGGCGATGAACTGCGCCAGCCGCTCGTTGAGCTGGTTCATCACGAAGCGGTTGAAGCCGATCGAGTGGTCCAGCAGCCAGTGGAAGGTGTCGATCGGCAGGCCGGCCACGACACTCTTGCGCAGCGCCTGGATGTTGTAGCGGTAGCTTTCGCGCTTGAGCGCCGTGCCCTCGCCGAACCAGCCGCCCGGCGGCAGTCCGCTGAAGGTCATGGTCTGGCCCTGGTCGTTGTCGCTGCTCATCTTGAGCAAGCCCTCCACCACGCCGAACCAGTAGGTGACAGGCCGCCCGACGCGGCACACGTAATCGCCGGGCAAGGCGTCGCCGACCTTGATGTGCCCGGCGGCACGCTCGTACTCATCGGGCTTGAGCACCTTGAGCCAGGGGATGCCGGCAAGCTCGACGGATGTCGGCTCGCGGCGGCGCTGGTGCAACGTGAGGTCGCTGGTCATGGCTGCGAAATTGTCTTCCCAAACTCGACGGATGCCAATTCGCCCCGGAACCGCACTGGTAGTTGACGCGGATCATGCCCGGGGCACGCCCTACTAGGACATTCCCTAGGAATGTCGTCGCAAAGACAACTTAACGTCAAAGTGGCTCCTAGCATTCGCCCAAGTCACCCGACAGGTTGAAGAAGGACACGCAATGGATACGACGTTCCCGAGGCTGCTGCTCCAGCACGCGGCCCAGCGCCCGGCCGATCCGGCGATGCGCGAGAAAGAGTACGGCATCTGGCAGACCCACAGCTGGAGCGCGATGGCGCAGCTGGTGGAACACCTCGCCTGCGGCTTGCACCTGGCGGGCCTGCGTAGCGGCGAACACATGGTCGTCGTGGGCGCAAACCGCCCGCGCCTGTACGCCACGATGATGGCCGTGCAGTCACTCGGCGCCGTGCCGATTCCGCTTTACCAGGACGCCGCCGCGGCCGAATGCATCTTCCCGATCAACAACGCCGAGGTGCGTTTCGCCTTTGCCGAGGACCAGGAGCAGGTGGACAAGCTGCTCGAAATCCGGCCCCAGTGCCCGCGCCTGGAGGCGATCTGGTACGACGATCCACGAGGCCTGCGCAAGTACAGCGAGAGCGGCCTGGATTCGCTCGACACACTCATCGCCGCCGGCGAGGACTTCGCGAAGAAGAACCCTTCATATTTCCGCACCCAGGTCGAAAAGGCCAGCCCCGACGATGTGGCGGCGATGTTCTATACCTCGGGCACCACCGGCAATCCCAAGGGCGTCGTGCACTCGCACCGCACTTTGCTGGACCGGGCGGAGGCCGGCGCGAAATTCGACAAGCTTACGCACAAGGAAGAGGTGCTGGCTTACCTGCCCCCGGCATGGATCGGCCAGAACATCTTCAGCTACGCGCAGTGGCTGTGCTGCGGCTACGTCGTCAACTGCCCCGAGTCCACCGCCACCGTGACCATCGACCTGAAAGAGATCGGCCCCACCTACTACTTCGCGCCACCGCGCGTCTTCGAAGGTCTGCTTACCACCGTGATGATTCGCATGGAGGACGCCGGCTGGCTCAAACGCAAGATGTTCCACGCGTTCATGGACCTGGCGCGGCGCGTCGGGCCGGCGCTGATGGACCGCCGGCCGGTCGGCCTGCTGGACCGCTTGATGTACGGCCTGGGCGACCTGATGACTTACGGGCCGCTGCGCAACAACCTCGGCTTCTCGCGCGTGCGGGTCGGCTACACCGCCGGCGAGGCGATCGGCCCCGACCTGTTCACGTTCTACCGCTCGATCGGCATCAACCTCAAGCAGCTGTACGGATCGACCGAGACCGCCGTGTTCGTCTGCTTGCAGCCCGATGACCAGGCCAAGGCCGACACGGTGGGCATTCCGATCAGCGGCGTGGAGATCAAGGTGGCCGACAACGGCGAGATTCTGGTGCGCTCGGGCGGCCTGCTCAAGGAGTACTACAAGAACCCCACGGCGACAGCCGAAGTGCTCACCGCCGACGGCTGGTACCACACCAGCGACGCAGGCTTCCTCGATGCGCAGGGCCACCTGAAGATCATCGACCGCGTCAAGGACGTGGGCCGCATCCGCGGCGGCGCGAACGACGGGGCGCTGTTCGCGCCCAAGTACGTCGAGAACAAGCTGAAGTTCTTCCCGTACATCAAGGAAGCAGTGGCCTACGGCGACGGGCGCGAGCTCGTGTGCGCCATGATCAACATCGACTTCGACGCGGTGGGCAACTGGGCCGAGCGGCGCAACCTGCCCTACGCGGGCTACACCGACCTGGCGCAGAAGTCCGAGGTGTACGAGCTGATCAAGGATTGCGTCGAGAAGGTCAACGCCGACCTCGCTGGCGACGAACGCCTCGCAGGCTCGCAAATCAGCCGCTTCCTGGTCCTGCACAAGGAACTGGATGCCGACGACGGCGAGCTCACGCGCACCAACAAGGTCCGCCGCGGCTTCATCGCCGAGAAATACCAGGTGCTGGTCGACGCGCTGTATGGCGGCAAGACCGAGCAGTACATCGAAACCCAGGTGAAGTTCGAAGACGGCCGCACCGGCAGCGTCAACGCGACGCTTCGGATCTCCGACACGAAGATCTTCCCGCCCGTGAAGGCTGCAGCATGAGCACAGTGACACTCCGCTCCGAGCCCGTCGAACCGGTGTCGCCCGAAATGGCGGCGCGATTGGTCGAACAGTCCAGCGCCAACCAGCCTCTCGCGCCGGCCCGCAAGACCGGCGAGGTGATCTTGAACGTCGAGAACATCTCGCTGTCCTTCGGCGGCGTGAAGGCACTCTCGGATATCTCCTTCAACGTGAAAGAGCACGAGATTCGCGCCATCATCGGGCCCAACGGCGCCGGCAAGAGCTCGATGCTCAACTGCATCAACGGGGTGTATCAGCCGCAGCAGGGCTCGATCACCTTCCGGGGCCAGACCTTCAAGCACATGAACAGTCACCAGGTGGCCGTGATGGGCGTGGCGCGCACCTTCCAGAATCTCGCGCTGTTCAAGGGCATGAGCGTCCTGGACAACATCATGACGGGCCGCAACCTGCGCATCAAGAGCAACCTGCTGCTGCAGGCGTTGCGCATCGGCCCGGCCGAGCGCGAGGAGATCCGCCATCGCGAGTTCGTCGAACACATCATCGACTTCCTGGAAATCCAGGCGTTCCGCAAGACACCCGTCGGCCAGCTGCCGTACGGCCTGCAAAAGCGCGTGGACCTGGGCCGCGCGCTGGCGATGGAGCCGCAGATGCTGCTGCTGGACGAGCCGATGGCCGGCATGAACGTCGAAGAAAAGCAGGACATGTGCCGCTTCGTGCTCGACGTGAACGACGAGTTCGGCACCACCGTCGTTCTGATCGAGCACGACATGGGCGTGGTGATGGACATCAGCGACCGCGTGGTGGTTCTGGACTACGGCAAGAAAATCGGCGACGGCACGCCCGATGAAGTGCGCAGCAACCCCGACGTGATCAAGGCGTACCTCGGTACGTCGGAATAGGGAAAAAACCATGGGATTCTTCCTCGAAACCGTGCTGGGCGGCCTGATGGCCGGCATGCTGTACTCGCTGGTGGCGCTCGGCTTCGTGCTGATCTTCAAGGCCTCGGGCGTCTTCAACTTCGCGCAAGGGGCGATGGTGCTGTTCGCGGCGTTGGCGATGGCGCGATTCACCGAATGGTTCGCGCATTGGACGGGTATCGAAAACCTGTTCCTCGTGGGCCTGGCGGCGGTGATCGCTTCCGCCGCCGTCATGTTCGTCATGGCCTGGCTGATCGAGCGGCTGGTGCTCCGACAGCTGGTCAACCAGGAAGGCGCGACGCTGCTGATGGCCACCCTGGGCATCGCCTACTTCCTCGACGGCCTGGGGCAGACCATCTTCGGCAGCGACATCTACAAGATCGACATCGGCATGCCCAAGGAACCGGTGATGGCGTTCGAGAGCACCTTCCCCGGCGGCATCCTGGTGAGCAAGGAAGACCTGATCGCCGCGGCCATCGCCGCCGCGCTGGTGCTGCTGCTGACCCTGTTCTTCCAGAAGACCAGCACCGGCCGCGCGCTGCGCGCCGTCGCCGACGACCACCAGGCCGCGCAGTCCATCGGCATCCCGCTCAACCGCATCTGGGTCATCGTCTGGTGCGTCGCGGGGGTGGTGGCGCTGGTGGCCGGCGTGATCTGGGGCAGCAAGCTGGGCGTGCAGTTCTCGCTGGCGACCGTCGCCATGCGGGCGCTGCCGGTCGTGATCCTCGGCGGCCTCACTTCGGTGCCCGGCGCCATCATCGGCGGCCTCATCATCGGCGTCGGCGAGAAGGTGTCGGAGGTTTACCTCGGCCCCTATGTCGGCGGCGGCATCGAAATCTGGTTTGCCTACGTGCTCGCGCTGCTGTTCCTGCTGGTGCGGCCCCAGGGCCTCTTCGGCGAGAAGATCATCGACCGCGTCTGAACGGAACACACCATGATTTACAGAGAAAACGGCCAGTTCAAGACGAGCTACCGCGCCGACCAGCAGATCTTCCCGATCGCGCAGGACCGGCTGTTCATCCTCGCGGCGGTGCTGTTCGCTTTCGTGGTGGTGCCCGCCATCGCGAGCGACTACACGTTCCGCGCGCTGCTGATCCCCTTCACGATCATGTCGCTGGCCGCTCTCGGCGTGAACATCCTGGTGGGCTATTGCGGCCAGATCTCGCTCGGTTCGGGCGCCTTCATGGCCGTGGGCGCCTACGGCGCCTACAACTTCTTCGCGCGCGTCCCGGACATGCCGCTCATCCCGGCCCTTGTCCTGGGCGGACTTTGCGCGACGGCGTTCGGCATCCTGTTTGGCCTTCCGAGCCTGCGCGTAAAGGGCCTGTACCTCGCGGTGGCCACGCTGGCCGCCCAGTTCTTCGCCGACTGGATGTTCCTGCGCATCAAGTGGTTCACGCTGAACACGCCTTCGGGCTCGGTGTCGGTCTCGGGCATGCAGGTCTTCGGCGTTCCGATCGAGAGCCCGATGAGCAAGTACCTGTTGTGCCTGTCGGTCCTGGTGGTCATGGGCATCGCAGCCAAGAACTTGGTGCGCAGCGCGATCGGTCGCGAATGGATGGCCATCCGCGACATGGACGTGGCGGCGGCCGTGATCGGCATCCGGCCGATGTACGCGAAGCTCAGCGCCTTCGCCGTCAGCTCTTTCATCATCGGCGTTGCCGGCGCGCTGTGGGGCTTCGTCTACCTCGGCGCGTGGGAACCGGCGGCGTTCTCCGCCGACATGTCGTTCCGGTTGCTGTTCATGGTGATCATCGGCGGCCTCGGCTCGATCATGGGCAGCTTCTTCGGCGCGGCGTTCATCGTGCTGCTGCCGATCGCGCTCAATCAGTTCCTGCCGGTGCTCCTCGGCATTTTCGGCATCGAAATCTCCACGGCCGGCATCTCGCACGCCGAGCTGATCATCTTCGGCGGATTGATCGTGTGGTTCCTGATCGTGGAGCCGCATGGCCTGGCGAAACTGTGGTCGACCGGCAAGCAGAAGCTTCGCCTGTGGCCGTTCCCCCATTGAAGAGTCCTGTTGTCAGGCAAACCCGGCACCGCAAGTGCCTCATTAAAGTAGGAGACGTTATGAAACTGCGCAATCTTGCATTGGCCACGTGCCTGGCGGTCGTAGGCCTCACGGCCTTCGCCCAGCCCAAGGAGCAATTCTTCCCGGCCCTGCCGTACCGCACCGGGCCGTTCGCGCCCAACGGCGTGCCATGGGCCAACGGCTATCTCGATTACCTCAAGCTGGTCAATGCCCGCGGCGGCATCAACGGCGTGAAGATCATTTTCGAGGAGTGCGAAACCGCCTATGACACCGCCCGAGGTGTGGAGTGCTACGAGCGCCTGAAGGGCAAGCACGGCGGCGCGTCACTGTTCCAGCCCCTGTCCACCGGCATCACCTTCGCGCTGACCGAAAAGGCCCCCGGCGACAAGATCCCGTTGATCACCGCCGGCTACGGCCGCAGCGAAAGCGCCGACGGCGGCGTGTTCAAGTGGAACTTCCCGCTGGCCGGGACCTACTGGATGGCGGCCGACGTGCTGGTGCAGTATCTCGGCAAGAAGGAAGGCGGGCTGGACAAGCTCAAGGGCAAGAAGATCACCCTCGTCTATCACGACAGCCCGTACGGCAAGGAACCGATCCCGCTGCTGCAGGAGCGCAGCAAGATGCACGGCTTCGATCTGCAGCTGTTGCCCGTCGCATCGCCCGGCATCGAGCAGAAGGCCACCTGGCTGCAGATTCGCCAGGCGCGCCCGGACTACGTCCTGCTGTGGGGCTGGGGCGTCATGAACTCCACCGCCATCAAGGAAGCGCAAGCCACGGGCTACCCGCGCGAGAAGATGTACGGCGTGTGGTGGTCGGGCGCGGAGCCGGACGTCAAGGACGTGGGCGAGGGCGCGAAGGGCTACAACGCGATCACCATGCAGCACGGCGCCGAGCCGCAATCCGCGGTCGTGAAGGAAATCCTCGAGAAGGTGCACGGCAAAGGCCAGGGCACCGGACCCAAGGAAGAAGTCGGTCAGGTGCTGTACATGCGCGGCGCGATGAGCGCGATGATGGGCGTGGAAGGCGTTCGTGCCGCCCAGGAGCGCTTCGGCAAGGGCAAGTGGATGAGCGGCGAGCAGGTGCGCTGGGGCCTGGAGAACCTGAACCTGACGCAGCCCAAGCTCGACGCGCTGGGATTCAAGGGCGTGATGCGACCGATCAGCACCTCGTGCATGGACCACCAGGGCGCGAACTGGGCACGCATCCACACCTGGGACGGCAAGGGATGGAAGTTCACCTCCGACTGGCTGCAGGCCGACGAGCAGGTGCTCAAGCCCATGATCAAGCAAACGGCCGACAAGTACGCGGCCGAGAAGAAGCTGCAGCGCCGCACTCCGGCTGACTGCCAGTCCACGGACTGACTCTCAGTCTCCCCCACCCCCTCCCGCCAAGCGGGAGGGGCAGCGGCTCCGAAGGAGCCGCCAACCGACAGGGTGGCGTTTCATCGCCCTGTCGATTGGTGAAAGCGAAGGCCTATATGGATCCAAAGAAAATCGTTCTTGACGTCAACGGCATCGAGGTGATCTACAACCACGTGATCCTCGTGCTCAAGGGCGTCTCGCTGCAGGTGCCCGAAGGCGGCATCGTGGCCATCCTGGGCGGCAACGGCGCGGGCAAGACCACGACGCTGCGCGCGGTGTCCAACCTGCTCAAGGGCGAGCGCGGCGCGGTGACCAAGGGCTCGATCGAGCTGCGCGGCGAGCGCATCGAAAACCTCACGCCGGCCGACCTCGTGCAGCGCGGCGTCGTGCAGGTGATGGAGGGCCGGCATTGCTTTGCCCACCTCACGATCGAGGAGAACCTGCTCACCGGCGCCTACACGCGCAAGAGCAAGGCCGAAGTGGCCGCCAACCTGGACAAGGTGTACACGTATTTCCCGCGCCTGAAGACGCGCCGTACTTCGCAGGCGGCCTATACCTCGGGCGGCGAGCAACAGATGTGCGCGATCGGCCGCGCCCTGATGGCCAACCCCAGCATGGTGCTGCTGGACGAGCCGTCCATGGGCCTGGCGCCGCAGATCGTGCAGGAGGTGTTCGAGATCGTGAAGGACCTCAACACCAAGGAGAAGGTCACCTTCCTGCTCGCCGAGCAGAACACCAACATGGCGCTCAAGTACTCGGACTACGGCTACATCATGGAGAGCGGCCGCGTCGTGATGGACGGCCCCGCCTCCGACCTGGCCACGAACGAGGACGTCAAGGAGTTCTACCTCGGCGTGGGCGGCGGCGAGCGCAAGAGCTTCCGCGACGTGAAGAGCTACAAGCGCCGTAAACGGTGGCTAGCTTGACTCCCCCGCGAAGCGCCTTCGGCATCTCCCCCTCAAGGGGGCGCGACCAGCGGCCCGGCAAAGCCCGTTCCGCGGCGGCCCCCGCTCAAAACGAGGACATTCAATGATGGACTTTTACGACGCGCTGGAACAGCGCGACCCCGCGCAACGCGAAGCGCAAATGATGGCGGCATTGCCCCAGCAGATCGCGCACGCCCAGCGCGGCTCCGCCGCTTTCGCGCAGATCCTCGCGGGCGTCGACGCCGGCGCGATCACTTCGCGCGAAGCCTTGGTGCGCCTGCCGGTCACCCGCAAGCACGAGCTGCTCGAACGCCAGAAAGCCAACCGGCAGGCCGATCCGTTCGGCGGCTTTTCGACGCTGGTGCGCGGGCCGAAGATGCCTCGCGTCTACGCATCGCCGGGACCGATCTACGAGCCCGAAGGCAGCGGCAAGGATTACTGGCGCATGGCGCGCGCGATCTTCGCCGCGGGTTTCCGCAGCGGCGACCTGGTGCACAACTCATTCAGCTACCACATGACACCCGGGGCCTTCATGATGGAGTCGGGCGCTTTCGCCGTCGGCTGCACGGTGTTTCCGGCCGGCGTGGGGCAGACCGAGCAGCAGTTGCAGGCCATCGCGGAATTGCGGCCCGACGCCTACCTCGGCACGCCAAGCTTCCTGCGCATCCTGGTCGAGAAGGCCGCCGAGGCGAGGACAGAGATCTCCACATTGCGCAAGGCGATGACAGGCGGCGAGGCCTTGCCACCCAGCCTGCGCGCGTGGTTCGCCGATCACGGCGTTGCCGTGTACCAGAGCTATGCCACCGCCGACCTGGGGTTGATCGCCTACGAAACCACCGCCCTGGAGGGCATGGTGGTGGACGAAGGCGTCATCGTCGAAATCGTGCGGCCCGGCACAGGCGATCCGGTCCCGCCCGGCGATGTGGGCGAAGTGGTGGTGACGACACTCAATCCCGCCTATCCCCTGGTCCGCTTCGGAACGGGCGACCTGTCGGCGGTGTTGCCGGGTACATGCCCCACGGGCCGCACCAACGCACGCATCAAGGGCTGGATGGGCCGAGCCGACCAGACCACCAAGATCCGCGGCATGTTCGTGCACCCGGCGCAGGTGGCGGACATCGCGAAGCGCTTCCCCGAAGTGCTCAAGGCGCGGCTGGTAGTGAGCGGCGAGATGGCCAACGACGTGATGACGCTCAAGGTCGAGGCTGCTTCCGCACCGCAGGGGCTGGATGCGCGCATCGGCGAAGCTATCCGTGATGTGACCAAATTGCGCGGAGATGTCCAGTTGTTGCAGCCGGGGTCGCTTCCGAACGATGGCAAGGTGATCGAGGACGCGCGCAGCTACAAGTAGTTGTTGAGCTTGCTCAATGTCAGGCGCGTTCGTGGCCGCTCGGTACGTAGTTCCCGTGATGGCAAGCCAGGGTGGGAGCCGTACGATTTGAAGGTCCCAAAACCAGGAGTGCCTCCCATGAACAAGCTCTTCAAGTCGATCGCGCCGCTGGCCCTGCTGGCAGCCACCGCGTTAGGCGTCCAAGCCGCCGATTTCCCCGCGAAGGATCGCGTCATCACCATCGTGGTGCCGTTCTCGGCCGGGGGCCCCACCGACCGTGTCGCCCGCGACTTGGCCGAGGCCATGCGCAAGCCCCTGGGCGGCGTGAGCATCGTTGTCGACAACGCAGCCGGTGCGGGCGGCTCGATCGGCGCCAACAAAGTCGCGAAGGCCAACCCCGACGGCCACACGCTGCTGTTGCACCACATCGGCATGGCGACCATGCCCACGCTGGTTCGCAACATCCCCTTCAAGGTCGAGAGCGACTTCGAATACCTGGGCATGGTCAACGATGTGCCGATGACCCTCATCGCGCGACCCACGCTGGCGGCCAACAATTTCGCCGAGCTGCGCACCTGGCTGGAAGCCAACCGCGGCAAGGTGAACCTCGCGAACGCCGGCGTCGGAGCGGCCTCGCACCTGTGCGGCCTGCTGTTCCAGAATGCCATGAAGATGGACATGACCACCGTGCCCTACAAGGGGACCGGCCCGGCCATGACCGACCTGATCGGCGGCCAGGTGGACCTGTTGTGCGACCAGACCACCAACACGACCGGCCAGATCGAGGCCAAGAAGGTGAAGGCCTATGCCGTCACCACGCAAAAGCGCCTGAACACGCCGGGGTTGAAGGATCTGCCCACGCTGCAGGAACTCGGCCTGAAGGACTTCCAGGTCACGATCTTCCACGGACTGTACGCGCCCAAGGGCACGCCGCCTGACGTGCAAAAGAAGCTGAACGACGCGCTGAAGGTCGCCCTGAAGGACCCCGACTTCATCAAGAAGCAGGAGGGGCTGGGCGCCGTGGTGGTCTCCGACAAGCGCATCGAGCCGGCGGAACACAAGAAGTTCGTCGCCGCTGAAATCGCCAAGTGGAGCCCCATCATCAAGGCCGCCGGCGTGTACGCCGACTGACCTCGCGCACTGCGGGTTTATCCGAAGCCGCCCCAGGGCGGCTTTTGCGCTTTAGCGGCTGCGGACCAGCGGATGATCATTCACAATGACCGAAACCATGAAGGAGCCTGCCTTGAAATCATCGTCGACCCGCCGCCATGTACTTACCGCCCTCGCGGCCCTTGCCGGTTCCGCGGCGCTGCCATCGATGGCCCAGGGCACGTGGCCCAACAAGCCCGTCAAGATCGTCGTGCCGTTCGCCGCGGGCGGCACGACAGACATCCTGGCCCGAGCGATCGCGCCGGAGCTGTCCCGGGCCTTCGGCCAGCAGTTCATCGTGGACAACCGCGCCGGTGCGGGCGGCAACGTGGGTGCCGACATCGTCTCCAAGTCGCCGGCCGACGGCTACACCTTGCTGATGGGAACGGTGGGCACGCACGGGATCAATCGCGCGCTGTACGAGAAAATGCCGTACGACCCGATCAAGGACTTCGCCCCGATCACGCTGGTGGCCGGCGTGCCGAACGTCATGGTCATGCCAACGGAAAAGGCGCGCACCATGGGCATCAACTCGGTCGCCGATTTCATCAAGTATGCAATGAGCCACCCAGGCAAGGTCAACATGGCCTCGAGCGGGAACGGCACCTCGATCCACCTGGCCGGCGAGCTGTTCAAGACGATGTCCGGGGTCTACATGGTCCACTTCCCGTACCGTGGTTCCGGGCCGGCATTGCTTGACCTCGTCGGCGGAACCATGGACGTGATGTTCGACAACCTGCCCTCCTCGCTGCCCCACATCAAGGCGGGCAAGCTCAAGGCCCTGGCCGTCACCAGTCGTCAACGCTCGGCCGCGCTGCCGGACGTGCCGACCGTCGAGGAAGCCGGCCGTCTCAATGGCTTCGACGCCACCTCATGGTTCGGCCTGCTTGCCCCGGCGGGCACGCCGCCCGACATCGTCAACCGGATCCAGCAGGAGACAGCCAAGGCGCTGAACACGCCGGCTATCAAGGAAAAGATGCTCGCGCAAGGCGCCATCCCGAGCGGCAACACGCCGGCCGAGTTCGCCAAACATATCGACGCAGAACACAAGAAGTGGGCGCAGGTGGTCAAGGCGTCGGGCGCGAAAGTGGATTAGACGGAATCGCGCGCGCGCCGTTTTTGTGAGATGGGTGGGGCGTCGCCGTCGCGTCGCTCGGTTGACTGTTGGCTTGCGCTTCGCGTCGCGGCAGGCGGTACCCGGCAGCGGCTCATACTGTGGCGGTCTTCGCTACGACTTCGCGAAGCGGCTTGGCCTGGGGACGGCGCCGTACAACTCGCTACGCGCCTTCGGCTCTTCGCTCAAACAGGTACGGCGAGTCAGTTACGAAGCGCTGCGCGCCCGTCCCCAGGCCAAGCCGCTTCGCCGCCACAGAAATCGCCTCTGCCGGGTACCGCCCGCCGCGCCGCGAGAGTGGTGGTATTCCACCGGGGGCGTGCCAACATTGTCTCGGCAAATCCGCGTGTGGGTGTGCTGTGTCGCGCAATCAGACGAGGCGCCTGCGATGAGTGGTTTTGCGGTCGGCGCGAAGCGCTTCGTCAACATTCTCATCGCGCCTGTTTGAACGTAGCGGCCTCAGGACGCGAAGTGAGTTGCGCGATGCGACCGCAAAACCGCTCATCGCAGGTTCAGTCGGCCCATAGGGCCGACCGCCTCGTCGCGCGGCACAGCACACCCGCACGCGGATTTGCCCGCGAGGTGCAGGCGTGCAAAGACGTGCAAAGAGGCTTCGACAGGCTCAGCCCGAACGGTCGCCCCGTCACACACCCCAGACGATTTCCTTGCCCGCTTTCTGGCAGCGTCGCAGCATGTCCAGGAAGGGCACGGCGCGCTGGCGCAGCGAGACGACGTCGAAGCGCGGTGGCGTTTCACCTTTCGCCTTGGCCTCGTCGGCGAGGGCCTGCTGGTCGGCCTCCTCCTTCTCGATCGCGGCCTCCAGCGCGCTGATCGCGCCGGGCATCTCCTCGGGGAGGATGATGCCCTTGGGGCCAGTGTCCTTGCCAATGATTTCGAGCACGCGGCGGCCGTTGGGCTCGAGCATGATCAGGTCGCCAGCCGCCTTGGATTTGAATTTGAAGAGCATCAGTTGCCGGCGTACATGTAGCCGCGGTTGAAGGGATAGACCGATTGTGCTCCCCTCAGCGCACCGGTCTGCAACTGTCCGTCGGGACGTGTGGCAAGAATCTGGTGCAGCCCGATCCAGCCTTGCTCGAAGGTCATGGCGCAGCCCGCCAGATAGAGCCGGTAGGCACGCAGCACCTTCGCGGCGTCGATGGCGTTACCGGTCGTCTCCAGCACACGCTGCGCCTCGTCCAGTTGCGATTCCAGCGCATCGGACCAGGACCAAAGGGTGCGCGCGTAATGCGGCCTGAGGTTTTCGGTATCGACCATCTCCAGCCCGGCCGTCGCCATGTCTCGCAGCACATGGCTCACATGCAGCAGCTCGCCGCCGGGGAAGATGTACTTTTCGATGAAATCGCCCATGCCCGCGCCTAGCTGGCCGGGCTCGACGCTGCCCGCTGTGATGCCGTGGTTCATCACCAGCCCGCCCGGCTTCAGCAGCCGTTGAATCTTGGCGAAATAGCCCGGCATGTTCACTTGGCCCACATGCTCGAACATGCCCACCGACGCGATCTTGTCGAAGCCCTGCGTTTCGTCCAGATCACGATAGTCGCACAGCTCCATCCGCACGCGTCCCTGCAGGCCCTTTTGCTCGATCAACCGCTGCACGTAGGCGTGCTGGTTCTTCGACAGGGTGATGCCGGTGGCGTCGATGCCGTAGTTTTCGGCCGCCCACATCAGCAGGCCGCCCCAGCCGGCGCCGATGTCCAGGAAGCGCTCGCCGGGCTTCAGCATCAGCTTGCTGCAGATGTGGTCCAGTTTGGCTTCCTGCGCCTGTGCGAGGGACATGCCGGCATCGCGGAAGTAGGCACAGGAATAGACGCGGCGCGCATCCAGCCACAGCGCGTAGAAATCGTCGGACACGTCGTAGTGGAACTGGATGTGCTCCGCGTCCTTGTGCGGCGAGTGATGCGCCAGCGACCTGGCTCGCCGCAGCACCTGCGTCCACCAGCCGGTGTTGCTGGCGACAGGCGTTCCGGGCAACAGCCGCGCGGCGACGGCCATCAGGTCGCGCATGCGGCCTTCGAGCTGGACCCGGCTTTCGACGAAGTCTTCCGCCATGCGGCCGATCTGGCCTGCGGCCATGGTGGCCAGGCCCGACCAATCCTTGAACGACAACGTCACGGCCGCCGAAGGCGGGCCGACGCGCTTGCCCTTGGGCAACTTCACGGCCACCGGCACCGGCAAGCCGGCCAACTTCGCCTCTATCCGGTGGAGAAGTGTGTCCATGCATAAATTCTTACGACGCGGCGCCCGGGCCGTCAACTGCGCCGATGTAGGACGGCGACTCTTTTTTACCTATGGTTGCGCGGCCGTAAGCAAACAGCGCGGCGGGAGATTGCCAGTTGACAGCATTTCGTTTAGACCTAAACTATTTATATGACCACAAGAATCCCGGCCATGGACATGGAAGCTCGCGCCCACAGCGAGCACCCGGATGCGCTGCGCCTGTGGCTGCGCCTGCTCACATGCACCCAGATCGTCGAAAAACAGGTGCGCACGCAACTGCGCGAGCGCTTCGACACCACCCTGCCCCGTTTCGACCTGATGGCCCAGCTCGAGCGCGCGCCGGATGGCCTGAAGATGAACGAGCTGTCGCGCAGGATGATGGTGACCGGGGGCAACGTGACCGGCATCACCGACCAGCTGGCCGCCGAAGGCCTGGTGGACCGCGTCGATGTGGAAGGCGACCGCCGCGCCTATCGCGTGCGCCTCACCCCCAAGGGCCACAAGGCGTTTCAGGAAATGGCGCGGGAACACGAGGCCTGGATCGTCGACGCGTTCGCCGGCCTCACCGACAAGGATGTCGCGACACTGCACCGCCTGCTCGGCAAGGTGAAGGACCACGCCAACGCGCGCGCCGATGCGGCCGCATGAGGAGTATTGCCAAGATGTCCGCCCAGCAAGACCGCTTCGTCCATGACCGCCTGCCGCCCCGCTCCGCCTGGCCACAGCTGCGCTACGACCTGCCGGAGTTGCAGTTCCCCGAACAGGTGAACCTGGTGGAGGAGCTGCTCGACAAGGCGCCGGCCAAGGGCTTCGCCGACAGGCCGCTGTTGCGCTCGCCTCGCGTCACGCTCACCTATTCCGACGTGCGCGACCGTGTCGACCGCATCTGCCGCGTACTGACCGAGGACCTCGGCCTGGTGCCCGGCAACCGCGTGCTGCTGCGCGGCGGTAACTCGATCGGCCTGGCGATTGCGTGGCTGGCGGTGGTGAAAGCCGGGCTGGTCGCCGTGGCCACCATGCCGTTGCTGCGCGCCCGCGAGCTCGGCGACATCATCGACAAGTCGCAGCCGACGGTCGCGCTGTGCGACATCAAGCTGCTGGACGAGCTCGAGCTCGCCCGCCAGCAGCGGCCGCGGCTTGGCACGGTGATCGCGTTCAACTCGATGGATGCACCCGGCTCGCTGGCCGTGCGCGCGGCGCAGAAGGAGGCAAACTTCCCACCGTGCCCCACGGCAGCCGACGACATCGCCATGATGGCGTTCACCTCGGGCACGACCGGCAAGCCCAAGGCCGCCGTGCACACGCATCGCGACGTGCTGGCGTCTTGCGAAGCCTGGCCGCGCCATGTGCTGCGCGCCACGCCCGACGATATCGTCGTCGGCTCGCCGCCGCTCGCATTCACCTTCGGCCTGGGCGGCCTGTTGATCTTCCCGATGTGGGCCGGCGCGAGCGTGTACTTCCCCGACGCCCCGTATACGCCCGAAGCCATGGTGGCCATGATGCGCGAGACCGGCGCGACGATCTGCTACACCGCGCCGACCTTCTACCGGCAGATGGCACCGTTCGCGCGCCAGCAGGGCGTGGGCCAGCTGCGCATCACGGTCAGCGCCGGAGAGGGCCTGCCGGATGCCACGCGCCAGCTGTGGAAGCAGGCGACGGGGATCGAGATGCTGGACGGCATTGGCGCGACGGAGATGTTCCACATCTTCATCTCGGCTGCGGGCAGTGAAGTGCGACCCGGCGCCATCGGCAAGGTCGTGCCCGGCTATACGGCGAAGGTCGTGGACGACGACGGCAGGGAGGTCCCGCGCGGCACGATCGGCAAGCTCGCCGTCGTGGGGCCGACGGGCTGCAAGTACCTGGATGACCCGCGACAGGCCAATTACGTGAAGGACGGCTGGAACTACCCGGGCGACGCCTTCATGCAGGACGATGACGGCTACTTCTTCTACCAGGCGCGCGCTGACGACATGATCATCACGGCCGGCTACAACGTAGGCGGCCCGGAAGTCGAAGATGCGCTGCTGAGGCACCCGGCCGTGGCCGAGTGCGGCGTGGTCGGCAAGCCCGACGAGGAGCGCGGCATGATCGTCAAGGCGTTCTGCGTGCTCAAGCCCGGCTACGCGCCCGACGCCGCGATGGTCAAGATCCTGCAGGACCACGTCAAGGGGAGCATCGCCCCGTTCAAGTACCCGCGAGAGATCGAGTTCCTGCCCAGCCTGCCGCGCACCGAGACCGGCAAGCTGCAGCGGTTCAAGCTGCGGCAGGTTTGATCCGAGGGTCGGGGACCCATACCATAATCCCCCCATGCCAGCTTATTCCTTCGAAGCCCTGGACTCCCAGGGTGAAACTCGCCGCGGCGTCATGGAGGCGGACACCGCCAAAGCGGCGCGCAGCCTGCTGCGGGCGCAGGCGCTGGTGCCGCTGGAGGTCGTTCCTGTCAGCTCCGGCGTGGCCGCCAACGAACAGAGCTTCGGATGGAGCGAGCGCGCCTTCAGCCGGGCGATCTTCTCGTCCACCGGCCTGGCGGTATGGACGCGGCAGCTGGCCGGTCTGGTCACGTCCGGCCTGCCACTGGAGCGCGCGCTCACGGCCCTCACGGACGAAACGGAAAACGAGCGCGAGCGGCACCTCGTCGCCGCGTTGCGCGCCGAGGTCAACGCCGGTTCACCTTTCGCCAAGGCGCTGGGCCGCTTTCCGCGCGAGTTCCCGGACATCTACATCGCCGTCGTCGGCGCGGGCGAGCAAAGCGGCAACCTCGGCCTGGTGCTGGACCGCCTCGCCGACGACCTCGAAGAGCGGCAGGCCTTGCAGGCCAAGCTGCTGGGCGCGGCGCTGTACCCCGCGATCGTGACGGTGGTGGCGATCGCGATCGTGCTGTTCCTGGTGGCCTATGTCGTTCCGCAGGTGGCGAACGTCTTCGCCGGCACCAAGCGCTCGCTGCCCTTCCTCACGGTGGCCATGCTCGCGGTGAGCAGCTTCGTGCGCAACTGGGGCTGGCTGGCCGCGTTGCTGCTGGCGGCCGGCACGGTGGCCTTGCGCCTGGCCCTGCGCAACGAAGCGACGCGCGAGCGCTTCGACGCCGGCTGGCTCAAGCTGCCGCTGGTGGGCCGGCTCTCGCGCGGCTACAACGCAGCCCGTTTTGCCAGCACGCTGGCCATGCTGGCGGGCGCGGGCGTGCCGATCCTCAAGGCTTTACAGGCGGCCGCAGAAACTCTGAGCAACCGCGCGATGCGTGCCGACGCCATGGATGCGTTGGTACTGGTGCGCGAAGGCGCGCCGCTTGCGTCAGCCATCGCGCAGAAGAAGCGCTTTCCCGGCCTGCTGCCGATGTTTGCGCGGCTGGGTGAACAGACGGGGCAGCTTCCCGTGATGCTGCAGCGCGCGGCCAACCAGCTGGGCGCGGAAGTGCAGCGCCGGGCCATGCAGATGGCCACCATCCTGGAGCCCTTGCTGATCGTCGCGATGGGCTTCGTGGTGATGCTGATCGTGCTGGCGGTGCTGCTGCCGATCATCCAGCTCAACCAGTTCGTCAAGTAGGCATGGCCGTCACACTCGACGACAAGCTGGTGGTCGCGATCTCGTCGCGCGCGCTCTTCAACCTCGAAGAAGAGAACCGGGTCTACGATTCCGGCAATCCGCAGGAGTACATGAGGCTCCAGTTCGAGCGGCTGGACGTGCCGGCCGGTCCGGGCATCGCCTTCTCGCTGATCAAGAAGCTGCTCGCGTTCAACGACACGACGACGCAGCGGGTCGAGGTGGTGATCCTCTCGCGCAACGACCCGGTGTCGGGCATGCGCATCTTCCGCTCCGGGCTGGCCAACCAAATCACGCTGCAACGCGGGGTGTTCACGCAGGGGCGCTCGCCGTTTCGCTACCTGCGGCCGCTCGGCGCGCACCTGTTCCTGTCGGCCAACGCCGATGACGTGCGCGGGGCGCTGGCCGCCGGGTTTCCGGCCGCCCGCGTGCTGACCGAATCGGTGCTGGCTGGCAGCAACTACCCGAACGAAGTGCGGATCGCCTTCGACGGCGACGCCGTGCTGTTCTCTGACGAGGCCGAGCGCGTGTTCCAGTCGCAGGGGCTGGATGCATTCCAGCAGCACGAGCTCTCCAAGGCGACGCAGCCGCTACCCGAGGGCCCTTTCAAGCCGCTGCTCGCGGCGCTGCACCGCCTGCAGCAGGCCGGCACCGCGCAGATGCGCATTCGCACCGCGCTGGTGACGGCACGCAGCGCCCCGGCGCACGAGCGCGCCATCCGCACGCTCATGAACTGGGACATCCGCGTGGACGAGGCGATGTTCCTGGGCGGCCTGCCCAAGGGCGAGTTCCTGCGCGAGTTCGAGCCCGACTTCTTCTTCGACGATCAGACCGGCCACGTGAATCACGCCGCGCGGCATGTGCCCTCGGGCCATGTCGCCAGCGGCATCTCGAACGTGCAGCGCCCACCCGGTTCCAAGTAAGCCCGCGTGCGCGCACGGCGCGCTACGATGGCCCGGTCATTGGAAGGGCACGTCGCATGAAAACACTGGAAAAGTGGGCCACCGTCCGGGGGACGGTCCGCAAGGTCTGGGCGCTCACCACGCCTTACTTCGGCTCGGACGAGAAATGGAAGGCCCGTGCGCTGCTGGCGGCGATCGTGGCGCTCAATCTCGCGGCCGTGTATATGCTGGTCCTCATCAACGACTGGAACCGCACGTTCTACGACGCACTGGAAAAGCGCGACCAGGCGGAGTTCTGGAACCAGCTGCTGCGGTGGACCTATCTGGCCTTCGGCTACATCGTCGTCGCGGTCTACAAGTTCTACATCACGCAACTGCTCGAGCTGCGCTGGCGCGCCTGGATGACGACGCATTACCTGGAGCGATGGCTCTCGGGCCAGGCTTTCTATCGCATGGAGCTGGCGCGTTTCTCGGCCGGCAACGCCACGCCCGACAACCCCGACCAGCGCATCCAGGAAGACCTGAACCTGTTCACCACATACAGCGTTTCATTGACGATGGGCCTGCTCAACGCGGTGGTCACACTGCTTAGCTTCGTCGGCATCCTGTGGTCGCTGTCCGGCAGTTTCGTCTTCGGATTCGGCGGCAGCCAATACGAGCTGCATGGCTACATGGTGTGGGCCGCAGTGGCTTATTGCATCGTGGGCAGCGTGCTCACGCACTACATCGGCCGGCCGCAGATCGCGCTGAACTTCCAGCAGCAGCGCTATGAAGCGGACTTCCGCCACCACATGGTGCGCGTGCGCGAATACAGCGAAGCTATCGCGCTGGACAGGGGTGAGCGTGTGGAGCGCGGCCACCTCGACCGGCGCTTCGTGTCCGTCCTCGTCAACTACCTCAAGCTGATTCGGGCGCAGAAAAACCTGATCTGGTTCTCCAACTTCTTCGGGCAGGCTGCGTTGATTTTTCCTTTCCTGGTGGCAGCCCCGCGCTTCTTCAGCGGCGCCATCCAGCTCGGTCAACTGATGCAGATCGCTTCCGCTTTCGGGCAGGTGCAGGATTCGCTCGCCTGGTTCGTGGACAACTACGACAGGCTCGCCGTGTGGCGCGCCACGACCGACCGGCTCACCAGTTTCGAGGAGAGCGTGGCGGCGCAGGCGCAGGCGGAGCGCCCGCAAGTGACTGGCGGGTCGAGCGAGCTGGCAGCGCACGATCTCACGCTGGAGCTGCCCACCGGCGCCGTACTGCTCTCCGGCCTTTCGCTGCGCGTTGCGCCCGGCGATTCGGTGCTCGTGAAGGGCCCGTCCGGCAGCGGCAAGTCGACGTTGTTTCGCGCGTTCGCCGGCATCTGGCCATTCGCGAGAGGTCGGGTGGACGTTCCCGCGGACACCATGTGCATACCGCAGAACCCGTACTTCCCCGACGGGCCCCTGCGCGATGCGCTGGCCTATCCGGATGCGGCCGGCAAGTACAGCGACGACACCTTGCGCCAGGCGCTCGAGGACGCGCTGTTGCCTCAGCTCGCGCTGCGGCTGGACGACGAGGATGCGTGGAGCCAGAAGCTGTCAGGCGGAGAGCGTCAGCGGCTCGCGCTGGCGCGCGTGTTCCTGAAGCAGCCCGCCTGGGTGCTCGCGGACGAAGCCACCAGCGCGCTGGACGAGCAGGCGGAGCACACGCTGTACGAGAGGCTTCTCGCCATGGTCAAACGCAAGGGCGGCGCGATCGTATCGATCGCGCACCGGCCCGCGTTGGACGAATTCCACGCGCGCCGCTGGCGGCTCGAGGCGTTTCCGGGAGGCGGTGCGGTCGGCTACCTGCTGCGGCAGGCGTGAATCAGGCCGGCGCGGTGCCCGGCCGCTGGTCCCTCCAGCGCTGCCAGCCGCGCAGGCGCAGCTCGCAGGCAGGACAAGTCCCGCAACCGTAACCCCATTCGTGGCGATGATCGCGGTCACCCAGGTAGCAAGTGTGGGTGTGCTCGACGATCAGGTCCACAAGCACGGGGCCGCCCAGGCGTTCGGCGAGTGCCCAGGTCGCGGCCTTGTCGATCCACATGAGCGGCGTCTCCACCAGGAAGCGCCGGTCCATGCCGAGCGAGAGCGCGAGCTGCATCGCTTTCATGGTGTCGTCGCGGCAATCGGGGTAGCCCGAGAAGTCGGTTTCGCACACGCCCGTGACGATCACTTCCAGACCGCGGCGGTAAGCGAGCGCCGCTGCGAGCGTGAGGAACAGCAAGTTGCGCCCCGGCACGAAGGTGTTGGGCAGGCCCGATTGCTCCATGCGGAATTCCATGTCGCGCGTGAGCGATGTCTCGCTGACTTGGCCCAGCACGGAGAGGTCCAGCAGGTGATCGTCTCCCAGCTTGCGCGCCCAGGCCGGGAATTGCGCACGCAGGGCTTGCTGCACCTGCAGCCGCGCATCCAGCTCGATGCGATGTCGCTGCCCATAGTCGAACGCGATGGTTTCGACGCGTTCGTATTTGTCGAGCGCGTGGGCCAGGCAGGTGGTGGAGTCCTGTCCGCCGGAAAAAAGGACGAGTGCCGTGGTGTGCATCTTCGGTGGCCTGGTTGCAGGCGGTCATTGTGCCTGCGCGCTCACGGCCCCGTCAGTGCGCCGCGTTAGCGCACTATCGTGCTGCGCGCTTCGCGCCGCGCGATCCAGAGCGTCGAGGCGCAGATGACCACGCCCCCGATCAAAGTCGATTGGCTCGGCCGGTCGGCAAAGATCAGCCAGCCCAGCAGTGATGCCCACACCAGTTCCAGGAATTTCACCGACTGCGTGGCCGAGATGTCGGCAGCGCTGAAGGCCCGGGTGAGGAAATAATGTCCGGCGCTGCCCAGGATGCCGCAGCCCAGGAACGCGAACCACTGCGCGGCCGTGGGCGTTCTCCAGGCGATCAGGGCCAGCGGCAAGCTGATCGCGGTCACGGTGATCGATTGCCACAGCACAATCACCGCCGGCCGCTCGTAGCGCGTCAGCCCCTTGGTGATAAGGAACGATGCCGCGAACACGGGGGCCGTGGACAACATCAACAGGCTGTAGCCGCCGCTCGCGCCCGTGAGATTGGGTGCCACGACGATCAGCACGCCTGCGAGGCCGATCAGCGCGGCGAGCCACCGCTCCCATCGCATCTTCTCGCGGAACATCAGCGCCGCGCCGATCATGATGAAGATCGGACCCGTGAAACCGATCGCCGTGGTTTCGGCCAGCGTGATGTGCGGGATGGCCATGAACCACAACGCCAGGCCGAAGGTGTGGATGGCGCCGCGCGCGAACTGCCCGCCGATGTTGCGGGGCCGGTAGGCGGCCAGCCCGGCGCGCATCACCAGTGGCAGCATCACGAGCAGGCCGAACAGGTATCGCAAGAACTGCGTCTGGAACGGATCGAGCGCCAGCGCCAATCCGCGCATCAACGCGTTGAGCAGGACGAATGTGATGCCCGCCATGCCCGACCAGATCAGGCCCTGCAGCACCGGGTCCAGCCGGGAGGCACGCCGCTGCGCGATGGCCGCATGCCGCATCAGCGCATGCCGCCTGGCGCGTCCTGCTTCCTCAACTGCCACGGCATGTCTCCATTGACATGCACTATACGCGGGGCCTCACAAGGCGCCGCGCGAATTGTTGGTCAGGCCAGGCCGACGACATCCTCCGCCGTATCGGCCGGCTTGGGCGTTTCTGCGGACGCTTCCTCGGCGGGTGCGACCTCTTCGGGCCGCGCGTGCTTGACCACGGTGACGGGAATCGTCGAGTCGTGGGCGAGCACCTGCGACACCGATCCCAGCATGGGGCCGGCGAGTCCGCCACGGCCGCGCGCGCCCACGACGATCGCGTCGCAGCCGTAGCGCTCGGCGATGTCCAGCAGCGTATGCGCCGGATCGCCGGAGGCGATTTCAAATTCGTAGCCGACGCCCGCGGCATCGCACAGCTGCCGCGCGCCCTCCAGCAGGTGATCGCCGGCACTGGCCGTCATGCCCTGCACCCGCTGCGGGTCGCGCATCGTCAGCAGCTCGTAAAGCGACGCGGGCTCCTGCACATTCGCCAGGACGAAATCTGCGTTCAGGCCCTGCCGGCGCAGGCCAAGCGCGTAACGCACCGCGTCGAGCGACAGTTCGGACCCATCGACCGGAATGAGAATCTTCATGGCTGGCCTCGCTGGGGTGGAGCAACACCTTCACCATAGCCAGTGCGCTGCGCTATGGCAAGCCCCTGACCCACGTCAACAAAAGGAACTACCCGCGTTCCTAGAATGAACCGGGGATCCACCTTGGACGGATGGAACATTCGCGTTCGCCGTTCGTTCAACCATCGTGAAGGCAAAGCCCGGCGTGTTCGATACCACCCGTCCGGAAGCCGAGCTGGTCGCGCTCGCGCAGAAGGGCGACCAGCAAGCCTATGGGGCGCTCGTGCGGCGTCATCAGGACCGTATCTATCGCCATCTGCTGAACCTCACAGGGTCAAGGGAGGACGCTTTGGAACTGGCGCAGGACGTTTTCATAAAAGCATGGGAAGCCCTACCTGCGTGGCGGCCGGACGCGCAGTTCCACACCTGGGTCTACCGCATCGCGTCCAACGCGGCGCTGGACGTGCTGCGACGGCGCCAGGTCGTGCAGTTCGTGGCCCTGGAGGACGACTACGATGCCCCGTCGCAGCAGCCCGGGCCCGAGGCGCAGTTGCAAGGCAGGCAGCGGCTGCGCAACCTGGACGCGGCGTTGGCCCGCCTGCCCGCCGAGCAAAGGGAGATCATCCTGCTGCGCGAGGTGGAAGGGCTGAGCTACGACGAGCTGGCGGCGGCGCTCGCGATCGACCAGGGCACCGTGAAATCCAGGCTGGCCCGCGCGCGAGCGGCCCTGGCCGCAAGTGATGAGAGGATGGACAGATGATGAACGACCAGGCCGGCGCGGACTGCCCGCGCACCGAAGACATCTCCGCGCTGATGGATGGCGAACTGGAGCGCCATGCCTCGGAAGTGCTGCGGATGCACGTGGCGCAATGTTCGGTGTGCCAGCCGGTGCTGCTGAGGCTCACCGCCATGCGCGAGGACTTTGTGGCACTGCGCGAGATCCGCAGCGATGTCGATATCGCCGCGCTCGTGCTGCCGCAATTGCCAAGAGCGCCGGAGGCGAAACGCCGCCCCCGGTGGGGCTGGCCTGGGTTGTCCCAGCTCGGGCCCCGGGCCATCGGCGGGGCCGCGGCGCTGGGCCTGGGCGCCTGGCTGGGCTTGACGCTGGTCACGGGCGGCGGCGCGGCCGTCCGGCCGGCAATGTCGGTTTTTTATGGCGAGCCGCCAGGCGCGTACTGCGCGGGGCTGCCATCGTGTTCCTCACGGGGGAGATGACATGCAAAGCCGTGGCCTGATGTTCTACGCACTGCTGCTCTCGGTGCTGCTCAATCTGGGGGTTGTCGGAGCGGCCGGGTACCGCGCCTTCACCGGCGATCGCGCAGCGCCCGGTGAGCTTGCCGATCGGCTGCGGCTCGACGCGCAGCAGCGCCAGCGCTGGCACAGCCTGGAAGAGGGCTTCGTACGCGAGCTCGATGCGGGATGGAAAGAGATCGCGAGCCATCGCGAGAAGCTGGTGCGCGAAGTCTTCTCCGAAAAGCCGGACCCGGCGCGCATCGAGGCCGAGCGGGCACGCATCGCCCAGATCCAGGTGCAGCAGCAGCAGCGCGTGATCGAGCAGTTCCTGCGCGAACGTGAGATCCTCGATCCGGGCCAGCGGCAGGCTCTGGTGGACCTGCTGCTTCGGGAGGAACATGCGGCGCCACGGGAGCGCCAGTTGCACGGCGGGCAGTGAGTGCGGCGCGCGATGGATGGAACATTCGCTCCCGCGGTTCGTTAAAGCATGCAGGAGGCGGCGATGGGCCGCCCTCCACTCACTGAATGGAGCACCTGCAATGAACACACCGATCCGCCATCCCTTCCGCCGCTACTTCACTGTCGTCGCCGCCGCCGTCGCGCTCGCCTGGGGCGGCGCGGCCCAGGCCCACTGCGACACGCTGGACGGCCCCGTCGTCAGCGAGGCGCGCAAGGCGCTGGACACCGGCAACGTCAACCTCGTGCTGGGCTGGGTCCAGAAGAAGGACGAGGCCGAGATCCGCAACGCCTTCCAGAAAGCCGTGAGCGTGCGCAAGACGGGCGCACCGGCCAAGGAACTGGCCGACCACTACTTCTTCGAAACCCTGGTGCGCGTGCACCGCGCCGGCGAGGGCGCGCCCTACACGGGCCTGAAGCCCGCCGGAGAGATCGAGCCCGCCATCGCCGCCGCGGACAAGTCCATCGAGACCGGCAAGCTCGAGCCCGTGGCCAAGATGGTGAAGGAGCGCATGGAGCACGGCCTGCACCAGCAGTTCGAATCGGTCGCCGCGAAGAAGAAGTACAGCCCGAACGACGTCGGCGCGGCACGGGCGTATGTGGGCGCGTACGTCGAGTACGTGCATTACGTGGAGCGTCTCTACGATGCGGCCGCTGTTGCCGGCGGCGCTCACGCTGGGCACGCGGCGGAGAAGCCCGCCGCCAAGCCGGCCGCGCACGGCCACTGAGCTGCGCCTCACTCAGAAGCCCCCGCTGCCGCCCGGCGCGGGGGCTTTTTGCTTGTCCGCGCCCCTTCGATCCGGGGCAGCTCTTGAAACCCAGCCGAAAACCCTTATGATTAGCACTCGCAGGAGATGAGTGCTAACAGCAGAGCATCTCCTCAAAGTTAATGAGCGCTAACTTCGTTGGCGCTTTTTGATATCCCCCAGTTTCAAGTCAAGGAGATGCAATGAAACTTCGCCCCCTCGCCGATCGCGTGATCGTCAAGCGTATCGACAGTGAAACCAAGACCGCCTCGGGCATCGTGATCCCCGACGCCGCCGCCGAAAAACCGGACCAAGGCGAAGTCCTGGCTGTCGGCCCCGGCCGCAGGAACGACAAGGGCGACCTGGTCGCCATGAACATCAAGGTGGGCGACCGCGTTCTGTTCGGCAAGTACAGCGGGCAGACCGTCAAGGTCGAAGGCGACGAATTGCTCGTCATGAAGGAAGACGACCTGTTCGCGGTCGTCGAGAAGTAATTCAAGGTTCGGCGTTCAGCGCTCGACACTTAACCTGTATTTGGAGAATTTGATATGGCAGCAAAAGACGTAGTTTTCGGCGGCGAAGCCCGCCACCGCATGGTCGAGGGTGTGAACATCCTGGCCAACGCAGTCAAGGTGACCCTGGGCCCGAAGGGCCGCAACGTGGTGCTCGAGCGCTCTTTCGGCGCCCCCACCGTGACCAAGGACGGTGTGTCCGTGGCCAAGGAAATCGAGCTGAAGGACAAGCTGCAGAACATGGGCGCGCAGATGGTCAAGGAAGTCGCTTCCAAGACCAGTGACATCGCCGGTGACGGCACGACCACCGCCACGGTGCTGGCCCAATCCATCGTCCGCGAAGGCATGAAGTACGTGGCCGCGGGCATGAACCCGATGGACCTGAAGCGCGGCATCGACAAGGCCGTGATCGCCCTGGTCGCCGAGCTGAAGAAGGCCTCCAAGGCCACCACCACCTCCAAGGAAATCGCGCAAGTCGGCTCCATCTCGGCCAACAGCGACGAGACCATCGGCAAGATCATCGCCGACGCGATGGACAAGGTCGGTAAAGAAGGCGTCATCACCGTCGAAGACGGTAAGTCGCTGGAGTCCGAGCTGGAAGTCGTCGAAGGCATGCAGTTCGACCGCGGCTACCTGAGCCCCTACTTCATCAACAACCCCGAGAAGCAATCGGCGCTGCTGGACAACCCCTTCGTGCTGCTGTACGACAAGAAGGTCAGCAACATCCGTGACCTGCTGCCCATCCTGGAGCAAGTCGCCAAGGCCGGCCGTCCCCTGCTGGTGATCGCCGAAGAAGTCGAAGGCGAAGCCCTGGCAACGCTGGTGGTCAACACCATCCGCGGCATCCTGAAGGTCGTGGCCGTCAAGGCACCGGGCTTCGGCGACCGCCGCAAGGCCATGCTGGAAGACATCGCCATCCTGACGGGCGGCAAGGTCATCGCTGAAGAAGTCGGCCTGACGCTCGAGAAGGTCACGCTGGCTGACCTGGGCTCGGCCAAGCGCATCGAAGTGGGCAAGGAAAACACCACCATCATCGACGGCGCCGGCGCCGGCGGCGACATCGAAGCGCGCGTCAAGCAGATCCGCGTGCAGATCGAAGAAGCCACCAGCGACTACGACCGTGAAAAGCTGCAAGAGCGCGTGGCCAAGCTGGCCGGCGGTGTTGCCGTGATCAAGGTCGGTGCCGCGACGGAAGTGGAAATGAAGGAAAAGAAGGCACGCGTGGAAGACGCGCTGCACGCCACCCGCGCTGCCGTGGAAGAAGGCATCGTGGCCGGCGGTGGCGTTGCGCTGCTGCGCGCCAAGCAGGCTGCCGGCACCATCAAGGGTGACAACCCCGACCAGGAAGCCGGCATCAAGCTGGTGCTGCGCGCGATCGAGTCGCCCCTGCGCGAGATCGTGGCCAACGCCGGTGGCGAGCCGAGCGTGGTGGTCAATGCCGTTCTGAACGGCAAGGGCAACTACGGCTTCAACGCCGCCAACGACACCTATGGCGACATGATCGAAATGGGTATCCTGGACCCGACCAAGGTGACCCGCACCGCGCTGCAGAACGCCGCGTCGGTCGCGTCGCTGATGCTCACGACCGAAGCCATGGTTGCCGAAGCGCCGAAGGAAGAGTCCGGCGCAGGCGGCGGCATGCCTGGTGGCATGGGCGGCATGGGTGGCATGGGCGGCATGGACATGTAAGCCCTTCACTGCAAAAACGCTTCGCGTTTTGTGCAGTGGCCAGTCAGACGAAAAAGCCGCTCCTCGGAGCGGCTTTTTTTTGTTGCGTGCGATCTTATTGCTGGCCGGGGCCGGGCATGACCGTCGGGGCGTCGGGGGAGGTCTCGACGCCGCCGTATTCGTTGGCGGGGCCGCTCGGCTGGACGAAGAAATACAGCAGCACGAAAAAGCCGACGATCGGGATCAGGGCCAGCAGCAGGAACCATGCGCTCTTGCCGATGTCGTGCAGGCGGCGCGCGCCGACGGCCAGGCTGGGCAGCAGGAGGGCGAGTGCGACCAGGCCGTACAGGATGTCGCCGCCGATGATGTTGGCTACCAGCAGCACGACCATCTGGAACAGGAAGAACCACCAGAATTCGGGCCGGGCCGCGCGGCCCGAGAAATCCACGTACTTGTTGAAGCAGGTCTTTACTGCTTTCAGGATGTCATCCATTGCTTCTCCTCGTTGGTTGATTGCCCGCGCATGATAGGCGTTCGGGGCGCAGGACGCCACCACCCGCGCCTCACACGTGCCTCACCCGCGGATGTGGCGCAGCAGCCCGGCGGTGGACCCGTCGAGCCCGGCGGTGTCCCCGCTGGCGAGCCGTGCGACCACATCGAGCGCCAGCACCTTGCCCAGCTCGACGCCCCACTGATCGAAGCTGTTGATGCCCCAGAGCGAGCCGCTGACGAAGACGCGGTGCTCGTGCAGCGCCAGCAGGGCGCCCAAGCTCGCGGGTGTGAGCGCATCAAGCAGGAAGAAACTGCTCGGCCGGTTGCCCGGAAAGTTACGGTGCCCGCCCTCGTCCGCCTTGCCTTGCATCAGCGCCTGGGCCTGTGCAAGCGCATTCGCCAGCAACAGCTCGTGATGCCCCGGCAGCGCATGATTGGGCTTCTTCACGGCGATGAATTCCACCGGAACGACGTCGGTGCCCTGATGCAGCATCTGGAAGTAGGCATGCTGTCCGTTGGTGCCCGGCTCGCCCCACAGCACCGGCGAAGTGGCGAATGAGAGCGCCCGGCCCTGCGCATCGACGCGCTTGCCGTTGCTCTCCATCTCGAGCTGTTGCAGGTACGCCGGCAGGCGGCGCAGCGCGCTGTGATAGGGCGCGACGTTGCGGCTGGTAAAGCCATGGAAGTTGCGATACCACACGTCCAGCAAGCCCAGTCGCGCCGGCAGGTTGGTCTCCAGCGGGGTGGTGGCGAAATGCCGGTCCATCTCGTGCGCTCCGGCGAGCAGCTCGCGGAAACCCGCGGCGCCGATTGCCATGGCCACCGGCAGCCCAATGGCCGACCAGATCGAATAGCGGCCGCCCACCCAGTCCCAGAACCCGAAGGTGGTCGAAATGCCGAATTCGCCCGCGGCCGCCACGTTGGTCGTGAGCGCCGCGAAATGCCTTGCGATGTCGCGCCCGCCCTCGGCCTCGAACCACGCCCGTGCCGAGCGCGCGTTGGTCATGGTCTCGATGGTGGTGAATGTCTTGGAGGCCACGAGGAACAGCGTGCTGCCGGGGCGCACTTTCTTCAGCACCGCCGCCAGTTCGTGCCCATCGATGTTGGAGACGAAGTGGAAACGCTTGCCCGGGACCGCGAACGAGTCGAGTGCGGCCACCGCCATCTGCGGCCCGAGGTCCGAGCCGCCGATGCCGATGTTCACGATGTCGGTGATGGCTTGATCGGCTCGCACCTGGTCGGCGTACGCAAGCATCGCGTCCAGCGTGGAATGGACGAGCGCCAGGTCGGGGTCGTCGTTGTAGTCGCGCGGCGCACGCAAAAGCCAATGCTTGACCGGGCGCTGCTCGGTGTTGTTGATGGCTTCGCCAGCGAACATGGCATCGCGGTGCCGCTCCACCCCACACTCCCGGGCCAGTTCGAGCAGCAGCGTCTGGGATTGGCTATCGATGAGGTTTCGCGACAAGTCCGCGAACACATGGGGTGCATGCTGGCTGAACGCCTGGAAGCGGCCCTCGTCGCATCGAAAGGCTTCGCGCAGGTCGAGATGACAGCCCGTGGATTCGAAATGTTCCCGCAAGGCAGCCCAGGCCGGGGCGTGATCGCAACGCGGCCGTATCGTGTCGTTGTTCATGCGCGCCATTATGGGATGCCACGCGGGGCCCGTGTGTTGTCCTGCTTACGTAACTTGCACCACGGAGACCCCGTGGTCGGCCAGGCCCAGGCCGACGTCGCTGCCCACGTCGATCACGCGGCCCAGGTCAGCCGAAACCACGAAGATGGGGCCCAGTTCGGTCTCGAAGGTGTACTCGTAGTTGCTGCCGAGGTAGGCCAGCTTGGCCAGTCGCGCCCCCAGGCCCGTGCCGGGCGGGCCGATGTGCCACGCCTCAGGCCGCACCGCCACCTTCACCGCGCCCTCGACCATGCCCTGGCGAGGCTTGATCCGCAGTGGACCCAGCGCGACCGTGCCGGTCGAATCTGCCCTGGCGGGGAACAGCATGGCCTCGCCCATGAAGCCGGCCACGAACTCGGTGGACGGAAACTCGTACAGGTCATGCGGCGTGCCTTGTTGGGCGATGACGCCGTGGTCCATCACGATGATCTGGTCGCTCACGGCCAGGGCCTCGCTCTGGTCGTGCGTGACGTAGGCCACCGTGAGCTTGAGCCGCTGCTGCAGCGAACGGATCTCCTCGCGCATTTCCCTGCGCAGCCTCGCGTCGAGGTTGGAGAGCGGCTCGTCGAACAGCAGGACCGCGGGCTCCAGCACGAGCGCCCGCGCCAGCGCCACGCGTTGCTGCTGTCCGCCCGACAATTCGCTGGGCAACCGCGTGTCGTAACCCACAAGCCCGACGTTGCGCAATGCCTCGACGGCGCGCGCGTTCGCTGGAGCCTTGGGGATGCCGGACATCCGCAGGCCGTACATGACGTTCTCCACCACGTTCATGTGGGGAAAGAGCGCGTAGCTCTGGAACATCATGCTCACGTTGCGGTCGGCCGGGCCGAGCGTGGTGACATCCCTGCCGTCGACGAGGATAGTGCCCGAGGTGGGCGACTCCAGCCCCGCGATCATGCGCAGCAGGGTGGTCTTGCCGCAGCCCGAGGGGCCGAGGATGGTCGTCAGCGTGCCGCGCGGCACGACGAAGCTGATGCCTTTGACCACCAGCGGCGCCGACGCGTCAGTGCCGTAGCGCTTGGTGACATCGCGGAACTCGATGCCCGCGTCCGGTGCTGCATTCATGTCATTCCTTTTGTCGATGCAGGGGCGGGCAGCCGCACCGACGTGCGGCGGCCAAGCTTGCGCTCGCCCACGAGGAACTGGATCAGTGCCGTGGCCGAGCTCATCAACACGATGAGCACGGTGCAATAGGCGAGCGCCACGCCGTAGTCTCCATTGCCTACGCGGCCGATGATGTAGGTGGTGGCCAGCTCGTTCTCCGCGGTGACCAGGAAGATCACGGCCGACACGGTGGTGATTGCGCGCACGAAGCTGTACACCAGCGCCGCCACCAGCGCGGGCTTGAGCAGCGGCAACACCACGTAGCGCAGCGTCTGGATACTGGACGCGCGCAGCATGATGGAGGCCTCGTCGAGCGCGCGGTCGAGCTGCTTGAATGCCGCCGTCCCCGCGCGCACGCCCACCGGCAAGTTGCGAAACAGGAAGCACAGCACGATGATGAGCCCGGTGCCCGTCAACTCGAACGGCGGCACGTTGAAGGCCAGGATGTAGCTCACGCCCAGCACCGTGCCCGGGATCGCGAACGCAAGCAGCGCCGAGAATTCGAACAGGCCCTGGCCCTTGAACTCGGTGCGCGCGAGCAGGTAGGCGATCAACAGGCCCAGCCCTGCCGTCATGGGCGCGGAGATCGCCGCCAGCTTGATCGTGGTGAAGAACGAATTCCACGCGGTGCCCGCCCACACCAGGCCGAATTGGCCCCACTCCAGCGCGAACGCCGTGCGGAAGTGGTTCAGTGTCAGCGTGTAGTCGCGGCCCCAGGTCTGCACGAAGCCGCCCGCGAAGGCGAAAAGGTAGACGAGCAGCGTGAATGCGATCCACGGCAACGCGACGCCGTTCACGATGCGGCGCACGCGTGGCGGCAGCGGCATTGCGATGCCCGCGTCGCCCTTGCCGCTCACCGTGGTGTAGTTCTGCTTGCCCATCACGGCACGCTGCAACGCGAACACGCCGAGCGCGAACAGCGTGAGGATCCAGGCCAGCGAGGCGGCGCGCCCCTGGTCGTATTGCGCGCCGACGATGGCGAAAAAGATTTCGGTGGAGAGCACCGAGAACTGCCCGCCCACCACGATCGGGTTGCCGAAGTCCGCCATGCTCTCGATGAAGCCGACCAGAAACGCGTTCGCCAGCCCGGGTGTAAGCAGCGGCAGCGTCACCGTCATGAAGGTGCGCTGCGGGCTCGCGCGCAAGGTCTGGGCGGCCTCCTCGAGGCTGGGCGCCACACCTTGCACCACGCCGCGCATGATCATGAATGCGATCGGGGTGAAGGCGAAGGTCTGCGCGATCCACACGCCGAACCAACCGTAGAACCAGCGCGAGGGCGCGATCCCGAACACGGTTTCCAATCCCTGGTTGACGATGCCGGCGCGGCCGAACAGAAGAATCAGGCCCAGCCCCACGACGAACGGCGGCGTGATGATGGGCAGCATGGCCAGCACATTGAGCGCGTGGCCGTAGCGTTTGCCGGAACGCTCGGACATCAGCGCCATCAGCGTGCCCAGCAGCGTGGTGCTCGTGGCCGTCATCAGCCCGAGGAACAGCGTGTTCCACGCGACGCCGCAACGCACGCCGCCCGCGATGCAGCCCAGGCCGAAATTGCGCTCGCTGGCAACGCGCTCCCACAACGCACCGAGCGCGAACCGCCCCTCTTCGGTGTACATGGCACTGGAAAGCGCTTTGAGCACGGGGAACAGGATGAAGACGGCCAGCAGCGTGCCAGAGCCGGCGACAGCCGCCGCGATGAACAGGTCACCCTTGAAGAATCCGCGCCGCGCGATGCCGAACGCCGTGAGCATCACGAGCGATGCCAGCACGACGAACGCGCCCCAGCCCATGCCGAACTGATTCTTGGACAGTTCGCCGAGGGCACCGGCGAGCGCTGGGCTGTTCCAGCCTTTCGCGCCGATCAGGAAGCCCGTTATCGCAAGCCCGCCGGCGCCGACCAGGCCGCCGGCCAGCAACAGCGCGCCCTGCGACCGGCCGGGCGGACGCGCGAGCGCCATCGAGGCGATGCCCAGTCCGAGCAGCCCCAGCCAGAGCCAGGTGCGCCCGTACCGCGTCGCCTGCACCAGACCATTGGCGGTATCTTCACCGCCGAACACGCCGGGGATCGCCATCAAGCCATTGCTGTCCTGCATCGCATACCAGGGCAGCAACAGGTAGCCCGCGAGCCCCAGGGCCAGCCACAGCCAGATAGCGGCGTTGGCGGAGGGTCTGCGCGTGGAAAACGTGCGCGCGCCCGAAGGCTCGATCTCGCCTTCCAGGGTGGAGGAGCTCATGGTCGCGCGGCCGCGTCAGCGCGGCAGGGAGTTGACTTCCTTTTCCCAGCGCGAAATCAGTCGGCGCCGCTCCGCGCTCGCCCCGTACTTCGCGTAGTCGTAATTGATGAACTTGATCTTCTTGAAGTCCGGCACTCGCGGATCGACCTTGGCGGCTTTGTTGCTCGGCACCTGGAACTGCCGCGCGGCGGCGGCCATCTCCTGCGCCGCGGGCGTGAGAGCCCACTCGTAGAACTTCTTCGCGGCGTCCTGGTTGCGCGAGCCCTTGATGATGCTCATGGAGCCGATCTCGGCGCCGGTGCCGTCGGCAGGTGTGATGGTTTCGACCGGAAAGCCCTGCATCTTCTCGCCCGGGCCGTCGTGCACGAAACTGATCGACACTGCCGTTTCGCCGCGCGCCACGGCCTTGATCGGGCCGGTGCCCGAGCGTGAGTACGCGCTGACGTTTTTGTGCAGGCCTTTGAGGTATTCGAACGCCTTGTCCTCCCCCATCAGCTGCACCAGCGTCGCGATCATGGTGTAGGCGGTGCCGCTCGACGCCGGGTTGGCGACCTGGATGTCGCCCTTGTATTCGGGCCGCGTCAAGTCGGCCCAGGTCTTGGGCACGGCCAGCTTCTTCTTGGCGAGCAGCTCGGGGTTGTAGCCGAACCCCAGCGGTCCGGAGTAAATGCCGACGGTCCTGTAATTTGATTGCCTGGCCTGCTGCTGCGCCCATTCATGCAGCTGGGGCAGCGAAGGCGATTTGTATTCGATGGTGAGGCCCTGCTCGGCCGCCTGCAGGTGCGGATCGCCCGTACCGCCGAACCAGATGTCGGTCTTGGGATTTTCCTTCTCCGCGATGATCTGGGCCAGCGCCTCGCCGGAGCCTTTCATCGACACGTTGACCTTGACGCCCGTCGTACGGGCATAAACGGTGGAAATCATGTTGCACCACTCGGCCTGAACCGAGCAGATGATGTTCACCTGGCCCTGCGCGGCAGCGCCGAAAGACAGCGTGGCCAGGGTGACAGCGGTAAATAGCTTCTTGTTCATGGCGCCTTCCGTCGTAACTGGATTACGACTCAAGCATAATCGCGCGCGCCACCCGTGCCGCATGGGGAAAACACCAGCCTCAGGTTTGCGGTGGCGCAGTTCAAGGCGGGCTTCTGACACGCGCATGAAACTAAGTTACAGTAACGATTGTTCCTACTTCGATCGACCATGAGCTTCGACCTCGTCCTTTTCGGCGGCACTGGCGACCTCGCCTGGCGCAAGCTGATGCCCGCCCTGTTCCAGGCCTTCCGCCACGGCACGCTGCCCGCCGGCGGTCGCATCATCGGCGTCGCCCGCGACGACCTGAGCGACTCGCAATACCGCGCGCTGATTCGCACGCGCTTCGACAAAGTCGAGTTGGCCAAGCGGCCCTCTCCCGAGGAGTTCGACCGTTTCGCCGCGCTGCTTCATTTCCTGCGGATGGATCTGTCGCAGCCGCAGGACTACGAACGACTCGCGGCCCTGCTGCGCGAACGCAACGCGGACACGGTGGTCATGTACCTGGCCACGGCGCCGTCGCTCTTCACCGTCGCGTGCGAGCAGCTCGCCGCCGCCGGCCTGAACACCGCCAATACGAGACTGGTGCTGGAAAAGCCGCTGGGCCACGACCTTGCGTCCAACCGCGCCATCAACGAAACGGTTCGCAGCGTTCTATCCGAGAAGCAGATCTTCCGCATCGACCATTACCTGGGCAAACCCTCGGTGCAAAACCTGTTCGCGCTGCGATTCGGCAATGCGCTGTTCGAGCCCCTGTGGCGGCGCGAGACGATTGCCAACATTCAGATCACCATCGCCGAGGATTTGGGCGTGGAAAAGCGCGGCGCCTTCTACGACAGCACGGGCGCGCTGCGCGACATGGTGCAGAACCATGCGCTCCAGCTTCTGTGCGCCCTGGCGATGGAGCCGCCGATCAACGCCCACGCCGATGCCATCCGCGACGAGAAGCTCAAGGTGCTGCGTTCACTCAAGCCATGGACAGCGCAGGCGCTCGGCCATGACGTGATCCGCGGCCAGTACATGTCCGGCAGGATGGGCGGCGAGATCGTGCCGGGCTACCGTGACGAGCCGGGAGTCAACCCCGAAAGCACGACCGAAACCTTCGTCGCGCTGCGCGCCGAAATCGCCAACTGGCGCTGGGCCGGCGTGCCCTTCTACATCCGCACCGGCAAGCGGCTGGCCGGGCGCGATGCACGCATCGTCGTGAACTTCCGCCCGGCGCCGCACGCGATCTTCCGCTCACCCGCGGGCGCGGCCAACCGGCTCGTGATTCACTTGCAACCCAAGGACGGACTGGAGCTGCACCTGCTCGCGCAGGCGCAGGATCAGCGCCACTCGAAGGCGGCCGCGCAGTCGCTGACCCCCGTGCATCTCGACCTGGATTTCGACAAACGCTTCGGCTCCGAGCGCGTGGGCGCGTACGAGCGCTTGCTGCTGGACGTGATCGACGGCCGGCTGAACCTGTTCGTGCGCAGTGACGAGCAGGAAGAAGCCTGGCGCTGGGTCGAGCCGATCATGGAGTTCTGGCGCAACGACCCGTCCGGGCCCCGGCCGTACGCCGCCGGCACCTGGGGCCCCAGCGCCGCAAGCGCGATGATTGCGCGCGACGCCTATTGCTGGAGCGAGGAATGCTAGACCGCATCAAGGCTTCGCTGCCGTCGCTCGCACCAGCCGAACAGCGCGTGGGCAAGCTCGTGCTGAGCGACCCCCGCGCCTTCGCCAACCTGCCCGTGAGCGAACTGGCCGACCGCGCCCACGTGAGCAAGCCCACGGTCGTTCGATTCTGCCGCAGCATCGGCTACGACGGGCTGTCGGATTTCAAGCTGAAGCTCGCTGGCAGCGTCAGCGAGGGCGTGCCTTTCATCCACCGCAGCGTGGACGTGGACGACAAGACCAGCGACGTGCTGGTCAAGGTCATCGACAACACCGTGGCGGCGTTCCTGAAGTACCGCAACGACGCTTCGACATTTGCCATCGAGAAGGCGGTGGAGGCACTGGCCGCCACATACAAGACCGGCCGGCGCATCGAGTTCTACGGGGTGGGCAACTCCGGCATCGTCGCGCTGGACGCGCAGCACAAGTTCTTTCGCCTCGGCGTCAACACCATCGCCTATAGCGACGGCCACATGCAGGTGATGAGCGCCACTCTGTTGGGGCCCGGCGATTGCGTGGTCGTGATTTCCAACTCGGGCCGCACGCGCGACCTGATGGACGCCTGCGACATCGCGCGCAAGAACGGCGCGACGACCATCGTGATGACGGCCACCGGCTCACCGCTGGCATCGGCCGGCAACATCCACCTCGCCGCCGACCACCCCGAAGGCTACGACCGCTACAGCCCCATGGTGTCGCGCCTGCTGCACCTCGTGATCATCGACGTGCTGGCCACCGCCGTGGCGCTGCGGATCGGCCCGCGGCTGCAGCCGCTGCTGCGCGAGATGAAGAACAACTTGCGCAACAAACGGTACGCGTGACAGGGTTGTCATGCCGGGCTTGATCCGGCATCCAAGCCTCGAGCGAGATGCCTCGCGGCGGTGGATTGCGGGTCGAGCCCGCAATGACAAGGTCCTAAATTCGCCCTTCCTCCACCGCGTGGCACGCGATGCGTATGCCCTGGATCTCCAGCAGCGCAGGCCGCTCCGCCTTGCAACGCGCGTTCGCATGGGGGCAGCGCGGATGGAAGGCGCAGCCTGTCGGCGGGTTGAGCGGGTTGGGCACCTCGCCTTGCACCGGCGTGCGCGAGCGGCCGACATCGTGCATCTTCGGGATCGCGTCCAGCAGCATGCGCGTGTACGGGTGTCGTGGATTGCCGAACAGCTGGTGCTTGCCGGACAACTCCACCAGCCGCCCCAGGTACATCACGCCGACCTGGTCGCTCACATGGCGCACGACGGCGAGGTTGTGCGAGATGAAGAGATAGGTCAGGCCGCGCTGGCGCTGAAGGTCCTTCATGATGTTGAGAACCTGCGCCTGCACGCTCACGTCAAGCGCGGAGGTCGGCTCGTCGCACACCAGGAACTCGGGCTCGGTTGCCAGCGCCCGCGCGATCGAGATGCGCTGGCGCTGCCCGCCGGAAAACTGGTGCGGGAACTTCACCATGTCCAGGGGTGACAGGCCCACCGATTTCAGCAGGGCGCCCACTTTGTCTTCGAGCTGCGCGGCATCGGTGATGATCGCGTGCTCCTTGAGCGGCTCGCCCACGATGTCCTCCACCGTCCAGCGCGGGTTGAGGCTGGCGTAGGGGTCCTGGAAGATCATCTGGATGCGCCGGCGCAGCTGGCGCCCTTGCGGCGACTTGAACGTGGCGTGCGCATCCTGCCCATCGAACGTCAGGCCGCCGCGCGTGGGGGCATACAGCCCTACGAGCAGGCGCGCCACGGTGCTCTTGCCGCAGCCGGACTCGCCGACCAGCGCCAGTGTCTGGCCCTTCTCGATGTCGAAGCTCACGCCGTCCACCGCGTGGAGCAGTTGGCGCGGACGGCGCTCGATCATGCGGTTGAGCCAAGGCACCGAGACGTCGAAGGTCTTGGCGAGGTCGTTCGCCTGGACAAGGGGATTCATTGGCTTGTCATTGCGGGCTCGACCCGCAATCCAGTTTTTTGGCGCGCCGGCATGGATGCCGGATCGGGCCTGCCCCGGACCACGATACGGGGTCTGGCATGAAAGGCCTTGCTCATAGGGCAGTTCCCGTATGCGCGTCGTGCAGCCAGCAAGCCGCGCGCGTGGCGCCGGCCTCCAGCAGGTCCGGGCGCTCGACGGTGCAGCGCGCAAACGCCCGCGGGCAGCGTGGGTTGTACGCGCAGCCGGGCGGGATGGCGTTCAGGCGCGGCATCGCGCCGTCGATCTGGTGCAGGCGCTCGCGCTCGATGGTGATGTCGGGAATCGCGGCCATCAGCCCCATGCTGTACGGATGGGCGGGCTGGTTGATCACGTCGTGGACGGGCCCGATCTCGGCGATGCGGCCGGCATACATCACGGCGACGCGGTCGCAGGTCTCGGCGATGACGCCCATGTCGTGCGTGATCAGCATCACCGCGGCACCGCGATCCTTGCACACGCGCTTGAGCAGCTGGATGATCTGGGCCTGGATCGACACGTCCAGCGCCGTGGTCGGCTCGTCCGCGACGATCAGTTTGGGTTCGGCCGCCAGGGCCAAGGCAATCACCACGCGCTGGCGCATGCCGCCGGAGAACTGGTGCGGGTAGTGGTCGATGCGCTCGGCCGCGGCCGGGATGCCGGTGTCTTCCAGGAGGCCGATCGCGCGTTTGCGCGCCTCGGCGTCTTCCACGGGCAGGTGTGCCTGGATTGTTTCGGTGAGCTGCCGGCCGATGGTGTAGAGGGGATTGAGGGACGTGAGCGGGTCCTGGAAGATCGCGCCGATCTTGCGCCCGCGGATATGCCGCATCTGGTCGTGCGACAGGTTGTCGATTCGCTGACCCTCCAGCATGATCTGCCCCGACGCGACACGGCCGGGCGGCTCGAGCAACCCAATAATGGACGCGCCGGTCAGTGACTTGCCGGCGCCAGACTCGCCCACCACGCCGAGGATCTCGCCGGGCGCGATCTCGAAGCTGATGTCGTCCAGCGCGCGCAGCGTGCCGCGGCGATGGGGGAATTCGACGATGAGGTTTTGGACCTGGAGCAATGACATCAGCGTAACCTGGGATTCAATGCATCACGCAGCCAGTCGCCCAGCAGGTTCACCGACAGCGCAATCAGCACCAGCATCAGCCCCGGAAACACGGTGATCCACCATTCGCCCGAGAAGAGGTAATCGTTGCCCACGCGGATGAGCGTGCCCAGCGACGGCGACGTGGGTGGCACGCCCACGCCCAGGAACGACAAGGTCGCCTCGGTGATGATCGCAGTCGCCACCTGGATGGTGGCCAGCACCAGCACCGGGCCCATCACGTTGGGCAGCACGTGGCGGCGCATGATGCGCAGCGGCGTGACACCGGTGACGCGCGCCGCCTGCACATATTCCTTGCTGCGCTCGACAAGCGTCGATCCGCGCACGGTTCGCGCATAGGGGACCCAGCCCGTGAGAGAAATCGCCAGGATCAGCACAGCGAAGGCCAGCCCGGTTTGCGCATTTGGAAAGAGCGCGCGCCCGACCCCGGCGATCAGCAACGCCACCAGGATCGCAGGGAACGAGAGCATCACATCGCACAGGCGCATCAGGAGCGTGTCCACCCAGCCGCCCACGAAGCCAGCGATGAGGCCCAAGGTGACGCCGATGACTGCGGACAACAGCACCGCCGCGACGCCCACGACGAGCGATATGCGCGCGCCGTAGATCACGGCCGAAAGGATGTCGCGGCCCTGGTCGTCGGTGCCCAGCAAATACTTGGAGCTCCCACCCTGCGCCCATGAGGGCGGCAGGCGCGCATCGGAAAGCTCCAGCGTGGTCAGGTCAAAGGGATCGTGGGGCGCGACCCACCCGGCGAAGACCGCACAGAAAATGCACACGAACGCGACCGCCGCGGCCACCATGGCGACCGGCGACGTGCGAAAGCTATGCCCAACATCGGTGTCGAGCCATCCCAGTATCAGTTGTCTCAAGCAGCCCTACTCACTTCTTGACGGTAATCCACTTGTAGGACAGGTTGTTGTCGGGCCGCTGGACCACGTCGACCTTCTTGCTCACGCCCCAGGCCAGCGCCTGCTGGTGCAGCGGGATGTGCCCGATGTCATCGATGTGCATCTGGTAGGCCTCGCGGATGAGCGCGTTGCGCTTGGTCTTGTCGGTCTCCGATTGGATCTTGTGCGTCAGCTCGTCGACCTTCGGGTTGCAGTAAGCACCCAGGTTGAACTGGCCTGCTCCCTTGTCGTCGACGCAATGCACCAGCGCGTTCAGCGGGTCGTGCGCGTCGAGCGTGCTGGCGACCCAGCCGAGCAGGTAGAAGCTGGTGTCGCGGCGCAGCACCTTGGGGAAGTACGTGCCTTTTGTTTCAGCCGCCAGATTGATCTTGACACCGATGCGCGACAGGTTTGCGGCAACGGCCTGGCAGATGCGCGAATCGTTGACGTAACGGTCGTTCGGGCAATTCATCGTGACTTCGAAGCCCGTCGGGTAACCGGCATCCGCCATCAATTTCTTCGCGGCTTCCGGGTCATACGGCAGGCGCTTGTTCAGTTCGGGCTGGAAGCCGTTGATGCCGGGGCCGATCAGCGCCGCCGTCGGTGTCGCGGCGCCACGCATCACCGTGCGCTTGATGCCTTCGATGTCGATGGCCTGGTAGAAAGCCTGGCGCACGCGCTTGTCCTTGAAGGGGTTCTTGCCCTTCACGCTGGAATAGAGGAGCTCGTCGCGCTTCTGGTCCATGCCCAGGAAGATCGTGCGCAATTCCGGGCCCGTGAGCGCGCGGGCGTTCGGCGACGCATTCACGCGCTCGACGTCCTGCAGCGGCACCGGCTCCATCACGTCGATCTCGCCCGACAGCAGCGCGGCCACGCGCGTGGCGTCATTGCCGATGGGCGTGAAGATCACCTCTTGCACGTTCCCATCGATCTTTCCCCAGTAATTGCCATTGCGAACGAAGGTCGTGCGCACGCCTGGCTGCCGCTCGCGCACGCGGTAGGGGCCCGTTCCGTTGGCGCGGAACGAGGCGGCATTCTCGATGCCCTTGCGGCGATCCACAGGCTTGGTGGCCTGGTTGGTCTCGCACCACTTCTTGCTCATGATGTTCACGCGATAGAGCAGTTCGGGCAGGATGGGGAACGGGCGCAGCGTTTCGATGTCGACCGTGTGGTCATTGACCTTTCGCACTTCCTTCACGTCGTTGGTGTAGCCCTTCATGTCGGAGCCGTCGATCTGCGTGCGCGCCATGCTGAACAGCACGTCGTCGGCCGTGAAAGGCGTGCCGTCGTGAAACTGCACGCCCTTGCGCAATTCGAACCGCCAGACCGTCGGGGAAGTCTGCTTCCAGCCGGTCGCGAGGCCGGGGACGAGGTTCAGGTTCCTGTCGCGCCCGACCAGGCCCTCGAACACATTGCCCAGCACGTCGAGCTGCAGCGATTCGTTGAGCGAATGCGGATCCAGCGACAGTGCGTCACCCTGATTGGCGACACGGATCGTCTGGGCCTGCGCGACGGAGGCGAAAGCGCAGGCAAGCGCAGCGGCGATCAGGTGGTACTTGTATTTCATGGGAAATTCTCCTCTTGGTAATGTGCGATCAGTAATCAGTGGCCCATCGGCATCGACTGCTCGATCAGGCCGGCGTGCAATGCCGAGCCAAGCGGCAGGATGTCGTCGTTGAAGTCGTAGCGGCCGTTGTGCAGGAAGCAGCTGCCTTCGCCGCCTTGGCCGATGCGCATGTACGCACCGGGTTTGGTTTGCAGCATGAAGGAGAAATCCTCCGCGCCCATGCTCGGCTCCATGTCGCGCACCACGTTCTCGGGGCCAACGATGCTCTCGGCCACGTTGGCGGCGAAGTTGGCTTCATCGGCGGAATTGATGGTGGCAGGGTAGATGCGGTCGTACTGGACGGTGGCGGTTGCGCCGAAGCCCAGGGCCACGGCGCTGCACAGCTCGCCCAGTCGGTGCTCGATCTGCGCCTGCACGTCGGGGCTGAAGGCGCGCACGGTGCCGACGATCGTCGCCTTGCCCGGGATGACACTCATCGCGTGCAGATCGCCGGCCTGGATCGCGCACAGGCTGATCACGGCGCTGTCGATCGGCCGGACGGTGCGCGAAACGATGCTCTGCACTGCGGTAATGATGTGGGCGGCGACCAGCACCGGGTCGATCGCGAGGTACGCGTGGGCGCCGTGGCCACCACGGCCGGTGACCTCGATGGTCACGCGGTCAGCCGCCGCCATCATGGGCCCAGGGTTCAGGCCCACCGTGCCAGGCTTCATCGCGGGCCAGTTGTGCATGGCGTAGATCGCTTCGACCGGGAAGCGCTGGAAGAGGCCTTCCTCGATCATCTGCTTGGCGCCGGCAAACCCCTCCTCGCCGGGCTGGAAGACGAGCACCGCCGTGCCGTCGAAGTTGCGCGTCTCGGCGAGATAGCGCGCCGCGCCCACCAGCATGGCCGTGTGGCCGTCATGGCCGCAGCCGTGCATCATCCCGTTCTTCGACGACTTCCAGGCGAAGTCGTTCTGCTCGATCATGGTGAGCGCGTCCATGTCCGCACGCAGGCCCACCATGCGGCCGCTGGCCGTGCTCTGGCCTTTGATGACGGCCACCACGCCAGTCTTGCCGATGCCGGTGTGAATCTCGTCCACGCCGCACACCTTCAGCGCTTCCTTCACGCGGCCCGAGGTATAGAACTCCTCGAACCCGAGTTCGGGATGGGCGTGCAGGTCGCGTCGCAGCGCTGTGAGCTCGGGCAGAAACTGCGCGATGTGCGCGAAGGCGCGGCCATTGGCCTTGAGCCGGGGCGCAAGCATCAATGTCCCCCCGCGTTGGCCACGCGCAGGCGCGGGTCGACCGCAAAATACAGCAGGTCGACCACCAGGTTGATGATGACGAAGATCAGTGCGATCAGGCACAGGTAGGCGGCCATCACGGGAATGTCCGCGAAGGTCACGGCCTGGATGAACAGCAAACCCATGCCGGGCCACTGGAACACCGTCTCGGTGATGATGGAAAACGCGATCAGCGTGCCCAGCTGCAGGCCGATGATGGTCATCACCGGCACCAGCGTGTTCTTGAGCGCGTGGCCGAAGTGGATCGCGCGGTCCGGTAAGCCCCGTGCGCGCGCGAACTTGATGTAGTCGGTGCGCAGCACCTCGAGCATCTCAGCGCGCACCAGCCGCATGATCAGCGTCAGCTGGAAGATGGCCAGTGTGATGCCCGGCAGGATGAGGTGGTGCCAGCCGTCCAGCGTCAGCAGCCCCGTATCCCACCAGCCCAGCGAAACCACTTCCCCACGACCGAAGCTCGGGAACCAGCCCAGAAGTACCGCGAACACCAGGATGAGCAGAATGCCGATGAGGAAGGTGGGCAGCGACACGCCCAGCAGAGAGATGGTGAGAAACACCTGGCTCATGAAGGTGCCGCGCCGCAGCGCGGCGTAAACGCCCATGGGGATGCCCACGGCGATGGCAAGGACGGCCGCTACCAGTGCGAGCTCCAGCGTGGCCGGAAAACGCTCGCCGATGAGGCGGGACACCTTGGCGCCTTGGCGCAAGCTCAGGCCGAACTCTCCCTGGGCTGCGTTGACCAGGAAATGCCAGAACTGCACGAAAAAGGGCTGGTCCAGCCCCAGATCGGCGCGCAGCTGTGCTATCTGGTCGGGCTTGGCGTCCTGCCCCAGCAGGAAGACGACAGGATCTCCTACGTATTGAAACAGCAGGAAGGCGATGAACGCCACTGTGACCATCACGATCACAGCCTGGAACAGGCGACGCAGTACGAAAGCGAGCATCTTTGGGATGGAAGGGAGAGGCGATGCTAGCAGAGCAAGGCCCGGGCCGACACAGGGGTTTCCTTCAGGCCTAAAGAATCGGCGCGGCCGCGAGCGTGTCGGCCGACGACGGAGATGCGATCAGTTTCTCAAGACAGCGCGATGGAGCCGCACCGGCCCGTACCAGGCCTGCGCCGAGCTGCGGGTGTTGTCGCTGTCGGACATGATGCCGATGCCGACCAAGGCGCCGGGCGCCTCACCGAATGCTCGCTGGAAGTCGGCGCGTATGTCTCGTTCGTAATCCAGCCACTGGTTCAGGTTCTGGGTGCCCGACTCGACCACCATGGTGCGCACGCGCGTGGTCCGCGGGCTGTTGATGACAGTGCCAGGCTCGCGCCGGTTGCACCAGACGTACATCAAGGTGGCGTACGGCATCTCCTCGCCCGTCACGGCGCGCACCAGTTCGGCCGTCATGGCGTCGCGTGGCGAAAAACGCGAACGGTCGCCCTCGAAGAACAGCACGATGCGCACCGGCGAGTCGTCGGCTTCGCGGGACGCCAGGTCGGCGCCGGCGATGAGTTGGGGAACCTTCCAGGAAAAGCGCACGCCCGCGAGGTCCGCAGGTTCGATGCGCACTTTGCTGCGCAGCATACTCGCCGACGACGACGCCTGGACAGCGATTGCGTCTCGGCCATCCTTGCGGGCATAGCGAAAGCGAGTCTCGGTCTTGCCGGGGAATGGAAGGTGATGCCATCCCAGGGCAGCCATCGGGGCAGCCGCCGGCCGGGCCGCGTTCGACTGAACGGCCCAGGGGTTGTTAGCGATTTCGCTTTCGTCTCCGATCGGCGCTGTCGCACAGCCGCCCAGCGCCACAGCGGCTAGCAGCCAGCCCAGCTTCATCCAGCTCTTCATCAGTTGATCCCAACGACCTCTTTGTCTGGTTCGAACATACCCTTAAACCGCCTTCGCGGCCAGTGGGTTACGTCAATAAAAAAGCCGCCCGAAGGCGGCTTTCTCAAGTTTCTTCCATCCAGGCTGGAACAAGTCCAGCCACGGATTTAGAAGGAGTGACGGACACCGAAGTCGTAGCCGGTGGAGCTGGCGTTGACGATGCCGGTGGCGCCGTTGAGCGCCATAGCTGCGCCGTTCTTGTTCTTCAGGCGAGCGAACGTGGCGTACACGGCCGTGCGCTTCGACAGGTTGTGCACGTAGCCCAGCGCCAGCTGGTTGGCGCGCGGCTCGGTCAGGCCTGCGTCAACCTTGTACGTGGAGTACGAAGCGCGGATTTCGCCGGCGCCGACCGGCACCAGGGTACCGATCAGCCAGCCGCGGCCGTCCAATGCCACGGTGCTCTCACGCTTGTCGCGGGTGTACTGGCCCATCAGCTTGGCCATGCCGAAGTCCCACTGACCGCCGACGTTCACGGCCTTGAAGTCACCGGTGGTGGCGGTGGTCGCGTACTTGGTGCGGCCCAGGCCGATAGCCACGTTGAACGGACCATTCGCGTAACCGACGCGGGCGCCCATGCCCTTGCCGTCGTCGCTGGTGGCCGTGCCGGAGACGTTCTCACCCAGGTAGTACATGGCTTGGCCGTAGAAGCCGCCCAGGTTACCCGGCAGGAAGTAGCCGATGGAGTTGGATGCGCGAACCAGGACGCCGCGGGTGCCGACGTTGGCCATGCCGGCCGTGCTGGCGCCCAGGAGGGTCAGCGTGGTGCCGACGCCGTTCGTGCCGAACGGATCGAACACGGTCAGGTTCCAGAACGACGGGACGTAGTCACGACCCAGGCGAACTTCACCCCAGCCACCGGCCAGGCTCACGGTCGAACGGCGGTTGAACACCAGGCCAGAGCCGTCAGCGGCAGCGTGCACGGCGGTCTGGTTGCCCGTGGGGATACGCTGACCGGTGGTGCCGTCGTCATTGCCCACGGTACCTTCCAGCCAGAACGATGCGGACATGCCGCCACCGAGGTCCTCGGTGCCGCGGAAACCAATGCGCGAGCTGTTGTAGCCAGAGTTGGTCAGACGCGTGACATGGTTGCCGCCGCTCGTCTTGCCATAGGCCAACGTGGCGTCAACGATACCGAACAGCGTGACGGAAGATTGGGCAGAAGCTGCGCCGGCAGCAGCCAGAACAGCCAGAGCAATCAGGGACTTTTTCATGCAAGTTTCTCCAAGGTTAAACATAGGGCTCCGGTGCGAAGGGGTCACATGATGCAGGCACTCTTGTGCTCCCGCCGGATCCCCGGGCCAACCTCCTTTTGGGAAGTTGTCGTTATTGCACCAGAGGGCCTCTTCTTGCGCAAAGTATTTAGCCTTCGGCAGATCGAATCGTTGCACCCTGACAACACAAAGCAATTGCTCAGTGGACCTCACGCAACACCTACGGCCGGCGTTTCGCATGGCAAAAAATCCAGGCAAACCCTTGGGCGCGGTACAACGGCCCGGGAATCCCTCCCACGCACTAAACTAGCGTTATGGATCGATTTCTCGGCGCCGCTGACAGCGCCCTAAAGACGCTTTTTGCGAAACCTCGGGCCGTGCGCTCGTGTCCCGTCGTGCCGGCCGACGAGACACGCCTGGCCGCCGCCGATCGGCGCCACTCGGCCTCTCTGATGCGGGTCAATCACGTGGGGGAGGTGTGTGCCCAGGCGCTCTACACCGCGCAGGCCCTGGCCACGCGCGATCCGGCGCTGCGGCGTCATTTCGAAAAGGCGGCTTCCGAAGAAACCGACCACTTGGCCTGGACAGCCGAGCGCCTCGCCGAACTCGAGGCGCGGCCCTCGCTGCTAAACCCCCTCTGGTACGCGGGAGCGTTCGGCCTCGGCCTTATTGCAGGAAGACTGGGCGATCGCATCAGCCTGGGATTCGTCGTGGAAACAGAGAGGCAGGTCGAGGCCCACCTGGAAAGCCATCTCGACCGGCTGCCGGCCCACGACCACGCTTCACGCGCGATCGTTGTGCAGATGAAGGAAGACGAAGCCGCGCATGCGGCGCAGGCGCTTCAGGCAGGCGGCATCGAACTGCCCGCCCCCGCCAAGGCGCTGATGCGCGCTGCCGCGAAGGTCATGACGACAACCGCGCACTACGTCTGAGCGCGCGGCAAACCTATCTCCGGCGGGATTCCATCCGCACGACGCGGCCATCCCGATCGATCAACGCGTAGTTGCCATTGTCGATCCTGACCCAATGCTGGCCGCGCCGGGGGGCATCAAGTTGCTGGCGGCGCCAATTCCGAACCACGCGATCGGGATCACTGTAGTACCGTGGTAGGTATCCGCCGGAATACAGACGGCCGCTGTCATCGTAGTACTTGCGCGGATAGTTCGGATCCGCGGGGACCATCTCGACCGGATTGCCATACGCATCACGGCGGATCTCGTAGATGTTGCCCGCCGAATCGCGCCGGATGTCGCCGCGGATCTCCGCCTCCCGGCTGATGTTCGGGCCAGGCGGCTCATTGGTACCTTGGGCGTGCGAGACAGCGCCGAACATCAGGCATGCGGCTCCCAGGACGAATGCAATACGGCTGGTCTTCATTTCTCGTTCCTCCAAGAGTATGAAACCATGATAGTGCGCCGGGCATGTGAATGGGGCACGACGCAATGCATCGGGCTCGCAAAGTGAACAACAAAGCGTCGGGTCTGGCCAGCTGGGCAGCGTGTGCTAGACCTGGGCCAGCTCGAAACTGGTGGTGATCTCCGCCGTCTTGCCCAACATGATGGTGGCGGAGCAGTATTTCTCGTGGCTCATGGCGATCGCGCGCTCCACAGCCGCTTCCGGCAGGCCGCGCCCCGTGACGTTGAAGTGCATGTGGATCTTCGTGAACACCTTCGGGTCCGTGGCCGCGCGCTCCGATGTGAGCTTCACTGAACAGCCCCGCACATCGTGCCGGCCGCGCTTGAGGATCAGTACGACGTCATAAGCCGTACAGCCGCCTGTGCCCGCCAGCACGGTTTCCATGGGCCGCGGCGCAAGGTTCTGTCCGCCGTTTTCCGGCTTGGCGGCGTCGGGCGCGCCATCCATCACGAGGACGTGGCCGCTACCCGTTTCCGCTATGAAGCCCATCCCCGAACGCGCTCCCGTCCCACCCGTCCAACTTACCGTGCATTCCATCTTCGTTTCATCCATCAAAGGCGTTTGTGTTGAATCAATTTCGCTAATGCAGCGTTGTCTGTCTCATCTTGAGACAGACGAACGTGCTGCAACGCAACAAAGTTACGGCTATACTGATTTCGCAGCATAACCAATCAGTTATGCCCCTCTTGTCTCCTCCACCTCCTCCTTTGGTGGATTAGCCCCCAGGCTGCAAGGCCAGGGGGCTTTTTTCTGGTGCAACGGGCGCCGTTTATGATGCTTTTGTCATGAAAAAGCACCTTACACCCGCCGATTACCTCAAGAAAATCCTCACAGCGCGGGTGTACGACGTGGCAGTGGAGTCGCCGCTGGAGCCCGCGAAGAGCCTGAGCCGCCGCTTGCACAACAAGGTGCTGCTCAAGCGCGAGGACCAGCAGGCGGTGTTCAGCTTCAAGCTGCGCGGCGCCTACAACAAGATGGTGCACCTCACAGCCGAGCAGCTCAAGCGTGGCGTCATCTGCGCCTCTGCCGGCAACCACGCCCAGGGCGTCGCCATGTCGGCGCATCGCCTGGGGGCGCGCGCCGTTATCGTCATGCCGACCACCACGCCGCAGTTGAAGATCGACGGAGTGAAAACGTTGGGCGGTGAAGTCGTGCTGCACGGTGACAGCTATTCCGATGCCTACGTGCACGCGATCGAACTGGAGAAGGAACAGGGCCTGACCTTCGTGCACCCTTTCGACGACCCCGACGTGATCGCCGGCCAGGGAACGATCGCGATGGAAATCCTGCGCCAACACCAGGGTCCGCTTGATGCCGTCTTCGTCGCCATCGGCGGCGGCGGCCTGGTCTCCGGCGTGGCGAACTACATCAAGGCCGTGCGTCCGGAGATCAAGGTCATCGGCGTGCAGATGAATGATTCGGACGCAATGGCGCGCTCGGTCACCGCGAACAAGCGCATCACGCTGGCGGATGTGGGCCTGTTCTCTGACGGCACCGCGGTGAAGCTGGTGGGCGAGGAGACTTTCCGCGTCGCGCGCGAACTGGTCGATGAATTCATGACGGTGGACACCGACGCCGTCTGCGCGGCGATCAAGGATGTCTTCATCGACACGCGCAGCATCGTGGAGCCGGCCGGGGCGCTGGCGGTAGCCGCGATCAAGCAGTACGTGGCCGAGAAGAAGACGCGCGGCGAAACGTACGCCGCCATCTTGTGCGGCGCCAACATGAATTTCGACCGCCTGCGCTTCGTTGCCGAGCGGGCCGAGGTGGGCGAGGAGCGCGAGGCTCTTTTCGCCGTCACCATCCCCGAAGAGCGCGGCAGCTTCAGGCGCTTTTGCGAAGTGATCGGCACGCTCCCTGGCGGTCCGCGCAACGTCACCGAATTCAACTACCGCATCGGCGACGCGACGCAGGCCCACGTTTTCGTGGGCCTCACGACGCACGGCAAGGGCGAGTCCGCCAAGATAGCGGCCAATTTCGGTCGCCATGGCTTCGAGGCGCTGGATCTGACGCACGACGACCTGGCCAAGGAACATATCCGCCACATGGTGGGCGGCCGTTCGGCCCTGGCGCAGGACGAACGGCTGCTGCGCTTCGTGTTCCCCGAACGCCCCGGCGCGTTGATGAAATTCCTCTCGTACATGAGGCCCGGCTGGAACATCACGCTGTTCCACTACCGCAACCAGGGTGCAGACTACGGCCGCATCCTGGTCGGACTGCAGGTGCCGAAAGCCGACAACAAGGCCTTCAAGGAGTTCCTCGAATCACTGGGTTACCCGTATGTCGAGGAGACCAGCAACCCCGTTTACCGATTGTTTCTGCAGACGTAGCTACCATCGGCTTGTGAGCTTCCTGCGCCAATACCTCCTTGCAGTCCAGTCCTTCACCCGGCTGCCGGTCACCGGCACGCTCGCGCAGTGGGCCGGGTCGAACTCGGAGACGCTGCGCGCGAGCGCCGCGCATTACCCGGGCGTGGGCTGGCTGGTCGGCTTCGTGGCTTGCGCCGCGTTTGCGTTGTTGGCCACAGCACTGGGTGACACTCCGTTCGCGCCCATGGCTGCCGCTGTGGGCTGCATCATGGCCACCCTGATGATCACAGGCGGCGCCCATGAGGGCGGACTGGCGCGTACGGCCGACGCACTGGGCGGCACGGCGCCCGCCGCACGAGCGCTCGACATCATGAAAAGTCCGGGCTTGGGCAACCAGGGTGCGTTGGCCCTCGCACTGGCTCTGTTGTCCAAGGTCTCGCTGCTGGCGGTGCTAGCCGCCCAGTCGCCTGTCGCGGTGATGGGGGCCCTGCTCGCTGCCCATGTGCTGTCGAGGTTCTGGCCGCTGCTGCTGGCCAGCACCCTGCCCTGGCTGGGCGAGCCGGGCACCCACAAACCGCTTGCGGACCGCACCGATCCACGCGGGCTCGGCATCGCGGCGGCGTGGTCGGCCGCCGCACTGGCAATTGCCTGGCTCGCCGAGGGCCCGGCTTTCGCGATCCTCGCACTGGCCGGCGGGGGCCTTGCGCTGCTGTGGATGAGCAGGCTCTTAGCGCGCCGCCTGCACGGCTTCACCGACAGCACGCTCGGCGCCACGCAACAAGTTTGCGAAATCGCCACCTACCTGGGCGCGGCCATCGGCCTGCGCGTCGGCTAAGCCCTCGCGATCCAGCGCTGGCGTGCCGCCAGCCGGGCGACGTCACGCCAGCTCGAGCACTCGGCCGCGATCCGCGGCCACACCCGAAGCAGTACTTCGCACTCAGCCAATGTATCGGCCGCCGCCTGGTGCCGCAGTGCACAGTGGATGCCGAAATACGCCATCCACTCGTCGAGCGAACGGGCAGCGACGCTTTCATGGGTGACGGCGCACAGGTGCTCGATATCCAACCAGGGCGGCGACCAGGCGGCGCCCAGCTCGGGCCGCGCGTAGCGATCGATCAACGCGCGGTCGAATGCCGCATGGAAGGCCAGCAGCGGCGAGTTGCCGCAGTAGGATTGAAGCGCCCGCAGCGCCTCGCCCGCGGGCACGCCGTCGCGCTGGCGCTGTGCGCCTATCCCGTGCAGGAGTATGTTGTCCACCGCCGAAGCCTGTTGCTGGCGAAGGACAACTTCGAAGCTATCGGCGGGCACGATGGCCAGCCGTTTGGCCGCCCAGTCCACGCGCACCGCGATCGCCGCGATCGCCAGCAGCCGGTCGCGCGCCGGGTCCAGGCCGCTGGTTTCAACGTCCAGCACCACCCAGCGCGTTTCGTCGACCTCGCGGTGCCTTCCGAGCCAGTCGAGCCAGTCGAGCCAGCCCACGCTATCGCTCGTAGTCCAGGTGCATGCGCTGCTGCAGCGAGCGAGCGACGCGCAGCGACTCTTTCAGGATGCGCCGGTCGATATCGTTGAGGCCCGACAGCGCGATGCGGTTCGGCTCCTCCAGCGGCGACTGCGCCTGCAACTGCACCTGCAACCTGAGCATCTGCATGAACTCGAACCCGCCTACCCACGCCTCGTATTCAGATGGCGCGAGCCCCATGCGCATCCCGGCGCTCTCGAGCCGTTCCCGCGTGGATGTCGCAGGGCTGCCGTGCGCCAGGCTGTAGAGCCGCGCCGCATCGACAAAGATCGCCGTGCCCTGCAGCTTGAGGTCGACCGTCCCCCGGTCGTCCACGTCCACGCCCCCCAGCCAGTTCAAGGGCGCCGCCCGTGACAACGCGTTCTGCGCCATCTGCTTGAGGAATCGCGGCGTACGCCGTGCCGCGTCCAGCACTTCGGCGTGCAGGTGCTGCGCGAGCTCTGTGTAGCCGGCCAGCCCGCGCATATCGAAATAGATACTCGCGTTGAGCAAATCCTGCGGAGCGCCGTGGTCGATCCAGTCGGCGAAGCGCTCGCGCCACTCGAGCAGCGTCAGGCAGCACGCCGGCTCGCCCGCCATGATGCCGCCACGGCACAGCGGATAGCCACAGGCGTCGAGCGCGACGTTCACATCGCGTGCGAAGACGAGGATCTTCTCGCGTTGCGCGTCGGTGGTTCCGTCAGGCAGGATGAGCGCGTTGTCCTGGTCGGTCGCGATCGTCTGCTCGCTGCGCCCTTCCGAGCCGAGCGCGAGCCAGCACAAGGTCGCCAGGTCGACGCCGTGCTCGGCGGATTTCAGCTCCAGCAGGCGCTGCGTCAGCACGTCGTTGAGGTGGCTGATCAGCGAGGTGAGCTGGCGCGCCTGTACCCCTTGGCTGAGCAGGCTGCGCGCCAGACGCCGGATATCCTGAGCCACGAGCTTGAGCGTGCCGACGTCGCGAGCGGCGCGGATCGACGTGCTGACCTGCTTGAGCGACAGGCGTTGCATCGCGAAGAGGTCGCGCTCGGACACCAGCCCGATCGCAACGCCGTCGCGCGTGACGGGCACGTGGCGCACGCCGTGGCGCGACATCATCAGCGCCGCGTCGTGCGCGGTGTCGGTGGCAGTGAGCGAATGCACCGGATGCACCATGACTCGGCCGATTGGAGTGTCCAGCGGCACCTCGGCCAGCGTGATGCGGCCGATCACGTCGTAACGCGTAAGGATGCCCACCGCCCGGCCCTGCGGGTCCAACACGAGGATGGAGCCCGTGCGCTTCTCATGCATGCGCGCCAACGCCTCGCGCAAAGGCGTTTCGGGCCCGCAGCTGACGGGGGAACGCGACACCAGATTACCCAGTGGCGTCTCCAGCGATTGCTCGGCGAGAGTCTGGGATGAATACGCGACCTGCAGCGCGCGGCGCGACAGCTCGAGGAAGCCCGCGATGCGCCGGCGCAGAAAATCCGAGAACACCGGGCTGACCTCGGCCAGCTCGCGCATGGCGGTGCAGGGCAGCGCCAACACGAAAGTGTCCGCCACGGCACTATAGGTAGCCGTCACCGCGCGCCGCGCCACTGCGGCGCCGACCGGGAACATGTCACCGGCCTCGTACTGGAAAGCGCCGGACACATCGGCCAACCCGCGCACCCCCGTGACCGAACCCTGTCGAATGAAGAAAAGCTGCCTCACCTCACCGTCCGAAGGTTGGACCAGCACCTCCCCGGGGGCGAAGTAGCGCTGCTCGCAACGCGTGAGGAAGAAATCAATCGCCGGTGGCTCCATCTGTGCGAAAGGCGGATGGCGCGTGAGCTCCTGGCGAAAGTTGGCCAGAAGGCTCGGCGACGGCACCTGCGCAGCAGCGGCCGGCGCGGGTGCGGTCGAGTTCTGCGCCATGCTACTTGCGGGTGGCCGGCAACTCGAGTGTGAGGACCGGCGGCCCGTCCTGGCTGGCGGCGATCGTCGCGCGACGCGCCTCGACGGACTGCAGGATGAGCCCCTCGTCGATGGCCGTGCCCACCCTGAAGGGTTTGGCCGGCCGGCCATCCACGGCGATGAGGGCCGCCCCGTTGTGCGAACGGCTGGCCACCACGCCCACCAGCGTGAAGCGGCTCGAGAGGCTGGCGACAGGCGCCGCGGCGGCTGGGCTGGCGCCGAGCAGGCGCCCGACGGCGGCTGGATCCGCCGCGGCGGGCGCGCGCAGGGCCGCGACGGTCGGGCCGGGCCCGCTGGACCGTGCGGTGAATTTGAGGCCCCAGAACACGGCGCTGCCGGCCACCAGCGCCCACAATAGGAAGGTCACGCCGGCCACCGTCCACTTGCTCTGCAAATTGCTCACCATGCGGCGATTATCATTGAACCGATTGCACTCCCACATCCAAAGATGAAGTCCCTTCCCATTCGCCTGCACCGCGCCGTCCAGACTGGCTTCACCCTCATCGAACTGATGGTGGTCCTGGTCATCATCGGGGTGCTCGCGGCCCTCATCGTGCCCAACGTGCTGGACCGGGCCGACGACGCCCGCGTCACGGCCGCCCGCACCGACGTGAACAACCTGATGCAGGCACTCAAGCTCTACAAGCTCGACAACCAGCGCTACCCGACGACGGAGCAGGGCTTGCAGGCCCTGGTCGCCAAACCCACCGCCGGCCCGGTGCCGCCGAACTGGAAGCCCTATGTCGAAAAGCTTCCGCAAGACCCGTGGCGCAATGCCTACCAGTACCTCAACCCCGGCGTGAAGGGCGAGATCGACGTGATGTCGTTCGGCGCCGACGGGCAGCCCGGCGGAGAGGGCAAGAATGCGGACATCGGCTCCTGGCAGTGATGTTGCTCCAGCGGCGGGCAGAGCCCCGGCGTCCGAGCGGGGCTTCACCCTTCTCGAATTGCTCGTCGTGGTGGCGATCATCGCCATCGCTTCGGCCGGGGTAAGTTTCGCCCTGCGCGATTCGCAGGCGACGCAGCTCGAGCGCGAGGCGCAGCGCCTCGCCGCCTTGCTGGAGTCTGCGCGCGCGCAATCGCGCAGCAGCGGCATGCCGGTGCGTTGGTACCCCACCGCGGGAGGGTTCAAGTTCGACGGCGTACCTCCGAATGCGCTGCCCGACCGCTGGCTCTCCGACACGACGCAGGTCGTGGGCGCGGCGACGCTTCAGCTGGGACCGGAGCCGATCATCGGCAAGCAGTCCGTGGTGCTGACCGCCTCCGGCGCACCGGAGCGGACGCTGCGCGTCGCCACGGATGGGCTTCGCCCCTTCGCAGTGACGGCTGGGGACGCGCAATGACAATGAGCCGGTCGCGCGGCTTCACCTTGATCGAGGTGCTCGTGGCATTGGGCATCGTGGCCATCGCACTGGCCGCCGGCCTGCGCGCGACCAGCGCGCTGACGAACAACGCGCTGCGGCAATCGAGCGTGCTGCTGGCCCATATCTGCGCGGAAAACGAGCTCGTGAAAGTGCGACTGGCGCGGCAGATGCCAGGCGTTGGCGAAACCAGCGCCAACTGCGAGCAGGCCGGCCGGAACTTCGACGTGAGGATGTCCGTCCTGCCCACGCCCAACCCGAGTTTCCACCGCGTGGATGCGCAGGTGTTCGACGAAGGCGCGCCGGTGCTGCGCCTGTCCACCGTGGTCGGGAGGTATTGATGCGCCGGCGCCTGGCCAGCCGCGGTTTCACGCTGGTGGAATTGCTGGTTGCGCTGTTCGCGCTCGCATTGCTGGCCATCATGAGCTGGCGCGGCCTGGACGGCATGACGCGCGCGCAGGCCCAGACCGAGGCCCGCGCCGACGAGGCGCTGACGCTGCAGGTGGGCTTGGCGCAATGGGCCGCCGACCTTGATGCGCTGGTGCAGCAGCCGCGGACCACGGCCATCGAGTGGAACGGCCGGGTGCTGCGCATGACGCGCCGCAGCACCGGCTCCCCCTCCGACGGCCTGCTGGTCGTGGGCTGGACGCGCCGCATCGTCAATGGCCAGGGCACCTGGCTGCGTTGGCAGTCCCCGCAGGTCGTCACGCGCGGCGAGCTCGATGCGGCCTGGCAACAGGCCGATATCTGGGCGGCCAACCCCGGTGAGGAACAGTTGCGCCGCGAAGTGGCGATCGTGCCGCTGGAAGAGTGGCAGATATTCTTCTTCCGCGAGGACGCCTGGACCAACCCCCTGTCCAGCGACATCCGGGCCGCCGCAGGCGCCACGCCCGTGGCGGGCCAGACGGTGCCGGTGATCCCGGATGGCGTGCGGCTGGTGCTGATGCTGCCGCCCGGAACTTCGATCACCGGCACGCTCACGCGTGACTGGGTGCGGCCGACACTCGGGGGGGGAAGGGGATGATGCGCCCCACCCGCAGCGCGGGCGCCGCGCTCCTCACGGCGATGCTCACCGTCGCACTGGTCGCGACCTTCGCGGCGGCGGCGCTGTGGCAGCAGTGGCGCAGTGTGGAAGTGGAGGCGGCCGAGCGTGCCCGCGTGCAATCGTCGTGGGTGCTGACCGGCGCGCTCGACTGGGCCCGCCTGCTGCTGCGCGAGGACGGCCGCTCCGGAGGGCCGGACCATCTGGGCGAGCCCTGGGCGGTTCCGCTGCAGGAAGCACGGCTGTCGAGCTTCCTTGCAGCCGATCGAAATGCGACGGCCGACACCGGGCCCGAGGTGCTGGAGGCCTTTCTCTCCGGGCAGATCGTGGATATGCAATCCTTGCTCAACGTCAATGCGCTCGTCGACGACAACGGCAGGATATCGGACACCGACGTGCGCAGCTTCCAGCGCCTGTTCGAACTGCTGGGCCTGCCCCCGGCCCAACTGGACCAGCTGATCGAAAATATGCGCTTCGCCGCCGACACCAGCGCCAACAACCGTTCCGGACCGATGGCGGCCCTGCTGCCGCAACGCGTCGAGGAACTGGTGTGGCTGGGCCTGCCCCCCGCATCCGTCGCCGCGCTGCAGCCGTACATCACGGTGCTTCCGGCGCGGCAGGGCACGCCCGTCAACATCAACACCGCCTCGGCGGAGGTCATCTATGCCGCCGTGGATGAGCTGAGCATGGCAGATGCGCAACGCCTGGTCGCCATGCGCGAACAGGCGCCTTTTCGCTCAGTGCTGGCGGCCCGGGATGCCATCGGCGCGCCAGACGCCATGTTCGCGCCGGGCCAGGTGAACGTGGCGGTCGCTTCGGGTTTCTTCGAAGTCCGGGCGCGGCTGCGGCTGGACCAGTTGGTGGTCGAGGAGCGCTCGCTGGTGCGGCGCAGCGGCATCGACGTGAGGACGCTGCAACGCGAGCGCGGCATCGCCGACCCGGCGGCGGTGGCGCAGGCCGCCGCGAGGCGCTAGTACGACCGCCGCCCCCACATCTTTCTACAATGCCCTGATCCATGAGCGCACTCATCGTCCTCCTTCCGCATAACCCGGCCAGCGCCCAGGCGGAATTCGAATACGCGCTGACGATCGACGGCGTCAGCGTCGAAAGCCATGGGTCGGTGCAGGCCGCACTGCTGCCGGCCCCCGCGCGCGCCGGCGCCGAGGTAGTGGCCGTGGTGCCGGCCGGCATGCTCTCGTGGCATCGCGTCGAATTGCCCAAGGGCACATCGCCCGGCTCGCCACGCTTGCGCACCGTACTGGAAGGGTTGCTGGAAGACCAGCTGCTGGACGAACCCGAATCGCTCCACTTTGCGCTACAGCCGCACGTTCGGCCCGGGGCGCCGTTGTGGGTCGCGGTGTGCGACCGCGCCTGGCTGCAGAGGGCCGCGCAGGTGCTCGATGAGGCCGGACGGACGGTCTCGCGCATCGTTCCGGAGTTCTCGCCCCAGGGCGAGACCGTGCTGTACGCACTGGGCGATCCGCAGCAGCAGCCGCTGCTGGTGGCCGCCGGCAGTGAGGGCATCAGCGTGCTGCCGCTCGCGTCGCAGTCTCTGGCCTTGTTGCCCGCGTTGCCGCAGGACGTGCCCTGCATCTCCGAGCCACTCGTCGCCGAGCTCGCGCAGCAGGTGTTGCAGCGCCCGCCAGGGCTGCAACAGGCGCCGCAACGCTGGCTGCAAGCGGCGCAGTCCGACTGGGACCTGGCGCAATTCGATTTCTCCAGCTCGGGACGCGCCCGGGCGCTCAAGAAGCTGGGCACCGCATGGGCAGACCTGCTGGCCGCGCCGCAGTGGCGCCCCGCCCGCTGGGGCGCCGTGCTGCTGGTGGCGCTGAACGTGATCGGGCTGAACGCCTGGGCCTGGCGCGAGCGTTCCGCGCTGGAAGACAAGCGCGAAGACGTCCGCAAGACGCTCACCCAGACGTTTCCGCAAGTCAAAGTGGTGGTCGACGCGCCGGTGCAGATGGAACGCGAGGTCGCCGCTCTGCGGCAACTCACCGGCGCGACTTCGGGGCGCGACCTCGAAGCCATGCTGGGCGCGCTCAGCGGCGCGTCGCCGCCGCAACGGCCCGTCAGCGCGCTGGAGTTCGCCAACGGCGAGTTGCGGTTGAAGGGCCTGGCCTATTCCGCCGACGAGGCGCGCAATGTGGCGGGCACGCTGAGGGGCCAGGGCCTGTCCGCCGTCTTGCAGGGCGAGACGCTCGTGGTCACCCAGGGAGGTACTCCATGAACACCGCGATGCTCAAGGCCCGCTGGGAAGGATTGCAGCCGCGCGAGCAGGCCATGGCTGCGGCAGCCGCCGCCGTGGTGGCCGTGGCGCTGGTGTGGCTGGTGGCGCTGGGCCCGGCGCTCTCGACGCTGCGCAACGCCGAAACGCAGCGGCGCGCGCTCGACACCCAGTTGCAGCACATGCGCTCACTGCAGGCTCAAGCCCAAGCGCTACAGTCGCAGCCCAAGCTGAGCCACGACGAGGCGCTGCGCCTGCTGGAACAATCGGTGCAACAGCGGCTGGGCGCGACGGCGCGCATGGTGGTCGTCGGCGAACGCGTGAACATCACGCTCACCGGCACGGCGCCGGACGCGCTGGCCCAGTGGCTGACGCAAGCCCGCGTCAATGCGCGCGCGCTGCCGAGCGAAGCGCGCCTGAACCGCAATCCGGGTGGTCTGTGGGAAGGCACGCTGGTGCTCACCCTGCCGCCGCGCTGACCTTCGCGCGCACGAACACGTGGCCCGCGCAGCACCCGTTCTTGCCCCCCGCGCCCCTTGGGCTTGGGCGTTCTTCGGCATGGCCGCGGGCCTGGCGGCCGCAACTCTGCAGTTCGCGCCGGCCCGCTGGCTCGCGGGCCCGCTGGAGCGAGCGACCGGTGGCCACCTTGTGCTCAGCGAGCCACGTGGCACGGTCTGGAACGGCTCGGCCCAGCTCATGCTGACGGGTGGCGCCGGCAGCACTGATGCGGTGGCCCTGCCAACGCGGGTCGATTGGCGCCTTTCCCCGCGCTGGGATGGGCTGCTCGCCCAGGTCGAGTCAGCCTGCTGCATGAGCCAGCCGGTCGCCATCCGCATACAGCCGCGCTGGGGCGGCATGCGGTGGACCGTGGGCAACTCCAGCACCCAGTGGCCCGCCGGGGCGCTGGCCGGGCTGGGGACGCCCTGGAACACGTTGCAATTCGACGGCGAACTGCACCTGAAGACCGAAGAGCTTTCAGTAGAATGGGTCCAAGGCCGGCTGGCGATCGCCGGGCGGGCCGAGCTCACGGCGCAGCGAATGTCGTCGCGCCTGTCAACCTTGAGGCCCATGGGCAGCTACCGCATTACCGTTCTTGGCGGCGCCACACCGACCCTGCAACTGGATACGCTGGAAGGAAGCCTGCAGCTTGCCGGCAGCGGCCAATGGGTGGGCTCGCGGCTGCATTTCTCGGGCGTCGCCAGCGCGGAGCCGGAGCGCGAGAGCGCACTGTCGAACCTGCTGAACATCATCGGGCGGCGCAACGGACCGCGCTCCATCATCACCATAGGCTGAAATGAAACTTCCCTTCGTTGACTTCGTTCGCTGGCGGCTCGCGCTTCTCGGCGTCGCCTGCGCACTGGTGGCGGCAATGCCCGCCGTATCGGTGGCGCAGCGCTCCAACGAACCCGTCACGCTGAACTTCGTGAACGCGGAAATCGAGGCCGTGGCGCGCACCATGGCGGCGATCAGCGGCCGCAACATCGTGGTCGACCCGCGCGTCAAGGGCACGATCACGCTCAGCACCGACAGACCCGTGTCGCCCACCGCCGCGTTCAATCAGTTCGTCGCGACGCTCCGGCTGTCGGGCTTTACCGTGGTCGAGTCCGGGGGCCTGCTCAAGGTGGTGCCCGAGGCCGATGCCAAGCTGCAAGGCGGCGCCGTCTCGGTGGGCACCCCGGCGGCCGGCAATCAGATCGTCACCCAGATCTTTCGGCTGAATTACGAATCTGCAGGCAACCTGGTGCCGATCCTGCGGCCCCTGATCAGCCCCAATAACACCATCAACGTGAACCCCGGCAACAACTCGCTGGTGATCACCGACTACGCCGACAACCTGCAGCGCCTCGCGCGCATCATCGCGGCACTGGACATCTCCAATGCGACCGATGTCGAGGTGATCCCCTTGCAGCACGCGTTGGCCGCGGACCTCGCGCCCATCGTTCAGCGGCTGGCCGAATCCGGCGGCGCCGCGGCCGCGCCCGGCCCCGCGGGTCAGGGTGTCTCCGACACATCGTTTCGCACCACCGTCATCCCGGAAAACCGAAGCAACAGCCTGATCGTGCGGGCGGCCAACCCGGCCCGGTTGAACCTGGTGCGCTCGCTGGTGCAAAGGCTGGACCAGCCCAGCTCGCAGAGCGCCACCGGCAACATCTACGTGGTGTACCTGAAGAACGCGGACGCCACCAAGCTCGCCGTGACCTTGCGCGCCGCGCTGGCAGCCACGACGCCGACGGGCGCGACGGGCGGCGGCGTCAGCGCGCCGACCTCAACCCCGGCGGCTGCCGGCGCCAGCCCCTCCACCACACCGACCCAACCTTCCGCGCAGCCCTCCACCGGTGGCCAGATCCAGGCCGACCCGGCAACCAACGCGCTGATCATCACCGCCGCAGAGCCGCAATACAGGCAGCTGCGCGCCGTCATCGAGCGACTCGACGCGCGCCGCGCCCAGGTGTATGTGGAAAGCCTGATCGCCGAGGTCAACGCCGACAAGGCGGCGGAATTCGGCATCCAGTGGCAGAGCCCGATCGGCAACAAGGGCGACAAGAACATCGGCGTTCTCGGCACCAACTTCAGCATAGGCGGCACCAACATCATCGACCTGGCGACCAAGGCCGCCTCGGGCGCCGTACTCCCGGCCACCGGCATCAACCTCGGGCTGGTGCGCAACTTCAATGGCACCTACATCCTCAGCATGCTCGCGCGGTTCCTCGAGTCCAACGGCGACGGCAACATCCTGTCCACGCCGAACCTGCTCACGCTGGACAACGAAGAAGCCAAGATCGTCATCGGCCAGAACGTGCCCTTCGTGACCGGCCAGTACACCAACGCCAACACGGGCACCGGCGGCTCGGTCAACCCCTTCCAGACGATAGAACGCAAGGACGTCGGCCTGACGCTGCGGGTAAAACCACAGATCAGCGAGAGCGGCACCGTGAAGATGCAGATCTTCCAGGAAGTCTCCAGCGTGCAGGCATCGTCCATCAATTCGGCCACCGGCCTCATCACCAACAAGCGCTCTATCGAGTCGAGCATCCTCGTGGAGGACGGCGCGATCGTCGTGCTGGGCGGGCTGCTCCAGGACGAGTATTCGGGCAACCAGGAGAAAGTGCCGGTGCTCGGCGACGTGCCCGTGTTCGGCAACCTGTTCAAGAGCGAAACCCGCACCCGCCGCAAGACCAACCTCATGGTGTTCCTGCGGCCCGTCGTGATCCGCGATGCCGGCGACAGCGACGCCCTGTCGCTCGACCGCTACGACCTCATGCGCGGCAAGCAGGAGGGCGCACAGCCCCCGTCCAGCATCGTGGTGCCGGTGAACAACGGGCCGGTGCTGCCGCCCGCGCGGCGTCCGGAGCAGCCTGCCGTCGCGCCCGCAACTGCTACGCCGGTGGCGCCTTCGAGGGCCGCGCCCGCTCCGCTGGGGCAATAGTCGATGCGCTACCCACTGCCTTACGCGTTCGCGCGCGGCAACCAGCTGCTGCTGGAGGACGACGGCTCGCAGCTCGTGCTGTGGCATCCCGCGGCGCCCGCCGGCCGTGCGCTGACGGAGGTCGTGCGCAAGTACGGAGTGCGCTCCCTGCACGTTCTGGACGCTCCGGCGCTTGCACAACGCATCAGTTCCGCCTACGCGCAAGGTGAATCGAGCGCGGCCACGGTGGTCAGCGAAGTGCAGAACGACGCCGATCTATCTCGCATGATGCAGGAGCTGCCGGCGGTCGAGGATCTGCTGGAAACCAGCGACGACGCGCCGATCATCCGGATGCTCAACGCGCTGCTCACGCAGGCCGCGCGCGACGGCGCGAGCGATATCCACATCGAACCCTACGAGCGCCATTCGAGCGTCCGCTTCCGTGTGGACGGTACGCTGCGTGAAGTAGTGCAGCCCAATCGCGCGCTGCATGCGGCGCTGATCTCGCGCCTGAAGATCATGGCCGAGCTGGACATCGCCGAAAAGCGCCTGCCACAGGATGGCCGCATCTCGCTGCGCATCGGCACGCGGGCCGTGGACGTGCGCGTCTCCACGCTGCCCAGCGCACATGGCGAGCGCGCCGTGCTTCGCCTGTTGGACAAGAGCGAGAGCAAACTGAGCCTGGAATCCGTCGGCATGACGGGTGACGTCCTGCGCCGCTTCCTGGAACTCATCACCCAGCCGCACGGAATCATCCTGGTCACCGGCCCCACAGGGTCCGGCAAGACGACCACGCTGTACGCGGCGTTGCAGCGGCTGGACGCGGCCAGCAGCAACATCATGACCGTGGAAGACCCGATCGAGTACGAGTTGCCCGGAATCGGCCAGACGCAGGTCAACGCCAAGATCGACCTGGATTTCGCGAAGGCTCTGCGCGCCATCCTGCGGCAGGACCCGGACATCATCATGATCGGAGAAATCCGCGATTTCGAGACGGCTCAGATCGCGATCCAGGCGTCGCTCACGGGCCATCTCGTGCTGGCCACATTGCACACCAACGACGCGGCCAGCGCCGTCACGCGCCTGACCGACATGGGCGTGGAGCCCTTCCTCCTCAGCTCGTCGCTGCTTGGCGTGCTGGCCCAGCGCCTGGTGCGCAAGCTGTGCACCGCTTGCCACGGGCCTGGCTGCGCCGAGTGCGGCCAGACCGGCTACCAGGGGCGCACGGGCATCTTCGAGCTGATGGTGGCCAATGACGCGATACGCGCCCAGATCCACAACCGCACCTCCGAGGCCGAAATCCGCGAGGCAGCGCTCAAGGCCGGCATGACGCTGATGCGCGACGACGGCGAGCGGCTGGTGCGCGAGGGCGTCACTTCACGCGAAGAGCTGGTGCGCGTCACGCGCGAATAGCGACGTCCAGGCTGGCCTGCATCGGCTTGCAACCAGCGCCGAGCAGGGAAAAGTAAGCGGCCCCCCTGCGATCGAATCGATTCGATGTAATGCGAACTGTGGATGCGCCATCATTGAAAGTCACTACAAAATGTAGCTGGCGTTCAGAGTAGCAGTCGTGTTCGTCAGCAGTTCTAGTTGGAGGGGCGCAAAACACATGCTTAGAATCTTCAGGCGCTTGTTGGGGCCTGCCCGCAGTCCATCGGAGCCCAGCGGCCGCATGCGCGCGTCCGCGCCCGCTGCGCCCCCCGTCGTTTCCGAACCCATCCCGGTACCGGAGGTCGTTGAAGGCAACGGCGGCGAGTCCGACTGGAACCTGTGGCAAGACTCCGTGCTGACGCTCGACACCCAGATTCAGGAGCTGACGCCCGCACGCAGCCACGAAAAAACGCAGCCGCTTTCCAGCGAAGAACTCAAGGCGTACGCAAGCGCGCGAAAGGGCGAGGCCTCCTAGACGCGCTCCGGCGCGTGCGGCTTGCCCGGCAATTCAACCGGCACGATGCGCCGGCCGGCGTCATCCTCCGAGGGTGGCGCCTTCGGCTTGGGGTCGCCTGGCTGGGGGTCCGGGTTGATCAGCGGCGGCGTCGGCTCAGGTGTGGGGACTTCAGGTTCTGGGCACATGGGTTCACCCTCCATGCTTCTTCGGGGCCTGCACACCGTCGGCGATGCCCGGACCGGTGTCAGTGACGGGGTCGGCCTCTTCATCCTCGATGTCGGCGGCCATCCGTTCGGGATGGTCGGGCAAGGCGGGGCGCTCCGTCATGGCGTCGTCAAAGGGGGTCGGGTCATCAGGTGGCATGGGCAACTCCTGTTGCCGTGATGATGGGCGCGAGGTCCAAGCGCGTCGATGGCCGCCATCCCGTCTTCATGTCAGAGAAGAACTACGATTGCTCAGCGCCTGGCGGCGCCGGCCCCCCCGCTAGGCGGTTTGGCTGATGCGTGGCTCGGCGCGGCTGCATCGCCCTTTGGCGGTGCGGGGGTGGCTGCGGCTTTCCGGATGCTGGGACACCTCGGCAAACGCTATCTGGAAGAGTCCATTGGAGACCGCCCGTGCGTCCGCCAGGGATGATTCGATCTCTTCAATGCTCATATCGAGCGGCTCAGGCGGCAGGACCGTTCTTTTCCTGAACGCCAGCGCCGTCTCCAGCGTCAACAATTTGCTTGCCGCTTTTTGCCATGCAACGAACGAAGGGGTGGCGGGGAGAGTTTTCGACATATTCACCTCTTGAGCTAGCTTCCAATTTAGCGAGGCAATAGACCGCCATCTGTGCGGTAGCGCACGCATGAGCTTCGGTGAGTCTGTGTGTTGATACGCATCAAGTGCGGCCGGCTTTGTTGCGCCGCCTATGCCTGTGAGCCACCGTCTACGAGGAGGCAAACGCCATTGACGTAGCTCGCAAGCGCCGATGCGAGGAAGACCGCCGGCCCGGCAATCTCACCGGCTTGGCCGATCCTGCCCAGGGGGATCTGAGCGACGAATGCAGCGAGCCGGGCGGGATTGTCCCGCGTCGCCTGCGTCATCGGCGTCTCGATCACGCCGGGTGCGATTGCGTTGACCCGGATGCCGTCCTTGCCCAGGTCAGCGGCCATGGATTGGGTCAGCATCTTCACCGCGCCTTTCGAGGCCGAGTAACCCGCACAGCCACGCTGTGCCCGCAGCGCGGCGCCCGAAGCGATATTGATGACGCAACCGTGCGTCTCGCGCAGTGCCGGCAACCACGCGTGAATGGTATTGAAAGTACCGAACAGGTTGACATTCATGACGTCGCGCACGATGTCGGGGGCGCGCGGGTTGTCGATGCCCTCACGCACCAGGATGCCGGCACTGTTGACCAGCACCTGGATCGGCCCGATCTCCCGTGCGACACGCTCGGCGAGCGCCGCACATGCCCTGGCGTCGGTGACGTCGAGGCCGAACGCGCAGGCGCCCTGCGCGTTCGGGACGGCTCGAACTTCCGCGAGTGCCGCCTCGCAATCGCCGGCGCTCCTGTCGGTCAGGATCACGCGCGCGCCCGCGCTTGCATACGCCACGGCAATCGCGCGGCCGATGCCGCTCGCCGCGCCGGTGATGAGTGCGAGTTTGTTTTCCAGCAGGCGATCGTTCATTCTTGATTTGCCTATGAATGAATGAGCTGAACGGGCAGCATGGCCTGCAGTTCGGCCGCAGGCAGGCCCTCGACGCTGTCGATCAGGCGCAGTCCGGCCGGCACACATTCGAAGGTGGCGAGATCGGTGTAGACGCGGCTCACGCAACGCAGGGCCGTGAGCGGGTAGGTGCACTGTGCGACGATCTTGCTCTCGCCTTTCTTGGTGAGCAGGTCCATCATCACCCACGTCTGCTTGGCGCCGACGGCGAGGTCCATCGCACCGCCGACGGCGGGGATCGCGTCCTTCTCGCCGGTGTGCCAGTTGGCCAGGTCGCCCGTGGCGGACACCTGGAACGCACCCAGCACGCAGATGTCGAGGTGGCCTCCGCGCATCATCGCGAAGCTGTCGGCGTGGTGGAAGTAGGCGCCGCCGGGCAGCAGCGTCACGGGCTGCTTGCCCGCGTTGATGAGGTCGTAGTCTTCCTGGCCGGGCGCCGGCGCCGGCCCCATGCCGAGGATGCCGTTCTCGCTGTGCAGGATCACTTCGATGCCGGCGGGCAGGTGGTTGGCCACCAGCGTGGGCATGCCGATGCCCAGGTTGACGTACGCGCCGTCGTGGATGTCGCGCGCCACGCGGCGCGCGAGTTCGTCCTTGGTCCGTCGGGTGTAGCCCATGGTCATGCCTCCCAGCGGAACCCGCCGGCGGCGGTGGCCGTGCGCCCGATCTTGACGATGCGGTGCACGAAGATGCCCGGCGTCACGACGCTCTCGGGGTCCAGTTCGCCGAGCGCCACGATCTCGTGCACGCTCGCCACCGTCTTGCGGGCGGCCATCGCCATCACGGGACCGAAATTGCGCGCCGCCTTGCGGAAGGTGAGATTGCCCCAGCGGTCGCCGCGCTCCGCCTTGATCAAGGCAAGATCGGCATGAATGGGCTGCTCGAACACATACATGCGCCCCTCGATCTCCCGCGTTTCCTTGCCCGTGGCCAGCTCGGTGCCATAGCCTGTGGGCGTGAAAAAGCCGCCGATGCCCGCGCCTGCCGCGCGAATGCGCTCCGCCAGGTTGCCTTGGGGCACGAGTTCAAGTTCGATGTTCCCGCTGCGGTAGAGCCCGTCGAACACGTGGCTGTCGGCCTGTCTCGGAAAACTGCAGATGATCTTGCGCACGCGGCCCGCCTTCAGCAACGCGGCCAAGCCGGTGTCGCCATTGCCGGCGTTGTTGTTCACCACGGTGAGTCCGGACGCGCCCTGTTCGATCAGGCCCTCGATCAGTTCGTTGGGGATGCCGGCCGTGCCGAAGCCGCCGATCATGACGGTGGCGCCGTCAGGCGTGTCGGCCAGCGCCTCGGCGATGGAGGACGCAACCTTGTCGATCATCCAAGGGCTCCGACCAGCTCCGGCACTGCCGTGAACAAGTCCGCTTCTAGTCCATAGTCGGCCACGCTGAAGATCGGCGCTTCAGCATCCTTGTTGATCGCCACGATCACCTTCGAATCCTTCATGCCGGCCAAGTGCTGGATCGCCCCGGAGATGCCCGCTGCGATGTACAGCTGCGGCGCGACGATCTTGCCGGTCTGGCCGACTTGCAGGTCGTTGGGCGCGTAGCCCGCGTCCACCGCAGCGCGTGATGCACCGATGGCCGCGCCCAGCTTGTCGGCCAGGGGCGTCATCACCTCGTTGAACTTTTCGGCGCTGCCCAAAGCCCGGCCGCCCGAGACGATGATCTTGGCGGCCGTGAGCTCGGGCCGGTCGCTCTTGGCGAGCTCGTTGCCCTCGAACTTGCTCTTGCCGGTGTCGGCCACTGCGCTCGCAGTTTCCACC
>Ga0255338_1000856_pt1 | contig 73295 bp, 86 predicted proteins | sample MeOH1_35cm_T4_19_FD_203715 | JGI IMG/M metagenome (GOLD analysis project Ga0255338, IMG submission 203715) | Sandy soil microbial communities from University of British Columbia, Vancouver, Canada - MeOH1_35cm_T4_195 | ecosystem: Engineered > Artificial ecosystem > Sand microcosm > Unclassified ... | reverse complement strand
GTGAACGCTGCCCTGAAGTGATCCTCGGTGTGGACGGTGATGGGTTCCTTGTCGGCCAGCACGCAAGCCACACCGCTGGTTCCCTCGGCGTCCTCCGTGAAATAGCGGCCGTGATACAGGCCGTGCTGGCGGTATTCCTTGCGGCGGTCCTCCTGCCCACGAAAATCGATCAGGGCGCCGTCGACGTCGGCCACCAGCACGCAATAGCCCGCCTTGCCGACGACGCCGTGCAAGCGCTCCACCACCGGGCTCGAGAAGCGCAGCAGGGCCTCGGCGCGATTGCGTCTGTCTTTCAGCTCCGTCGCACTGATGACGCGCGGGCCGGACGTATTTCCCGGATCCAACTGAAAGGTATTGAGCGAGCGGGTCCAAGAGCGAAACAGGCGCGCCTGCACCGCTGCCTCATGGAATGAAGCATTGTCGACCACGGATGAAACGCGTCGTGCGTGTAGCAGTGCATATGATTGCGTCATGCCAGCTTCCTTAACATGCGTAACGCCCAATGCCGTGCGTCAGCGTCCGTTCGATCAATTAGGGCGCGTAGTTCGTGAAATCGCACCATACTGGCTTTCCACGCAGCAGGCCTTTTTAACACATCCCGTGCCGGTAATCACACTGCAGCGCAGCACGCCAGGCGCGTGAAATGGTGGCTTTCGTGCGCTGAGTACCTTCGTCAATCCAGGACACTGATATGTATTGACCCTGTCAAGTGCACTGTTTTCTGTTCATGCTCGGTTAGATTCCCAGTGTGTTTAGGCCAGGCCCGGGGGTTTTTCGACGGTTGATCATTCTGATATGCGCGGGTTGGCTAGCCTCACTGCCAATTACCTTCTCTTATACGGTGCAAGTTCGCTATGGCGCAATACCTCCAAATTGCAGTCCGAGCCGTCGGCGTCGGCGCCATCCTTGTGATCGTCGCCGTTGCCTCCCGGCACGCGGTCGCCGCTGCGTGGCTCTACTGCAAGCAGTCGCCCAAGGCTGAACAAGCTGCCCAGCCTGCCGAACCCATAATTGAGGCGACAGCACGTCCTGCAGCCTCGCCGGTCTTTCGGTCTTTCAATGCCAGGGGAAGCAACACTGTAGTCAAACGACTTCATGCGAGGAGGCCCGTTTCTAACTGCGCAGTTGCCCTGGCGTGAAGATTGACGGTGACGGAGACGGGATCCCCTGCGAAGTGCCACCATTGCAGTGTTCGTAGATGGCTGTGGCACAGCGCGCGATGTATTAGATCCGGCTGGATGCCGCCGTGGCTGCTTGTCAGTTAGCGCACGGCGGAGCGGGGGAGGCGGCTGGCGAATCTGGAGAACGAGTTGAGGTAAAGCGTAGGACCCTGATGCGCTGGTGGTCGGCACCTTAGAGGGAGAAAGAAGTGTAGGCGCAGGGAGATGGCGCCTACACCTCGGAATAGCAACAAGGGGGTCCAATCCGTTGCCGCCGTTAATGATAATGCGTCGCATCAACAACTGGTACCCCACTAGTGATGGGCGTGCGACGGAGTGCGCCGGCTCACGGATCTGGCGGACGAGGTGCGGGCGCGCTGGCGGCAAAAAAAGCACCCGCTGCCGGGAAGGAGTGGGTGCGGAAGGAAATACGGGGCAATCGCGTTTGCCCCGTGTCACTCTAGTGGAATTAGGTCCGCGAGAACATAACTCTCTCGATGGGATGCGCAAGGCTATTCGGCGGCCTTAGCCCTCGGCGCGCGCGGCGCCGGCTCGGCAGCGATCAGCTCGGGCGGATAGAGCCGCAGGAATCTCCACCTGCTTGTCTTACATCAAACTGTTCCTTGCTCGCCGTGGCTACCATGAAATCAGAAAAATAATACTCAAGGGTAGGGGGGTTATATGGATGTCACGCTGTGGGCGGCCATCGGGCTGCTGTCGTTCCTGCTGGAGATCATTACTCTCTCAGGATTCTTCATTTGCGTTACTGTGGCGGCCATAGTTGGAGGCGTTACCGCCGTCCTCAATGTGGGTCCGATGTGGTCCATCGTTGCAGCTGCGGCCTTCTTCATGCTTGTGCGCTGGCTCTCTTCTATTCTTGGATCAGATGCGGCGCTGCTCCGCTACGAAGAAGCTGCCCACAATCTTGCCAGTGACGATGGCGATATGGTTCACATAGCGCATTGGAACCAGTACGGCGAAACGCTCGTTGAATATCAAAATCGGGCGTGGCCCGTAAGCCTTGTGCTCGGCCGACACCACCGGGCGGGAGATTACCGGGTGGTCGAGGTGAAAGATAGCCACTTGATCGTCGCTCCGCTCGGTGAGCGCTATTGGCCGAAGAGGCGTTGGCGTCGCTCCCGGTCGGCAGGCTAAACGGTTGCCGCACAACTTGATGTGGGGGCGCATCTGGGTGGGTCGGGCGGGCTATTGCTCGTCCTAATCTCTTGGCAGGGGCGTGAGTGGCAACACTCGGCGTGCCTTTTCCGAGAGGCGCCGGTGCTTGTCCTGCGCATCTTGCCATGTCGCCGAGGTGAAGGCCTTGTTGATGCCGCCGCCGAACAGGTGGGTAAGGAAAACCGGTTTGCCTGTCATCGTGTCCGACCATAGGCAGAAGCATGTCCAGGCGTGGGCATCCTGTTCGAGAAGGTCAGCGCGCAACACGAAACGCTTGAACGAGCCTCTCGGAAATTCATGATGAGCGCACGCATGGCAGCTCACATAGAGGTGGCACCGAGACCGGAAAATAAAAAGTGATAGACGAACCACATTGACCCCGCGTATGGCAACGCGTCTACCTGCGCAAGCCCTGCTTTTGAATGCAATGCGTTTGCGACTGTGTCTAGCGGGCGGGATACTGCATTTCCAGCCAGACGCTCAGACCCTCGTCTCTTCTGATCTCGGTGCGGCTGGGAGTATCACCCGATGGCTACGAAGAACAAAGCAATAATAGTTGATGGTGTCACAAGCCTTTCTGATGGTGGCGTGTTGTGCAGGACACGCGCACGTGAAATGTAGTGAAATTGGGTGCAGTATGGTACCCGGCGGTGGCGCGGCCAATGAACAGGCGGAGCATGAAAAAGCAATTCAAATCGGACCAGCTTCGAACCTTTCTTGCTGTCGCAGAGCAGCGCAACTTCACCCGGGCAGCACACATGCTGCACTTGACGCAAGCCGCCGTCAGCATGCAGATCCGGCAATTGGAGTTGGATATCGAAGCGCCGCTGTTCGTGCGCAGTCCGCGCCTGCTTGCCTAGGCGGGGAAGGCTGTCAGCAAACTGTCAATGTGCCTGTTTTATCACTGGGGTTTACGCTAGGGTCATTGCCCACAATCAGCGCCCACAGCGCAGCACCGAATGCCAGAATCAGCAACACCACTATCGCGTCCACGAAATACTCCGTTTTGCGAAAGGAGACTGCCTCAATATAGGAAGGCCGCTACAAAGACCGTGTCGAAAAGACGGCGGCTCATGTAAAAAACATATATAAATTTTGGCCGGAAAGTGATTTGTTTGCCTATTTGGCTGCGATCTGCTCGGTCCCCTTTGCTATAGGTGGCATTGTCTGCTCTTGGTCGGGATGCTTACGACTCCACTCGACGCGGCGCTATTTCAGCCAAACCGGTGGCGCCCGCACAAATTCGATCAGTCACAACAGCCAACGAGACCCGATCCCGATAGCTCCCAGTTCCTCTTTACACTTTGGATACACGGACGGACGTCTCTTTATGCCATCTTTGCACGGCGGCTTCTATATGTACTACAGAGGCTCAACGCCGAGGACGCACCTCAGAGTCGGAATAGGTCCGACAACTCCGTGCAGATGCAAGGTATTCCAAATGCTGACAATCCTGGTTCCTGGTTCCCGTGGGCGGCTCCGAGTGCGCCTTATGTGCTGTACGTCATGCTGCGTTCTTGTTCCGCGAACATAGTGTGGCTAAAGTGGTCCTGCTCAATGTCCAGGAGCCATTGGAAATGGGGCGCGCAGCCGCCTTCCATTCCCTGTCGGAACTGCGCAAGCTCGAAAGGCAGCAGGGCGAGCAGGCGCTGCAGCGGGCATGCGAGATACTGGACGACTCGGGCGTGAACTATGACGCGCAGATTGGCGTGGGCTCGCTGGCAAGAACCATCGTCCGTGCCGCTACGGCAAATCAGTGTGATGGCATCATCATGGGCACCACCGCGCGGTCACACCTGGGCGCCTTAGTTGGCGGCGGCCTTGCCGGTAAGGTGGTGCGCCGCGCCGGTGTGCCGGTGACACTGGTCAAGATAGGCGGTGGTCCGACGGCGCCGCCGCAGGAATCAGGAAGGCCGCGTTCCCACCACTCGAATCCCTCCCTGGCTATTTACCTGTCCGCATTTTGAGCCACGGTTGAGGCATGTATGAAGTCACCCATCCCCATCTTCCTAACGTGCAAAAAGTGTGGTCACATCCACTCGGAAACACTGCAGAATGCGGTTTCCGGTAGGCTGGCGCCGCCAGTGGCTTGCCCGCGCTGCCACAGCGAACTCGACATCGATTGGGACTGGATAATGCGCGAGGCGGAAATCACCGGCCTGATCTGCGGCGAGCGCTGACATCACGAAGGCTTATTTGGCCATTGATTTGTTCCTGAGTTTCGATTGAGGTCACATCGTTCTCACCGGAAATCCATCGTGCTGCATGCCATCGAGCAGGCGGCCTGCGGACTTTTTGCCCACGCGTACCCAATTCTCGACTAAGCCTGGAGCCGGCATGAGGCGGTGATCTCGGCGCAGCCTTCTCGTAGGAGCCCCACATCGCCCAAAGGGGGGCAAGAAAGCGCCGCACCTGTCGGCCGATCGGCGCATCGTCCTCGCCCTCGGCGACGATATCGAGCATGCCATCGGATCGTCCCGTGCCCGTACCCGTATCTGGTTGAGCAGCGCCACTGTGTAACGCTTCCCCGACACGATCTCCTTGAGATTGGCCGCGTCCAGGCTCATGGCCTGGCTCGCCAAGGACCGCTGCTTCGACGCGGGCACACTGGCTAGGATCCCGAAAAAATCGCCTATGGTGTCTAACCAGGTCGGATGTTCGATCAGCAGAGTCAGGTGCTCGCGCGAGGGCCGCTCCAGCAGACCAAGCCGCGATCTCTGCCCGCGTGTGCTGATCTTGGCCCCAGGCCAAATCGCATCGAACAGTCGAAGACTCCAAGACGCAGCCACCGGGAAAATGCTGCAGCGCAAGAAATTGATGGCGGCAGTTTGCCATATCCGACGATTCGCAGTCTGCGCTGGACGCGGCGACGCGGGAGGCCATCGACAATGCCAAAGATCGCGGCCGCTGACGCGGCACTGAGCCCCAGGGCGCCGGTGGTGCATGGTCTGCGAGCACGTATCAGCAGGCCGGTCCTGGGCGAAGCAAAGGGGACGGCAGCTTCCGCTCCTCCCCGTCGCCGCGAGCTGGACGGGGAGATTTGTCCTGGCTGCTTCGAGGAAGCGGAATGGATTAAGGTCGGGCAGCACACAAGAGGTCCGGACGCGGCCAAAGCGACATAGACCTTCTCCCGGGCATAAACTGGAAAGAGACCGCGACCGCAGTGTGTCCTGGCGCCCAGAGTTTCTGTTGGCCGCCGGGCACACTCCCGAACGTGGCGAGTGCCGGCTGTGCAGCGATAGCCACACTGCGCCGAGTCTGCCTTCTCAAATGCCATGAGTTACATTCGCACACCGTTCACCGAAGATCAGGTCCAGAACCTCAACGAGAACCAGGTCGGCCTCGGCGGCCCGGTTCTACGCGCCTTCACCTGCAGGAACAGCGACGATCACGGCCACGGAGTCGAAGGTGGCGCCCCTGGCATCCTGATTGCCACCAAGTATGGCTGGGTATGCCCACACTGCAACTACAAGAGGGACTGGGCATTCGCAATGATGGCGACCCGGTTGACGCGCCCGCCGACCGCCATCCAGTCCTTTGTCTATACGACGCCCTCAATCGAGAAGGCCAATATTCTCCTCGGTCAATATGAACGGCTTGCGACAACCGAGCGCCCCGGCGCCGCCGTGATGGTCGCCTGCATCAAGAATCGCATCGAGGAAATGTCGCTCCCCGGATTCGGCGCTATCGAACTCAGCGAGATCCCCACTGATGCGGTGGTGAGACGATCAGAAGGACGCAATTACCGGACCGTCGCGGGACAATCACAGCTCCAAGCCGCCCTGCGCCTGACCGGCCGCGCGCTGGTGACGGATGCAGTCACCCATGAGCAGTTACACGTCCATGACATCGACGGCAAACTGTTCGCCATTCCGTCCGACGCCCAGGCAGTACTAGACTCAGAAACACTTAAGGCGATCGAACACGCCAAAGCGGACCCGCGCGCGAAACGCGCGTGAACTCGTTTCGCTGTATCGCAATGCTCTCACATGATGCTGTAGCAGTTGTGTCCATCCACCAGGAGATCGCTCCACAACACCAGCGCATCGCGGCACCCTTCCGAGAGTAAGCTGCGTTCTAGTGCCGTGTATTCGTCTTCTGTAAGTGGATCGAATAGGCACGGAGGTCTTCGTTGATAGTGATCGTCATAGGCCATGCCAAAAAGAGTAGCACAGTGCTGCCTTTTCGAGCCGTGTAGCGACGCTGCGCCGGCTCGCTTCGGTGTGTCGGTGTTCTCCGCGCGACTGGGCGACCCAAATCTCCATGTGTTCTACCTTCACGGGTATCGACACGCAGCCGAGCGAATTGAAGGATAGTGCTACATTATCCATTGACTGGTGTAGACGTCGAGTTATCATTTTGAACGTGTTGCAATATTCGAAATAATGTACGATGCTGGAGTTACGATAGAAATGGAGAAAACAATGGCATCATACAAACAGCTGCTTGCCGAAAAGGAAAAACTCGAGGCTCAGCTCGTCGAAGTGCGAGCAACAGAAGTCGCTGGCGTTATCGAACAGATTCAAGCCCTGATGGCGCAGTACGAGCTGACTGCCGACGACATCGCTCCAAAGCGTCGCCGTGGCCGTCCCGCAGCAGGCGCGGTGGCTAAGGCTTCGGCAAAACCCAGGACTTCCCTGCCGCCAAAGTATCAAGACCCCAAGACGGGTGCAACTTGGACTGGCCGTGGCCGTGCGCCGGCTTGGCTCGGTAAGAATCGCGACAAGTTCTTGATTCCGGAAGCGTGAGTGAGTTGGGCGGCCCAACGACCGTCGTTTTGCCGCAATTGTTGGCAGATAGCCGCGCCGCTTGAGCCCCGAGCGTCAGTCGGGCGCAGGCGGCACCGCTTTTCCTCTGGAAGGCTGAAGCTACGTTCTCCAATTAGACCTGCGTACCCAATTCTCGACTGTGCGTGGCACCTGGCATGAGCAGGTGATGTTTAATGAGGCGGCTTCCGCGAGCACGAGCGTGTGGTGGATCGGCGCGGAAATCTACACTTAGAGCTTCCGCGCATGGGGCCATCGAGTCGGCGCGGCAGATGCAGTCCCTGGGGGTTTTTAGTTTCGCGATCACGAAACTACGCTATTTGCCACCTTGCGATCAACGGCCTCGAAAAGGGGCGTCGATACCGAGGACGCCGGGTAGCCAATTAACAAAGGGCGACGCTACGTTCTGATTTCTCCCGTCTTGCCTGTAAAGGCTTTTATCATTGGCAGGCAGCCAGCGCACCAGAGACGCCCACAAAGAAAAAGGCCCTCGGCCGGGCAGGCAGAGGGCCAAACGTCCACGAAGAAATTGGGTAACCCTCAGTCACCCGTAGTCAGTATCCGCCGGCCTACGTCTGCCCGCAACCCGGGAAGAGGGCAGTGCCGCAACACATCCGAGACACAAACGCCTCTTGGGACGGACGGACTGAAGGTCTGAAAGCGCGCCAGTACGTCGCCTGCATGAAAACATCCGGGACGCTCTCGGCATCCGCCCGAGCGCCGAGCGGACGGCAGCGATGGCGCCCGGATGCCCCTTAGCGGTACTGCAGCCTGGGCCCGGAAGGCATAGCTGTTCCGGGACGCACGGCCCCGGGAAAAGGCTAGCTTCTCCCATAAATGTGGTCCATGCCCGGGGGTGGTCAGAAAGGGATTATGCTCTGCAGAGCATAATTGTGAATTTCGCCCCCTCTGTTTGAAGCGTTCACCGCTTCGGAGTCATCGCGAAACAAGTGTGGCAATCGGCAGCCATGGCGTGGTTTCGGAAATCCTGAAAGGGCGCCGCGAACTCAACGTACGCCTAATTCGGGCCCTCGCCGCCCTGACGTCGCTACATCCGTCTTCTCCCCGACCGATGCTCCAATCGCCGCGTGAGGCCATCCGGGCGCCAAGTTTTGTTGGCCCTCTCCGCAAGTAGGTTATCGTTCTTGCCGGGCGCCATCCGGTGCATCGGCTCAACAGCCAGCTAGAATAGCTTGACGCGAATCTCTACCCCTGTCGGCACCCATCGGCAAGAAGAAGGGAAGGGCTCATTTGATGGGCACCGAATGATCGGAGGTGCGAGCAATTCTTCGATGCCGCGCGCTCAGGCGCGATCTGGCGCAGATGGGTTACAGGGGGTCCGCATTTTCAATGCGGCGTAGCGCACCGCAGCATATGCGTCGCGGGGGACGGTTGGGCCGACGTCTAGGGCGATGCATGGCGCTGCGCGCAAGGGGACATTGATCCTTGCAATAGCCGCAGTCTAAAAAAATTCATGTCACGCCTTGATCATTTGCATCGGGCAGTATTGAATGAACTCTCCCGGTGCGGGATTAATGCCCCGGGGGTCAAGACCTTGCAAAGAGGTCATAGTCTCAACCGCACAGGCCAAGCGCCCGGCGCGGCGACGTAGTGAAGCTCCCCAGCAGACCGAACGTATAAAACATCGGAGACAAGGATGCTGAGCCCTCATGAATTCGCCACATTGATCCTACTCAGGGAGGAACGGGATCCGCATGACCTGGATCCCGTGGATATCGACTCCCTGCTGTGTCACCAACTCGTCATGCTGGAAGAGAGTCCCTCTGGCCAAGCCTTCCCTCGCATCACACACCGCGGACATTCGATTCTTGAAGCCGTCGGGCGGGGCCGCTAAGGTCGCCCGCTCGCAACGTATTGCGGCCTTCCTGCCCCCGGTGATCCTGCGGACCGCCGGCGGGCAGGTTGCGTGCGCTGTTGTCTCGCAAGCTGAGGCGCTCCCAGCAGCTGGCCGACCCAACGACCTCGGGATGCGCTGTTCGTGTTGGTTGTCTCCGGGCTTTGCCATCGGACCTTGATGTGGTCAGCCGTCGATAATGCGTTGGGGCATGGCGTTGTTATGCTCCCATCCTAGTGCGGGACCGGGACTTCGTTGCCGGTACGGCGGATGATGTAGCCGGGATTGGCTCGAAAAGCGCGTCGATGTCTTCAACGGAGAACTTGACGGCGCCGGCGGCATCCTCCGACAGGATCGCCTCGGCAAGCGCCGCCTTCCGCTCCTGCATCGCGACGAACTTCTCCTCGACGCTGCCGGCGGTGATCAGCTTGCAGACGAACACGGGCTTGTCCTGGCCGAGACGGTGAGTGCGGTCAGTGGCCTGATTTTCAACGGCAGGGTTCCACCAGGGATCGTAGTGAATCACAGTGTCGGCCGCCGTCAGGTTCAGACCGACACCGCCGGCCTTCAGGCTGATCAGGAAAAGCGGCACCTCGCCCTGTTTGAAGCGCTTGACCGGCGTGACGCGATCGCTGGTATCCCCGGTCAGCACGACATACGGAATCCCGGCTCTTTCCAGGGCTGCCGCAATGAGGTCGAGCATGCTGGTGAACTGCAAGAACAGCAGGATGCGACGACCTTCCTCGATCAGTTCGGGCAGCAGGTCAAGCTTGGCCGATTCCTTGATCCGTGCCGCCTGTTTGATCTTGACGAGCCGCGGATCGCAGCAGACCTGACGCGGCTTGAGCAACGCCTCCAGCACGATGATGTGGCTACGCGCGAGGCCTTTTGCAGCGACGGCCGCACGGACCTTTTCCTGCATGGCGGCGCGCACCGTCTCGTACAGGTCACGCTGCGCGCCTTCGAGCTCCACCGTGCGCGCGATCATCGTCTTTGGAGGCAGCTCGCTGGCCACCTCATCCTTGCGCCGGCGCAGCATGAACGGCCGGATGCGCCGCGCGAGCAAGTCGCGTCGCACGGCATCGTCGCCTTTTTCGATGGGAGTGCGCCAGCGCCGGGTGAAGTCCTGGCGGGTGCCGAGAAAGCCGGGCAGCAGGAAGTCGAACTGGGCCCACAGTTCACCGAGATGGTTTTCGAGCGGCGCGCCCGTCAGGCAGAGGCGGTGTCGCGCATGCAGTTCGCGGATAGTCGCGGCCGACTTGGTGGCGGCGTTCTTAACGTATTGTGCCTCGTCCAGAATCAGCAGGTGATAGTCGTACCTGGCCAGGATTGCCTCGTCCCGCCACAGCAAAACGTAGGTGGTCAGGATGAGGTCGTGCTCGCGGGTCAAGCGAGCGAATAGTGCCGTCAGCGCCGACTCGTGCCTTGTAAAACATCACCTCGCGGCCGCAATACGATTGGCCGAGCACGTATGCCAGTGCATGCGTGGCCTTTGCGGGCTTCTTCTTGGCCGCGGGATCGGCCGCCGTGCGCCTGGCACGAAACCCTTCGAGCCAGGTCACCAGCTCGGCGCGCACGCCGGTGCACGATGGCTTCGGCTGGTGCGCAAGGCCGGCGATCAGCAGTGCTGCCACGTGCTTACAGCTAACGCCGACTGGGCACGTACATTCCCCTTTGACGCACATGTCCTCGTCGATGTCATAGAAATACGCGCGCACGTCATATGGGCGCGTGCGGGTGCCTTGCACCAGGCCCGCCAAGGTATTCTCGTCGACCCAGCGCAATTCCGAGACAGCGCTCGCATAGGAGCGTGCCTTGGACACCGTTTAGGGATCCAACTATTGCGCAATTTGCTTGGAATTGTAGGAACCAGACATTGGCTCACGAATGGTTGACAACGCGGGGAGCATTCTACGCGGGTCAGCTTCCGACCGGTAATGCAGCGGATGCCGACTCCGACGTGGGCTGCGTGGTCTCGGTGGTCGGAGCGCATGCCGGCTGCCAGCCGCCTCCAGGCAACTCCCGCGTCAGCGGCCGGTAGTCGGTGGCGAGGGTGCGGTCGTTCCCGCGTGTCAGTCGCGAGGCACGCCAAAGGTCCAAAGGGCGGGGTGGATGGATTCGGGGGAAGGGCAGGCCATGACTGGTTCGTGGGTAGCTAAGAACCAGTGTCCTGTGCATTTATACAGTGATCACACCTGGAATGAAATGTGTTCAAAAAGGCGCGTAAACATAAGTGTCAATCAGGACCACTCCCAAAGATCTCGGAGGGCAGGTCCTGTTCGAGCCCTGCCCGGTCCTGCTCGTTCCTGCCTTGACTTCTTGAGGCAAGCGGGCCTTCGCCGCTGTCGTTCATTGTCGTCAAAACGACAATTGCCGTTTTGACGACAATGAACGACAATGCCCACATGATGACCTTCGACGATATCGAGATCCGCCGGCCCGAACTGGCGAAATCTTACCTGCAACTGCTCCAGGCGCAGCCTGGCCGGCCAATTGCGCTATTTGCACCACGGCGGGTCGGCAAGACGTTCTTCCTGGACCAGGATCTCACTCCTGTATCCCGAAAAGCGCGGTTCGTTCCCGTTTATGCGGATCTCTGGTTGAATCAAGCTGCGCCATTGGCAGCAATCAACCATGCGTTGGAAGAAGCACTAGATGATCTCACTGTGCCCACGACCCGCGCCGGAAAGATCGGGAAAACACCTGTCAAGAAAATTGGGATGCTCAGCGCCAGTGTTGAGCTGGGCGACGAGCCCACCAGGCGCAAGCTGCCCGACGATCCTGCACTCCGGTTTGACACGCTGGTCGCGCGGCTGGCGGCACAATCTGGCCATACGATTCTGTTGATGTTGGACGAAGTGCAAGTGCTGGCCGAGCTCGCCGACGGTCGATCGGCCATCGCTACGATCCGAGCGGTTCTGCAGAAGCGCAAGCGAGAGGTTCTCGCGGTATTCACGGGTTCTTCGCAAGAGGCCCTGGCAGCGATGACGGTCGCTTCCGGCGGACCGATGTATCAATTTGCCCAGTTGCTCGATTTCCCCACACTGGGTATCGAGTACCCCAAGGCCCTGGCCAAACACTTTGCATCAGTGCACACCGACAAGACCCTTGATGTCGACGCTCTTGTGAAAGCCTTCGAGTATCTCGGCCACAAACCAGCATTGATGAAGGACCTGGTGAAATGGATGTCGGCCGAGGGCGTGACGGACGTGCAGTTCGCTCTGAATCGCTTCGTTCAAGACGGACGACTTATCGCGGGCTGGGAAGGTCTGCTGGCAAGCCTGCAGCCATTTGAACAGGTATTGCTGAGCGTCATCGCGAAGGGTCACGCACCGTTCGCGAAGGGCACGATTACATTGCTCAACAAAGACCCACGTTTCACCGCTTCGGTGTCGAAGGTCCGTGCCGCGCTGGAACGCCTGCGCAAGTCCGGCGTTCTGGCCAAGACGGCAGGTCGCGGCTACTTCATCGATGACACGTTGTTCGCTGAGTTTCTGAAACGTCATTAGGGCCGGTTGGAGTTGCTTAACAGAGCAATCCAGCAGGGGATCGTTTCGCACGTGATTGACGCAAGATGGGCGTATAGCTCGCGCCCAGAATGGCATTGTTATATAGCATAACAATTTAACATAATACCTATTATTGGTGCAAAAAACAAAACAACACACACAACGGAAACGGTAGGTTTACTGCTGTTGCGCTGGAGAGCCTCATGGCGACGCCAACTCAAGGCTTTCCGGCCGATTCAGCGCAACAGAAAGCATCGCTGCCAGTGCGCAACAGATCGGCCTTGGGTCTTCCCTCTGCAAGCCCTCTTTTGGCCTTGAAAACCGTTGCATTGGCACTTGCCAGGGTCACGCAACACGATCCCAACCTACCAACTCTGAGTGGGACAAACAACAACAACAACACACAACCTTGTGTCATCCAATCCCGGCTTACGGAGTCAGACAATGCCTCGCAAGGATTGCCCGATCCACAGAAGGATTCAGCTCTCGCTCTAATCCAATTCCTGGAGCACCAGGTCGGCAACGAAGGCATCATCCGCCTTGTAAAAGCACCAGATGGATTGCACCGCTCAGCCATTTGCAGATGTGCGCTAGTCATGGCATTTTGGGGTCTGAATTTTTCTCGCATAAGGAGAAAACCGAGCGTCGCCACGCCGTGCAGAGAACCCCCTCACTAGGGGGTTCTTGCGCGGAGAGAGACCATCGATACTTTCTTCACGGGACATGGATGAGCATATGAGAGAACAGTTTGATGACGCCGAAGCGACTGAGCGCGCAGAGGCCGCGTTTGTGCAGGCGGCCAGGTGCGCTCGGCAAGCGCTTCTTCGAGCGAATGAGCGTGCGGAATCAAAATTCTATGAAACGCTTCGATACGCAGCGCCAGGAGATCTACGTGTAGTTACGGCTGCCCAGGCAGACCTGAATCAATCGATTGCGACCTTTGGTGAAAGATATCGCGAAGCAATTGCGAACGCCGAACGCGCACGTCTGCTGGCCACTCTCCCCGCAGGAGCGGAGGCCGATAAAGAAGTATCGCATTCCGCGATGGGTCCATTGAGTGCGCTGGTAGCGTACCTGGCAAGGCAGCGCGCAGCAGCACTCGCTTCGCGACTCTCTACCAGCCTTGACGCTGACCACATACCTCTAGCACAAGCGCGACAAAGTGCGTCAAGAGATGACGAGCACTCGCCCAGCGCTTCCCACATGCGGAGGTGCTCGGGGTGAGAAGCATAAACGGCAAGCACGTCGCATCGTCAAACTCAGTGTAGAGGAAAAGGTCACAGGCATAGTCAACACGGGAGATATCTATGCCGACTTCCAATTTGCGTAGGCCGCGGATCTTGCCGACCAGCCCCTCGAACTGGCTTTTCACGAACAAAGCATCTTCCTTCTTTTGGGCCGGCGCCCCCCCCCCGCTTATCAATCTTCGTCACCTTGAAAGGGGTGCCGTTGCGTGGCTAGAGGCAGGCAGTGTCAGGTCCGGGCACTTCGTTCCTGACACCTAGTTTAAGCAGGCTCTAATAGGGAAGTGCTGATCAATGAGGTTTGCGCTTGATGTTGCACAAGCCAATGACCTGGCTTTCACAATGCGAGAGAGATAGGCCGATTCAAGCCGGTTTTTCTCTCGTTTCGCGCCTTTCTTGGCAAGCTTTGCACGCTCAGGACGGATTGCTTCCCTGTGAGGCCAACAACAGTTTCCTGGCGAGCGCCAGATTCGCCAGACCAAACAGGCTGAACAGCTGCGCCGTGTTCTTGATCAGGCCCTTGTAGCGAACTTTGCGATGACGGAAGAGATTCTTGATGATGTGGAGCGGACGCTCGACCCGCGCCCGGATCCGGGCCTTGGCCCGCTCTACGGCGATCAGCAAGTCCTTGACGGCGCCGTCACGCATCGCCTTGATCTTGCCGCGCTTGACGGCCACCTGCCACTTCACGGACTTGCCTTGCATCTCGTCGCGCTTCTCTACGCCCGCATAGCCTGCGTCGCCAAACGCATGGTCTTCGTGGCCATGCAGCAAGGCGTGTGCCTGCGACACATCGGACTCGTTGGCCGCCGTGCCCCCACGCTGTGTACCAGGCCCGAAGCCGCATCCACGCCGACATGGGCCTTCATGCCAAAGTGCCACTCATTACCCTTCTTCGTCTGGTGCATCTCCGGGTCGCGGCTCTTCTCCTTGTTTTTTGTCGAAGGTGGCGCCGCGATGATGGTGGCATCCACAATCGTGCCTTACTTCATCATCAGCCCACGCTCGCACAGCATGATGCCAATCTCGCCGAACAGCTTTCGCGTCAGTTCATGCGCGACGAGCATCCTCGACAAAGGGGTCGGTGACGCCGTAGATACCATGTCCCTTACGCATGATCAGGTTGGTCGCTAGTAGTTCATTGATGACTGGCTAAACCTCTTCCACCTTGACCTCACGTCCGACGGCTTTGGAGTAGCTTGCCGCCGCCTCTCCCGAGAACAGGCCTCGGGCGTCGCCGTCAGTCGAGGCGATCCGATCAAAGACGGCTGTCGGGACACCGCCGAGCTGCTCCAGCTTCATGATCTCAATGTCCGCGGCGGCCGACCGTAGCGTGTTGGCAATCACCGGCAAGTGCTCGTCTGGGTTGGCCCCAGCCGGTAGGTGAAAGTGTAGTTGCCTCAGAGCCTTGATCATTTCTTCAGGGCGGTTGCCGAGCGCCTGAAATGCCTTCACAGCGACGTCGAGTGACGGCAGTGACGAGAAGCCTTCCGCAGCTAGGCGATCAAGCAGGTACGCTACGTAATCCTGGTCCAGGACCGGATTAACGTAAGGCGGAACCAGGTGTGCACCTCCGAATCCTGTGTCGGATGATTCCGACAGAAGGGACGTGCGAGTTGAACACGGGGGTCGCTGCGCCGCTTCTGCGCTTCTGCCGAATGGAATCGGGCGGTAGGCGATCCCCTCACCACGTGGTTGCGCTCATTGCGCTTGGCCTGATAGAAACCAGCGCCGGCTGTTGCCACCAGCCGTCGGGTTCGGGAACGAGCACCGCACCACAGCTGCTCACCGCCCCGTCGCACTGGTCGGCGAGCCGCTGTTCGGGCTCTGCCCATCTACGAACACTGCAGTGGTGGCACTTCGCAGGGGATACCGTTTCCGGCATCGGCAAACCGGTTCAGGTCCAGCACCTGCGACTTCCCGGCAAGGACGCAGGGAATCGCTGCATGACAGCCTCGCCGGGGCTTACCCGGCAGTCACGTAGACTAAGACCACCAGGCCCGCGCCGACCACGTTGGTCTCGACGGCCGGACTCAGGCTCACTTCCTTTACCAACCAAGGCTTACCGGCAACGTCCGGCAGGCGAATGACCACACCAATTGCTAGATGCGGGATGGGCGCGTCTGTGGTCAGCTCAGCGACGAGGACGGGGGCGCCGTTGGTTACATCAATGAAAGTGTATTTGAAAGCCATAGCATCTCCTAAGGAGGATCTGCGACCGCGCGCATAGACTGAGCCACTCCGACTTCATCTCGAAGCAGCTTCTCACAACGAATGGCTGCAATAAGCAACACTTCGGTTTAGCCGCCGCCGCTGGAAACTAACGCTGCCACTGTGGGGGCTCCGCCAAGTCGGAGTCGACCCGCTTACCGGCCGTTGGCCCGATGCGCGCCGATCCAGCACTCACCTCGTCTCGTCCTTGGGGAACTGGATCCGAACATCGCCTCTATTTCGTAAGGAAAATTACAATGGCGATCACCCCAATTGCCGCGAGGGTGCTTGCATGGAATTTCTCCAACTAACTCCATATTAATGGGATATATTAAAACTGAAATTGTTCCGCATTATTTTCAATGAATACGATGTGACTAAAGTGCTTTATTTCCGATAAAGAACCATATGTGCCATAACGCGCGTGACAAGTTCCTCATTCGTTCCATGCTTTGTAGGAATTACACCGACACCTATTATTCCATTTTCGCCCTATACTTGATTAACAATAATCATGAGAACTGGCTTGACGAGACCGGCTTTCTTGCTCCTCAATGCATAAATTTCGTACCATACTCGTTGTCGGCAACAACGACGAGAAGAATAATCTTCGTGCCTCCGGAAAGTACTCAAGGTTTCGCTCCTGGCGACGCGAGAGACTTGCCGCGTCGACGCCGTCGTGGCCAATTCACCCGTGGTGCGAGAGGGCCAACCGAACCATTAGGCCTAAAGCATCCTGATTTCGAGTGCAGGAATTCGCGACCTGCCCTCCTTCAGCGCCCGTGTCTACACGACAGCGAGCGCTTTTTTTTGGGTGGTGACGCGTAGGACGTCGGACGGTCCTCTATAGCGGAGCTTCGAAAGCGGACCTGCGCGGCCCGCCTATCGAGAAACACAACGCAGCACTACGAGTGCAGCCACTGCAAGGCGATCTTGCTGCCCAACCTCGGCGACTGGTGCGAATGAGGCCTATCTTGACGGCGATGGCAAACGGGGAGCGCACGTATTGCAGGAGGCTGAGGGACTGGTCTGGCGGAGTCGCGCGTCGCGTTTGAAGCATGTGGTCGAAGCCGAGCAGCGAGCATTCGGCGACGTCGTTCTGTTCAAGGACGTTGTTGTCTCGCCATACCCTTACGAAGGCAGCGAGACGGATCTCGGTGAGATCCAGCGCAAGCTCTGGCGCCACGCGTGCGCGCAGATAGACGCCATGCCGACCGATAAGGTCAGCGTCACTCAAACGTGGCTGGTAAACGTCGACGGTGTGATTCGTGTCATCAAGGGGCGTTCGAGAAAAGCCATCCTCGAGGCCGTGAGCGAAGGCGCTAGGCAGGCGCGGCTACAGGGCTATGCGACGGCAAGCCTCATTGGACGAGAACTTCTGTGTGGACGCTGAAGTGCACGACAAGCCGCGTGTCTCAGTGCGACGCTTGACCAGACCTGGCGAAGACCCCGTCCCGCGATTCCATCTCGACGAGCCCGAGATCTTCACGCAGCCAGACGCCTAATCATGCAGCAAACAACACGCTCAGATGGTCCGACCGTTCTGGCAATGTGTCTAAGTCGAGTTCCGGCCGTGAGCAGCCGCCAATATGCTCTGCGGACGAAGAGTTCGAACCACGGTGTTAGGCAACTCGGAGAACAAGAGAGCATGGCCGATTTGGAGATTGCGGAGATCTGTTATGAAAACGGTGGCGTCAAGTATCGTTACTCTCGATACTTAGCTTCCGATGGCAACCGGTGGATTAGGCATGGGCCATTTGTCGCATACGGCGACGACGGCACGGCAGTGTCCGAGGGAAACTATGACCATGGCGTCGAACCTGGCCCATGGAAGGACTTCCATCCGTACGGCAGCATTGCCGCGTCTGGCAACTATGATCGAGGAAATGAGGTTCGAACCTGGATGTACTGGGATGCGGACGGTAAGCCCGAAACATGATGCAAGTGCGCCCGTCGCCGATGGCCGCTATGCAAATCTCTGCATAGTGCAGAGGCGTTTTTGGTTAGCGGTCGCGGCCGCGTGCGCATGAACAGCCCCTGGGACGAGCAGCCCGCGACCACTAACTGAAAAACCGTTTGTGACGCTGTTTTTGGCACCATTAGTACCAGCCCCTTCTGGCATAAACCACGCAACTTCGGCTTGTTCTTCGGCACAAAATCTGAAGTCCGGAAAAACGATCGGTCCACTTTGTCAGTCCGACGGACACCAGTGATCCTCCCATGTTCTCTGGTCGTCTGTAAGCGCACAACCACGGCTCCTCCGACCCTTAAGTATTTTCTCCTGTGCTATCATTTCCGCACTCATGTGACTGGCGCATACAGATAGAGCACTATCGGGGAGCGTGAGGTTGCTAGCCGCCGCGCGCCTGGGCATTACCTACTATCCTTGGAGATGGGTTATGCCTGATTTCGCACATTTGCTCATGTTCGCTCTTGTGGCGTTGGGAATGGTTTTAACGCCTGGGCCGAACATGATTTATCTAGTTTCCCGCTCAATTTGCCAAGGTAGACGCGCAGGCCTCATTTCGTTGGGAGGCGTTGCTCTGGGCTTTGTGTTCTATATGCTCTGTGCGGCATTCGGAATTACGGCTTTCGTATTTGCGGTACCTTACGCATACGACACGCTTCGCTTTGGCGGCGCTTTGTACCTTCTATATCTTGCCTGGCAATCGGTCAAACCGGGCGGACGGTCCGCGTTTGCAGTGCGCGACCTACCGGTCGATACCCCAAGGAAGCTCTTTGGCATGGGGTTTATCACTAACCTGGCGAATCCAAAAATCGCCATCATGTATCTGTCTCTGCTTCCCCAATTTATTACGGCAGGACACGGCAGTGTTCTTACCCAATCGCTGGCGCTCGGCAGCGTTCAGATTTCGATCAGCCTCGCTGTGAATGCACTTATAGTCGTAACGGCCGGATCGATCTCTACCTTCCTGTCAGGACGCCCGCTGTGGCTATTGATACAGCGCTGGCTGATGGGAAGCGTTCTGACAGGTCTGGCGGTGCGGATGGCATACGAATCCAAGAAATAGCGACGCCTTGCCAATACGTCCGCGAAGGTGAAAAACATTTCATTGGGTTCCGAAGGGAACACTGCGCCTCAACCCTGCTCGCCCCGCGGCACGATTGCGACAAACGCGCATCCTGTTCGAGTCGCGCCGCGCGCATTTGCCGATGCTATTAGGCTCGACGACCTTTGAGAGCGCTGGATGGTCAAGGAAGGTGCCACGTTCGTCGATTCGGCAATGCTGAGGTGAACACGGCGCCTGTACTCGGCAATTGTCAGCAATCCAGGCCTTAGGCGCGAATGTCTCAAACTCGTTGCCGTCGTTCGATCCGGCGGCCCTTCTCAACCCCTATGCGCAGATCGCACGCGGGTACTTGGCTGACTCAGCGGCGAGGCGACTTCTGACCAGCTCGATCGGGGTAGGTCTCGACATAGTTTCGGTTTCGGATCGAAGTGGCGATTCCACATCAGGTGGCTACCACGAAAGCGCCTGATCAGCTTAACTCACTGACTTCGACTTGCTCGCCGAGGGTCCGCTTGCCCACGTGCCGGACCTAGGCTCCAGACCCACTCATGCGATTCCTGCCGACGCTGTAACTATGCGCAGATGGTGCCGGCCCGAATCCTCACTGAATCCAAGCCGGTACCGTCAATCTCATGGCATGTGCAGGGGTCGGAAACAGCCGGCCGGCATGCGGCTGGCGGAGTTCGCTCGCCGGCCAGGAGCCGTCCTTCATGAACTCTAAGTAACAGTCGATCAAATGACAGCTTCACTCTGAAACCTGTTGTCCGGCCTACAAGAGCAATTTGGCCATTGGGGTGTTTTCGCCGTCCGCCAAGCGGCCAAAAAGAAGGCCGCAAGAGCCATATTTGACTTGGCCTGCTCGGCTCTCTTCCACCGCTTGAGCTCTGCGGCCGAGTGGGATTTACCAAGGAAGCTGCCGCCAAAAAAAATCACATTCGTCACTCGCTAGCGATATTCGGCGGCGACACCTCCAGGCATCCACGCCCCAGCTAAGGCGTACCTCGCTTCGTGACTTCGGGATTTCGGCGCCTGCCCCGCGCGTCAGCCATTCAGACACTTGCGCAACGTTCGAGCGAGACGGGCCGCTTCACCTGCATCGGTGATGTTCGCGAAGCCAACCATAAGGCCGCGCGGCGTGCGCCGCAAACGGCCATTCGCGTACCAGATCGAAAGTGGCAACACCGCAAGGCCCGCCTCGCGAGCACGTGCGGCAACGGCGACATCGTCGACCGGGCCATCGGGGCCTTCGGCGAATTGCACCGCGAACTGGATCCCACCGGGTGGCAACTCGACAGTCAGCCGCTTGCCGAACGCCTGCTCCAGCGCTTGCGCGATCAACACGCGTCGTTGCCCGTACAACGCACGCATCCGCTTCACATGCCGCGCAAAATGCCCCTGCCCCATGAAATCTGCCACGGCAGCCTGCAATAGCGCCGGGGAGCCGGCGTTCATGCTGCACGCCACCCGACCGACGCGCTCGACAGCACGCTCCGGCACCACCGCATACGCAAGCCGCAGACCGGGGAACATCACCTTGCTGAACGTGCCGCAATAGATCACCCGATCGTGCCGATCAAGGCTCTTCAAGGCTGGCAATGGCCTGCCCGAATAGCGGAACTCGCTGTCGTAGTCGTCCTCGATGATCCAGCGAGACGCCTTCTCTGCCCAATCCAGTAGCGCCAGGCGTCTTGTGAGCGACAGCATGTGTCCGAGCGGGCTCTGATGCGATGGCGTGACCAGTGCGAAGCGCGCCTGTGGATCCAGTTGTATGCCACGCTCTACGTCGATCCCTTCATCGTCCACTGGCACGGGTACGAACTGCACGCCGGTCTCGGTCAGAAAGTTGCGCGCGAGCAAATAGCCAGGATCCTCGAACCACATGCGATCGTTCGGTTGCGCGAGACTGCGCAGCACGAGCTCAAGCGTCGCGCGGTAGCCACCGGTAATGAACACCTGCTCGGGCAGACACGTGACACCGCGCGACAGACCGAGATAGGTGGCGATGCGGCCGATAGCCCATCGGATCCGGGTAGGCGAGCATCGTGCGTTCCCCGCTGCGCACACGACGCGAAACCAGCCGGCTCCATATCTTGCGCGGAAACGCGTCCAGCGCTGGCAGTCCTGGCTGCAACGGCCGCGGCTCGCCGCTCATGGCGACGGTGATCGCCATCTGGCGCGGCATCGGTTGACCATGTGATGCGTCTGGCGCCTTCGCCGTGCCCGCTCCCTCAGCGACCGGCCGGCCGTGCGAGTCCTGACGCCCTTTCGATCCACGGAAAGCACCACTGACGCCGGTAGCGAAGGCGAAACGAACGTGCCGGCAGCACCGCGCATCTGCAGGTAGCCTTCGTCGACAAGGATCGTATAGGCCAGTTCAACCGTGCCTCGCGCCGTGCTCAACTGCGTGGCAAGGCCGCGCAGCGGGGGCACGCGGTCGCCCGGACGCAGATGCCCCGCCGCGATCGCCATCCTGAAACGCTCGCAAATTTGCAGATAGATCGGAAGTGGCTTCTGGCGATCGATTTCGATGGCCAATGCGGGAGTTCGTGTGGTCATGAACGTCTCTTGGGGCAAGGAGGAGCGGAAGCAACTTGGACTAGTGATATCGACAATTCTTGTCCCTTATTAATAGGTCATGAATGTTACATACTTCTTTCAGGCAATGCGGCGGCGGGAAAGACACTTTCACGCGGCACCACGCCCGTCACGCGTTCCACGCGCTCATTTACCCATCTGGAGAACCTGCCATGAAAATCGTCGTAATCGGTGGTTCGGGCCTGATCGGCTCACGTCTAGTCACCCTGCTCAGCAAGGCAGGCCATCAGGCGCTCGCCGCATCCCCGCGTACCGGCGTCAACACCGTGACGGGCGAAGGTCTGAGCAACGCGCTCATCGACGCGGACGTCGTCGTGGATGTGACGAACGCGCCGTCATGGGAGCCGCAGGCGGTGCTCGACTTCTTCCGCACCTCGGCACGCAATCTCGGCAAGGCCGAAGTGGCCGAAGGCGTGCGCCATCACGTCGCGCTGTCAATCGTCGGCGCCGACCGCATGCTGGAGAACGCGTATTTCACCGCTAAGGTCGCGCAGGAAGAGGCGATCGACGCGGCGGGCGTGCCGTACACGATCGTGCGCGCGACGCAGTTCATGGAGTTCATCGGCGGCATCGCAGATTTCAGCACGGACGGCGGCACCGTGCGCGTCGGCGACGGACTGTTTCAGCCGATCGCCGCGGACGACATCGCGGCGATCCTCTCGCAGGTCGCGCTCGCGGCGCCGCTGAACGACACCATTGATATCGCCGGCCCGGATCGTGCTCCCTTCACGGAGATCATCACGCGTTATCTGAAATCGGTAGGCGACGCACGGCCGGTCGTGACGGATCGTAATGCGCGGTACTACGGCGGCCTGGTCGAGGAACTGTCGCTTGTGCCGCTCGGCGACGCGCGGATCGGCCGTATCAGTCTCGAACAGTGGCTCGCTCAGGCTAAAGAAGGTTGATTGCGGGGTGCTTGCCCAGGAAGCCCATCCATTCGTTCAACGCCCGTCGATCTATTGCCGGGCAAAACCAGTTTGACCAGGCGGTTCGAGTTACTTGAATACGTCCAGGCGAGCTTCTGTGGGACATCGCCACGATAGGCCGCCAAACACAACCTCTGCTATCTGCCGGGAGAGCATCATGACGCAACGCCTTAACTACTTTCAGCAATCGTCGGAGCTTTCGAAGAAGCTCGTAGAGCTCGGCGCGTTGCTCCAGAAAACGACGATCGAGACGCACATCCGCGAACTCGTCGAGCTTCGCACGTCGCAGCTCAATGGCTGCGCGTTCTGCGTCGACATGCATGTCAAGATGGCGAAGATCCATGGCGAGCGCGAACTGCGCGTGCATCACGTGGCGATCTGGCGCGAGTCGACGCTATTCTCGCCGCGCGAACGCGCCGCGCTGGCATGGGCCGAGGTGCTGACAAACATTCCCGCCCAGGGCGTGTCGGACGATATCTATGACAACGTGCGTGCCGAGTACTCCGAGAAGGAGCTGTCGGATCTCACGTTCCTCGTGGGTGCGATCAACAGCTGGAACCGAGTGAACGTGGCGTTCCGCATGGTGCCCGGCTCGTCAGACAAGGCGTTTGGGCTCGACGAGGCCGGCCTGGAGTGATGCCATGAAGAAGATCTTTTCCGTTGCTGCAACCCTGATGTGGGTGTGCCTAATGGTTGCGCGGCCGGTCATGGCCGCGCCCGAGGCGAGTGTGGCGCCGCTGCGCTCGGAGCCGCTACCCGAGTATCCGGGCAAGGAAGCCCAGATGATCGTCGTTGAGTATCCGCCCGGCGCGGTCGACCCCGTGCATCGCCATGACGCGCACGCTTTCGTCTATGTGCTCGAGGGAAGCATCGTCATGGGCGTCAAGGGCGGCAAGGAGGTAACACTCAAGGCTGGCGATACGTTCCACGAAGGCCCCAACGACATCCATACCGTCGGGCGCAATGCCAGTTCCGCGCAGCCGGCCAGGTTTGTCGTGTTCCTGATCAAGAAAAAGGGCGCACCGATACTGACCCCGATGAAGTAGAAGAGTCGTTCACGCAGGCACCGGCTACACCGGTGCATCTTCCTGCGGACAGGAATGGCTCTATCGCAGTATTCCTGCCGCGCTCCCTGTTTGCCAGGAGAGACGATCCGTCGATCCGCACGCGACCGGGGGGGCGGCTCTTTGTCATTCGACATCACACGTGCGCAGGATCATGAGCCTGTCGACAACGAATCCCTCGCGCCGCGATCTGATGATCGTCGCATCGCCGCGCCTTCGTCGGGCGCAGCGCTTCGCCGGACCCGCCGTTTCCGCGCTGATGGCGGCCACGTTGGCCGGCTGTGCCAACTATGCCGGGATCAGGAGCGACAAGCACATCGCCGACGCCCCCAGCTAGGCCACCACGCAGAGCATCCGCGCCGAGCTAGGCCGCTGGCCCACGGCCGACTGGGCCGGCCAGTTCGGCGACACGCAACTCAAGGCACTGATCGGCGAGGCGCTGTGCGGCAACCCCTCGCTGGAAAGGGTCCGCGCTCGCGTAGCCGCCGCTACCGCGTTCAGCGAAAGTGCGAACGCCAACACGTTGCCGCAAGTGGGAGCCGGCTACTCGTGGACTCGCCAGCGCTTTTCGGAAAGCACGCTGATACCGCCGCCCTTCGCAGGTTCCTGGCAATCGGAGAACAAGGCCTTCGTCAATGCATCCTATGAACTTGACTTGTGGGGCAAGAACCGCGAGGCGCTCAAGGCCGCGCGCCGCGAAGTGCTGCGCGTGACAAACAGGCGCGTCATCCTCGGCCTGGACACCGAGGGCGAGAAGTGCATCGCGGAGGTCAGCCTGGCAAGCAGCGAAGTTGCCTTGTCCTCGCTCGATGGCAGCATTCAGCGCACGCGCTACCAGCTAGGTGCACTGCTTGGGCAGGGTCCGGATCGCGGCCTCGCAATTGCCCGACCCGCCCTCGGCGCTGGCGACGAAGTCCACCTGCCTGCCAACCTACCGGCCGATCTGGTTTCGCGCCGTCCGGATATCTGAAACTGCTGAACCGGTTGTGTCGCCACTTGGTGGCCATCGGCGTGCACAAGAGCAATCCAGCCGGTCAATTGGTCCGCGACGGTCATTGGCCGAAGGCCAAGCCGGACCCCATCTACCTGCCCAAGGACGCGGACGCCCGCCTGCAAGCTTGGGGGCAGCCGCACGCAGGGGATGATCCGGCGGCCTTGCGCAACCGCGCCATCGTGGCGCTCTTCCTCGGCACCGGCATCACGGCATTGGAAGGCCGCACGGCCCGCCGGGAGGACCTCCAGCCCGATGCTGCCCCGCCCTACCTGCGCGTGCCCGCCCACGGCGCGCGTGATACCCGTACGATCCCCCTCGCCGCGTTCGCAGTGCCGATCCTGACCGAGTGGTGCGTTCGCCGGCGGACCCTTCCGGTCGTTGGCGACCTCGTGTTCTCACTTCAGGCCAGCGGCGAGCCGATCACTGATATGAGCCTTGGCAAGATCGTGCGAGCGGCGTTCCTCGCGATCGACTTCGAGGCTCAAGAGATGAGCCCGCGGGTGCTGCGCAACACCTACTGCCGGCGGCTGCTACTTGCTGGGCGCAACCGCGATGAAGTCAGCAAGCTGCTTGGACTGGCCAGCACGCGAACCTGCGACCGGATCAGAGCCACCATTGATGCTCAGTTGTAAGTGTTGGTGTCCCCAAGTCCAACATACCGCATAGAGTCTGCTATTCTCGCGAACGCCTCTACGGCGAGATATCAACGAGTAACCAGACAAAGAAATCCATGGCAACCAAAGCGAAAGCTGTCGTAAAGACCCCGGCCAAGCCTGCCGCCAAAAAGGCAGCGCCGGCCAAGAAGGCAGTAGCACCGGCTAAGAAGGCCGCTGCGGCTGCACCGGTGGCGAAGCCGCTGAAGGAAACCTTCACCAAGGCGAGCTTGTTGGCCCACCTGGTCGCCCAGACCGAGCTGGACGCCAAGACCGTCAAGACCGTGCTGGCCCACCTGGAAAACACGGTCCTGAGCGCGGTGCACAAGAAGGGTGCGGGCGAGTTCACGCTCCCTGGCCTGCTCAAGGTCACTGCCCTGCAAGTGGCGGCGACGAAGAAGCGCTTCGGCAAGAACCCGTTCACCGGCGAAGATCAGTGGTTCGCAGCAAAGCCCGCCACCGTCAAGGTGAAGGTCCGCCCGCTGAAGAAACTGAAGGATGCGGCCCTGTAAGGCGTACCGACCTGCTGAACGAATGGAGCCCGCGAGGCTCCATTTTTTTTGAACCCAGCTGGCAAAAGAATGGGCCCATCTCTGCGCGGCCCGAACGAAGGGTCAGCAGGGGGATAGCACCGCAGGCAGACGGCTGAGACGGCCTGTTCCGGACGGTCGCTTGCTGCTAGCGGTCGCTGCCTGGATGCCGGCTTTGTCACTCGGCCGGCGTCACTCGCAGTTGACCGAGGAGCCCAGTCAACCCTTATGACGGCGGGAGGCCTTTGACCTTGCAGAGAAGTGTATCGTCGCGTGGGACCGTTTCGTGGCGAGCAATGCATGACTACGTTCGCAGCGTTCTGAAAAACCTGCGAAGTTGTGTCTTGCGCGTGTCGATTTTCCCCACGATCATTCGTCGTAGTCACTGGAGGCGGCTTTGCCTCCAAACACTATAGTCTTCAAAGGAGAAAGCCAAATGCGTGTCATGGTCATCATCAAGGCAACCCCCGAATCCGAAGCGGGGCAAATGCCAAGCATGGAACTCATCGCGGCGATGGGCAAATATAACGAGGAACTGGTGAAGGCTGGGATCATGCAAGGCGGCGACGGGTTAAAGCCGAGTTCGGCAGGCGCACGCGTGAGGTTTTCAGGGGAGGACCGAACCGTCGTTGACGGCCCATTTGCTGAATCCAAGGAACTGATCGCCGGGTACTGGCTCTGGCAAGTTCAATCGATGGACGATGCGATTGAATGGGTAAAACGCTGCCCGAATCCGATGGTGAGTGATTCAGAGATCGAGATTCGGCCCTTCTTTGAGCCTGCGGATTTTGGCGAGGCCTTTACGCCTGAGCTTCAAGACGAGGAAAAGCGTCTACGGCAGCAGATTGACGGGCAGATGCGCTAACGAAGTTCACAGATTAGTCTGCGGGGTACGCGACGGCAGCCAAGACCGGCTATCTGAGACTTGATGCAGGCTTCCTGATACCGTGCAGGGTGCCTGTTGAGTACTGATTGACCACCCGGCTGAGCGTTCGCTATCGGCCAATTCGACTGTCCCTTGTGGGTTGATAACTGCCGTTCGCCCTTGGCTGGTGAATGGCGGTTCATCGGACAGCCGTTGCGGCCCAACACGTTGGACGTCCCAAATGGGGTCGGAAAGAGCCGACCGAGGAGCGACCGACAGGCAACAGCTCGCCACCAGACTGTCAGGGTGCCGCCTGGTCAACGCTGGTCTGCGTCGAAGGCCTTTTTCCAGATATCGTGGTCGGGCGGGTAGATTGCGTCGAAGTGCTGGCGCAGCATATCGATCTCCTGCACGATCTCGAACGAAAAGCCTTGGCGGCCGCCACGGTCGTCGAACTGCAGAGTATTCAAGTAGCGTCGGCAGCCGATCGCATCGAACCACTTGGAGGCAATGGCATTGGTGATACGTGGGAACCTCCGCCCGAGCTCGACTGGCCGAACATGGTCGGGTAGCTCCGCCATCCAGCGGACGGCCTGGCGGCGAAGCGCGAGGTCGTCATCGTCGACGGGGTTTTTGCGTTGGAACGCTGGATCGTGAGTCACGCGAAATTCTCCGGATGCAGCCAGCAGGATAGCCGATTGTAGTGCACAGAAGCGGTGAGAAGCCAATCCGAAACGACCATTGATTCCGGACGTTCGCCAGCCCCCGTAAAGTAGCCGCTGGCCCTTCACTGCGCAAGCCTCGGAGCACGCCTTGCCCCGTGTCACTCAGTTAGCCAGGACAAGTGATGGATGAGTTCTGATTCCATCAGGACGCCGGATCCGAACCGGTGCTGTGGGTCGGTGTCGCAGGCTCTCGGTCAGCTTACCTGCCTGGCCTGAGCGTCTCTTCCCGGCCAGGAAGGGACGATCGCAACCGACCCGACGGTGGCTGGAGCCCGCCCCAAACCGGCCGCTCGCGGATCCATGTCTTTGTTGCACAGGAAAATCCGATATCTTTCGCCAACTGACAACCGAGCCAAGCAGTCCGCTACCAACATCTCTATGAGTTTGATTCAACTCAGTCACGTGATCCGCGCCGACGCCGCCGACCTAATCTCCGCCAACCGCGCGAATCAGGACTACCACCTGCCGTGGGTCACCTCTTTCACGGACCAAGCGGGCTTCGACACTTGGTTCGCGCGTTCCCTAACCGGACCAAACGTCGGCCTTGTTGCCCGGGAACCGGCTTTCGGGCAGATCGTCGGCGTCGTCAAGGTCAACGAGATCGTTGCGGGTGCTTTTCAGAGCGCTTATCTCGGGTACTACGGAATATCGAACTTCAGCCGGAAAGGGCTGATGACCGAGGCTCTGCGGAGCCGCCATCGACTATGCCGTCAACGGCCTCGGATTGCATCGACTGGAAGCGAACATTCAGCCCGAAAACCAAGCGTCGATTGCCTTGGTGCGCCGGCTGGGATTTCAGAAGGAAGGGTTTTCGCCACGCTATCTTCGCATTAGCGGTGAGTGGCGAGATCACGAGCGATCGGCGTTGCTCGCCGAAATGCACGAGGCGCGCTGAAAAGCGCTTCGGAGACGATGCGCGGACGACTTTGATCGGGGCGCCGTCCTTTTCGGGCCCGTCACGCGACGTTCGCGCGAATTTTCCGGGTGGCCGCAACGGGTTGGCACGGTCGGTCGGCTCTCGAAAATGGCCGTCGCGTGCCGGCCCAAGCGGAGGGCACTGCTTGGAGTCGTTCGAACGGCCCAGGTCGGGTGCAAATCTGTCATCAAGGCGATTCGGTTGCGCAGGATAGACAAATATGGACCTACAAGGCCTGACGTATGGTCGGCCAGCAGGATGACAGAGCGAGGAAGCGCAGTAGCTTCAGCTCGTTCTTGGCTCGGGGTGTCGGGTGGCGACTCGCTACTGCTCCATGGCGTGACAGCTCGTCCTGCGGCTACAGCCAATGCCAGATGCCCGCCGCCCGACCGGTGACTAGGGTATGCGCCCAAGTCGCTACGAGCCAGACGACGAGGCCGCCCAGAAGCGCATGCAAGCCGAAGCCGCCCAGCCGGGCACGGCCAGCGACAATCGCCGCGAATGGCAAGTAGCTCGTCTTCGCCTCCCATGCGGGCCAGAGATCCGGCTGGAGCCGCTCCTTCTTCCGGTCCTGCAATGCGGCGCCGACGAGTGCGAGGACGACAATAGCCGCTGCGACTATAATGTTCTTGGCCACCGGGAACACTGCGACGTGGCACAGCCCCCAGAGAGCGAACGACCACATCATAGGGTGGCGCGTCACCGCATACACGCCGCGCGCCGCTTCGGGGAACGAGCCGGGCCGGCCGCCTGTCGGAAACGCCGGGTTGCGGATCAGAGAGCCCATCAGGAGGATCGACGCAATCAGCATGAACGCGGTCACAACCGCCCAAAGCCCGTTTCCTACCGGCCATAGTGGTGCCGAAAGGGGCGCCTTTCCGTAGGCCATCACCATCCACCCGAGCGTCAAGACCGCAACCAGCGAATAGGCGCCCAGAAACCCCGCTTCGCCAAGTGCGCGGACCAACCGACCGCGGAGCGGATGGGACAAGAGAAAGTGGCTGCCCACGAAGGCCACTGCCGCCGCCGCAACTGCGTTAGTGCTTCCCATTACTCCGGCTCCTCAAGTCAGATTGTCGGCTCACAGTACTGCACTCATGTCGAGGCGCGGTACAGGAATTTCCACTGGCCCTCGATCTTGATTCAGTTCTCGCCCATCCGCCACTCTTGCACACCAGGTGTTGCGCTCGGGAAATGCCGCTTGCGAACAGCAGCAAGGCTTGATCACGCCGCGATGCCCGCCCGATTGATCGACCTCGGAACCCCGTTCAGCCATCGTCACCACGAGATCGCCCAGGATGAGCGGATAAGCTACCACATGGCACGCAGTAGAATCACTTTGAGCGGATAGTTTAGCCGCTGAAGCCCCGGCGACGAATGCGCAGCCGGTCGTCACTAAAGGGCCGGTCTGGTGCACGTTGGTAACGTTCTCAAAAACTAACTGGAGGGCAGGCACGGGTCCCAAGGCGCAACTCGGCACCCTACCCTGGGCCGTCGGAAATCGGCCACGAAGGGACACTCGTCCGATGCGTCATCGAGACATTCACATGGCAACTTCACTCAGCAAGGAGTCGTTCGTACGCCGAAAAGCGGCGTCCCGTCACGGCACCCGCCGTTGAAACTGCGCGTAAGATGTCGCCTCTCGCGACCGCCGGACTTCGGCAACCAGCCGCATTCGGGAATGCTCCAAGCGAGTCCCCAATGGTCTTCCCTCCCAAACGTCGCCATGAGAAAAATCGCTGCTTTCGGCATCAACAGTTTGCGCGCGAAACCGTCGAACTCGGGGTGACAAATGCGGGAGCTACGTTGACATACGTCGATTGAGCTATAAAGAAGATTGCAACGCATCTACAAATACTCGCACAGCCATCGTCTGTTCACGACCTTTTAGCAACGCAAGCGAGAATTCGGCGCTGTGGCTTAGAAGCCCTGGATGTATCGCTCGCATCAGGTCTTGTTTGACCCACTGCAAGGCATAATGCTCCGGAAGGAATCCGATAAAATTGCCTGACAAAACGAGGGTCGCGACGGCTTCCATGTGATAGACGGTGGCCGCTACTTTAAAGTTGCTAGCGTCACTCAGCTCCCTGGATTCGCGCATATAACCCCGCGCAACGTAATCCAGCTTCTGCAAATCCTCTGTGTTGATGTCATTCGGAGCCGATTTGAAAAGAGGGTGGAGATGGCTGCAGTAAAGACGTAGATTCTCTGTGTAGAGTGGCACGTACGTCAAACCGGGATGCATTATGCGGAAGGGTCCGATGCCAACATGTATTTTCCGCTCAAGTACCGCGGCCTCGATCTCGTCTGGTGATTTGATCTCCATTTTCAAAAAGAGATCCCCCCCTTTTTGCTTGACGGCGCGGATCGCATCCGTAATTTGAGCCTGCACGTTGGTGATGGTGTTATCTACAACGCCAATTGCCAACTCGCCGCTAATCTCATGACGTATGGCGCCGATGTCCGCCCGGAATTCTTCCACTGAGTTTAGCAAGCTCTCGGCCGCCTGATAAACAGAATGGCCCTCTTCGGTCAGATGGAATCCCCGCCGACCGCGCTCGCATAGCCTTAGGCCCAGTCGCCTTTCGAGATCCGTCATGTGGGAGCTTATGGTGGACAAATTCATATTGAGTGCAGATTCCGCTGCTGAGAGACCTTTCAAGTCAGCAACCGTTTTGAATATGCGCAACAACCGTAGATCGACGTCGGTCATTCTGATCATACTAATACCCCTCCATCCGCTGTCCGTGGGCTTGCACTAGTGGCTCCTACAGCTTACGTCGTATCGCCGCACGGACAGCCTAGCACGGCCGCCGGCCATGAATGGCAGATTGGGAAGGTTCGAGGAATCCAAAACTAAAGTTCGAGAAGTTCTGATTCAACATGTGGCACTCGCGTGCAAGACTAAATGGACGCCTCTGGCTGAGGGCGGACCACAGCATCGGGGCGCTGGTTCCAGTCGTACTAACTGCGAGGACCTTACTCATGGAAGAAAGTATGTTTGCGCCGGTCACCGGCACGGTGACACCACGTTATGCAGGTTTGGCCACATTGATGCGGCTGCCGCACATCGGGCTGATGGATGAGAACATTCCAGACGTGGATATCGGGTTAATCGGGGTGCCGTGGGATGGTGGCACCACCAATCGTCCGGGCGCGCGACATGGCCCTCGTCAGGTGCGTGATATCTCGACGATGGTGCGCAATGTCAACCGAAGCAGCGGCATCAAACCATTCGAGATCTGCAATTGCGCGGACCTCGGGGATACCCCTGTCAATCCGGTGGATTTGATCGATTCGATGAATCGCATCACCGCGTTCTACGACGCAGTATGCAAGGCTAATATTGCGCCGCTATCGGTGGGTGGAGATCACCTGGTAACGTTGCCGATCTTGCGGGCGCTTGCGAAGGATGGGCCCGTTGGTATGGTTCACTTTGACGCGCATACAGATACGTGGAATCGTTATTTTGGCGATAACCTTTACACACATGGCACCCCTTTTCGGCGGGCGATCGAGGAGGGATTGCTGGATCCGAAGCGGACCATACAAATCGGTATTCGTGGGGCGTTGTACAACGACAGTGAGAATGATTGGGGGGAACGTCAGGGCATTCGAGTCATCGACATGGATGAATTTCGGTCGATGGGTGTCGATGCCGTGATCCAGGAAGCCTCGCGCGTAGTTGGAAACGGCCGCACGTATGTAACCTTCGATGTCGATGCACTGGATCCCGTGTACGCGCCCGGCACTGGCACACCGGAAATCGGTGGGCTGACAACAATCGAGGCCCAGCACATGATTCGTGGACTACGGGGCCTGAATCTCATCGGAGGTGATGTGGTCGAAGTGTCGCCGCCGTTTGACCCAACTGGCAATACGGCATTGGTCGCTGCCACGTTGATGTTCGAGATCCTATGTGTCCTAGCTGCCAACATCAGCAAGCAAAAGCGGCGTTAACCTCCGAACATCTGACCAGCACCGAAAGAAATAGACTGCCAGCCGTCGACTGACATCGACAGCTAGGTAAGCCTCTACGCAGGAGACAAAGATGGACACTTCGAAATTCGGCGCGGAATCCTCCGCAATCTCACCCTCAGGTCCGGACCTAACCTCAGGCCCGACTTCCTCCCGGCTCATTGAACGCCGCTCGATTGACTTCATCCCGGAATCGGAAAGGCATGGCAGCCTGGCCAGTCAGTTTACCTTGTGGCTTGGCGCCAATCTTCAGATCACCGCTGTGGTAACGGGTGCACTGGCAGTGGTGCTTGGCGGCGATGTGTTCTGGTCGCTAATTGGCCTCTTATTTGGACAGATACTGGGCGGCGCAGTCATGGCGCTCCATGGCGCGCAAGGACCTCAGCTCGGGCTCCCGCAGATGATCTCCAGTCGAGTCCAGTTCGGCGTCTACGGTGCGATTGTGCCCCTGGTGCTTGTCTGCATCATGTATGTGGGCTTCTCAGCGGGGGGGATGGTTCTGTCCGGCCAAGCGCTCAGCCATCTGATGGGTATAAGCAACGCCAGCTCGATTCTGCTGTTCTCGGGCTTGGTGATCATGCTCGCGACATTCGGCTATCGCACCATTCATTTCATGGGGCGAGTCTCTAGCGTGATTGGCGTTGTGGCGTTCCTGTACTTGTTCGCCAGCTTACTCAAAGGGCAGGACGTTGGCGCGTTGCTACAGAATCGCAGCTTCGATGTGGGGCACTTCCTGCTGGCCGTTTCCCTTTCCGCCTCATGGCAGATTGCCTACGGGCCATATGTCGCCGACTACTCGCGCTATCTGCCCCGCTCGACCTCGGCTTTCAAGACATTCCTCGCGGTGGGCATTGGTTCGGTGCTGGGTTCGCAGATCTCCATGGTCTTCGGTGTCTTTGCCGCGGCGTTGGCGGGTAACCAGTTCGCCGGACATGAGGTGAGCTTCATCGTCGACCTGGGCGCAACTGGGGTAGCCGCCGTTTTGCTCTACCTGACGATCGTCGTGGGCAAACTCACGATCACCACGTTGAATGCGTATGGGAGCGTCATGTCGGTCGCCGCCATCCTGACCGGACTTGGTGGGCAACGGACCATCTCCGGCCGTACGAAATTCTTCTTCGTCGTGGTCATGGTTGGCTTTTCGACCGGGCTCGCTTTGGCGGCCGGGGAGCATGACTTTCTCAAGAAGTTCTCCGCCTTCCTTTTGTTCCTCCTTGCGTTCCTGACTCCTTGGAGCGCCATCAACCTGATCGACTACTACTTTGTCACCAAGGAGCGCTACGACGTGCCAGCGCTCTTCAACCCGGACGGCCGCTATGGTCGCTGGAATGCCAGGGGCATGATTGTCTATGTGTTGGGTGTAGCGGTGCAAATGCCCTTCATTGCTACCAGCTTCTACACCGGTGCATGGGTGGAGGCGCTCGGTGGTGTCGACATATCCTGGATCGTGGGTCTTGTTGTTCCAGCCGTGATTTACTACTACTTTGGCAGTAAAGCGAACGTGCCGCAGGCGCTGATCCTGCCAGCCGACCACGCCGAGTCGTAGTCCGACCGATCAGGCCTGCGCCCGCGCGATATCGGGTCGGAGCACCTAGGGATTACCCGCTTCATGTCCGGAATACCTTGGAGAGCTGCGATCGCTGCCGCACTACGCTGACCAAGTACCGACAAATGCTTCCGGGCGGTTTGGCATCGCGAATTCAAAGGACGCATTCCGCTGCGGTATGCCCTTTGCCGCGATTTCAATTGTCATGGGCATAGCGGGTTCGTAGTCTTCGACTCGGCAAAGCAAGGGGTATCACCGCAGTAGTTGATGTGGCCACCAACAGCTTCACGGCAAGCGGCGGCCAAGGAGACGTAAATCCTGTTTAGCCAGCAGCCAGCGCCGGATGCCAGGTGCTGCGCCAGCATGCTTAGAAAAAGGACTAAGGAGGAGATAATGAAAAGGAAGATCATTGGATCAATATTCTGTGTCGTTTCCGTTCCGGCGATGGCGCAGAGTGCGGTGGCGATCTATGGGGTGGTTGATGAGGGTATCAACTACACGAACAATGTGGATGGACATAGCCTGTTTGAGCTGCAGAGCGGCTTCGCTCAAGGCAGCCGGTGGGGTTTCAAAGGGGTTGAGGATCTCGGTGGTGGGACAAAGGCGATTTTCCAGCTCGAAAACGGCTTCAACGTGAGCACTGGTCGCCTTGGCCAGGGTGGACTATTGTTTGGTCGGCAGGCCTATGTGGGCTTGCGAAACGACAGCATCGGGTCGGTCACGCTGGGACGACAGTACGACGCGGTAGTGGACTACGTTGCGCAGACCACCGCGAACGGGAATTGGGCCGGCTACATGTTCTCGCACGTGTACGACAACGATAACACCGACAATTCGTTCCGCGTCAACAACTCGGTGAAGTACACGAGCCCGACGTTCGGCGGCTTCCAGTTCGGTGGTATGTACGGCTTTAGCAATAGCACAGACTTCGCAAACAATCGGCACTACAGCTTCGGTGGCCAGTATGCGAATGGCGGGTTGCTGATTGCCGCGGCCTATCAGCAAACGGACAACCCGTCGGCGACCGCCGGCGGGGCGCTCAACAATGCCGGGGACGCCAACTTTATTGGCACACGGCTGCGAATCTTCGGCGCGGGCACCAACTACGCGTTTGGGGCGGCCACGTTGGGCTTTTCGTATACCAATACCGAGGTCGTCGAACCGCTCGGCAACGGCTATGCTGGCGCAATTACTCCGCCCTCCGGGCCGGCGTCGTCGCTGCGATTCCAGAACTTCGAACTGAACGCGAGATATCAACTCACCCCCGCGCTGTTCGTTGGTGCCATGTACGTCTATACGCGCGCAAACCTCCATGTGACGACGGGAGTCCAGCATCCGACCTATCAGACGGTCGGCCTGATGGCAGACTACAACTTCTCGAAGCGGACGGACATCTACGTGCAGGGTGCCTACCAGCGCGTTGGTGGCGACTCGACTAGTACCGTGTTGGACTTCGCACAGGTGACGTCCGCGAGCGGCATTTCGTCTAATCAAAATCAGTTAATGCTGCGCATGGCGCTTCGACATAAATTTTGATTCCAATGAATCGTCATTGTGGTTGTTTATCTTATGAATTGTGAAGGCCATTCCATTATTTATCGATACTAGCGCGGGGAGAGTGAACACTGTCGTCAATACGCCGCCCAACAGTCCGCCAACGCCGTGAACACCGAACACGTCAAAGGAGCCGTCGAATCCTAGCTGGGCTTCTCAATCGCCAGGGTGCAGCAAGGCCACACCACCAGCCCAACTGCCAGAGTCGCCATGGGGCCGACATAGCCGCACGCTGGCGCTATGACAACCTGTGAGGCGATTGCGCCCGAGACCACGTCTAGCAGACTCGCCTTGCCGCGGTGCAGCCACGCCAGCGTCATCCATGACAGCGCCCCGTTGCAGCCTTCAGCAGGGTATTCACGATGGTTCGAAAGCCGCCATTGACGCGGCTACAACGTTGATGGCTCTTGAGGGTTGCGCCGACGGGCGTACCCTCTCCTCGACCGCCTGAAGTCGGCCATTTGCCGACATTCGCCAACGGCTTCAAACAGCCGCTCGAACGTCGGCTTCCGCACCCAGCCATCTGACATTCGAGGGCTACCGATGCAAGTCGCAGGATGGAGGTGATAATCGATTCATTCGTAGCGGAACGATGGGCTTCGCTGTGGCAACGCTATTCCATTGAGGCATCGGCATGCGCGGCCGTAAACCTACCGAATAGCAGCCCATTGCATCCTGGAACCATTGTTGAGCCTATCGAGTCATCCTTGTGGACTAAGCGGGCAGCCTTGCCGTCTCGAGTCGTTTCCAAAGGCGTCGCAGCGTCCCCTTATCAGCGATTATCGCAATAGAAGCGACTGCGGATCATAGGAAAAGCGTGGATTCGAAGCCTGTTGGGTTCGTTGAATGTCGCACGTGAGAGTCAGAATACAAGCGTTGCTGTAGCCAAGACGGTGGCACTGCTATCCAGCCGGTTCTTGCTGGTGACCGTAGGCACCCAGCGCACGCTGAATGACAGCGGCGCCTTGCCGCCAAGCTTGGTGTCGTACGTGACGATCGGCCCGATCGTGAAGTCGTGGCCGCGGAAGCCGTTGAGGCGCTCGGCCGTGGGCCCGGTGTCGTTACCCAGTTGCTGAACCGTGCCCATAACGATCCCTGTACCCCAGGCGCCAAGCTTCTTCAGCCCCATGACGTCAAGCGTGAACAGCGGCGCATTCTGATAGTCAGTGGCGCTTTGCGCGTATAGAACTGGAACGCAGCCACGCCGTTAAACTCCAGCCCGTATTGCGGCATCACGTGCGTGAATGCGGCCTGCGGCACGAAAGTCCAGTTGTTCAGGCTCGGATTGGCCAGAGCGTTCTTGTCGTATTGCCCAGTGGGGGTCCAGACATTGAAGCTCAAGGCCATGTGGCTGGTCTGCGAGAAGTGAAAGCCGGCGATGATCGGGCTGAAATAGATATCGTAAAGATTCGACGCCCGATCCGAGGTGCCACGCGAGAAACTGGCGCCACCGGCGGTGACGCCCGCGTTGGCGTGCACCGTAGTCCAAACATAGGGTAGCGTGAAGCTCGAGGCAAAATTCCAAGCGCCGGGGCCCGTATCCCACACCTTCATAAGTGTGGCCAGCGTGAACGCGATCTTCGCGTCAATGCCCAGCGTGGTACGGCCACCGATCGGCACCTGGCGACCGCCGCTGATCGATCCGTCCATGTAGAGTTGCTGGAGATTGGCTATCCATACCGGCTGGTCCGGGATTACGGCAACGTTGGACGACACGCTGGTACCCGCCACCGGTCGGCCCAAAGCGCCCTCCGTGGCATGTCCAGCCAGCGGCGCCATCAGGCTGCCAGCGGCGGTGGCCAGGACGGTGGCACTTGCACGCTTCATGGTGTGTCTCCGTGTTAAGAGTGCAGCTACGACTTACAGTAGGCGCGGATGCGACATTGCGAGGAAACGCTAAGACGCGGCTCACCCTTGTCCGACGCCATCCAAGAGAGGACAAAGGCGTTCTAAGATCTAGAATGCCGCCTTCGTTCAAGTATCTTCCGGCTTTTCTTGGCGCGCTCTGCTTAATTCACAGCCTGAGCCTGCGGAAAACTCCATGCGCCACGGACAATCTCGGCGTGCGGCCGATACAGGCGTACGGTGTAGTTCCACCCGGGCACGATGGGCAGGCAGTTGGGCAACTGCCCGTTACACCCGCCGAACCGGATCGGAATCGACCCGTCACTGTTCTTCTTCGCTGTGATGTTGTTGACGGTGTAGGCATTGGCCGCGTTTCTCTGGAAGTAACCTTCGGCGTTGTAAACGCTGACCGACCAGAATCCATCCACGGGCACATCCTTCACGTTCACCAGGTACACGGTCTTTCCGTCGTTCTTTTCCGGTGTGATGTTTAGGTAGGTGGCGTCCTTGTCGGGGTTGCCACCCCAGCCAGCCGCCGTGCCCATCAGGTGGCGCACCGGATCGACCTCGCCCTTCTTGCCGAATGACCTCTTGAAGTCCGGTGTCGTGGCCGACAATGCCAGCAGCGCGTCGCGCACCTTCTTCTGGCTGGCCAGGTCCCAGTTGGGCAGCTCCAGCTTTCCCGTCGCTTTTTGGCTGACCTTGATGGCGTCCTGCAGCGCATGGACTTGCTTCAGGTCATTCGAATCGTTCGGATTCACCAACGTGCGGATGGCTGCGGCCACATAGCGCGTGCCGACGTTCTCGCGCGTCAACGTATGCGTGCCGGCACCGTAGAACACATTGGGTACATAGTGGTCCTCGCTGATGACCTGCAGCGACATGAAGCGCTTGCCCGGGTCCGGCATGGTAATTGTCACCGGGCCAGCATCGAGATCGAACACGCCCGAAGAATACAGCGTGTCACGGTTCAGGCGGATGACGGTCTGGTCATCAATCGATGCGGGCTCGCGCCGGTGCTGCAGCTTACCCACGCCGCCCTGCTTTGCCACTCCGGCGATATACATGTCGGACTCCGCTCGCACGAAGTTGTCTACCGTGACCGGCACGGGTGCGCCGGTCGCCTGAGCAGCGGCAATCTGGCCATAGGTAGTACCCACGCCAGCGAGTGCGAAGCCCATCAAGGCGTTGGAAATCATTGTTTTCTTCACAGTTCCCATCCGTCGTATCGGGTTTTCAGAGTCACACTGGCGCCTTGGCGCCTGTGCCTGATTCTTACTCGGCCACCACCATGGGCGGCTGGCGCCATTGGCCAGACAGCATCTCCTGTTTCGGCAGGTACACGCGCAAGATGGCGTAGAAAGGCCCGTCAGGCGCCGGCAGCCAATTGCTCGCCTTATCCTTGCTTGGACTGTCCTTCTGGACATACAGGGTGAGCCCACCGTCGCGATCGCGCTTGAGTTGGCCGAGCATCGAAGAGTTGATCAAATACCGGTTCAGAAGGTTAACCACCAGCAGCTTGCTCTGGCCGTCATACATCGTCAGCGACCAAAACGCGTTGGCCGGCGGAAGTTTGTCCTTGTCGAAATGCAGGGTATAGCGCGTGGCGGCTGCATCCAGCGGCTTGCCTGCGGCGTCCAGGAAGTAGCCGGGATAAATCGCCTCTTCCGCCGAGTTACCGAATATCCCCAGTGCTGCCGCTGCATAGCGGTACATATAGTTGTTCTTCAGGTGCTCGCGTGTACCAAACAAGTCGCCGCTGGTGAGCTTCCTGGTGTCCAGTTGCGTCTCATTAAACTCCACGAACTGGGACTTGCCATCAGCCATGCCGCCCGCCATGGCCTTCTGTACCCCTGGCGATAGCGAGCTTTTGTCGAACGACAGGCCGCGGCCCACACCGATCTTTGCGAAGCGCGCCATCACGTCCTGCTCGCTCGGGACCGTCGGCGCGAACTGCAGCATGAAGTTCAGGTAGCGGAAGAAGGCCAGCGAATCCGTGGCATCCGCGACAGGCTTCGGCCAGTCGATGGGGGAGGCTGCCGCTGGTGCCGGCCTGCCGAGAAACGCGCTCAGCGTCCGCACCTTGTAGCCGTTCTGGATGGCACGCACCCGGCGCAGGTCCTTGGCATTGAAGAGCTGCGTGCGATAAATAGCATAGGCAATGCTGGATTCGCTGCGAATCACGGCCTTCACGTTGGCTGGCTTCTCGCCGGTCCAGTCGGGTCCCACGATCATGTAACTTCCGCCCTGGTTGCCGCTGGTGCGAGTGCCAAGATAGGCGAAGTTGTGCGTATAAAGATCGATCAGCTGGACGGAGTAGTAGCGCTTATTCTCGATGGGCGGAAACGTCAACACCAACGGCTCCGCGCGCAGGTCCATCCAGACGAATGAATATGGCGTGTCCGAATTGGGCGTGATGATCGCCGTGTCTTTCGGCGTGAAGACGTTGGCCGTGTTGCCTATCTGGTTAAACGGCGCTTTGAAGTTCGGACCGCCCTGGTCGACTGCCTGGGCGTAGAGAGTCTTGTACGCTTCGACGACCGGGTAGCCGTAGATGTAGGCTTCGCGCGCGATGGAACGAACTTCCGCTTCATTGACTGCGCTCGCAGCTCTCTCGTCAGCTGCCTGTTCCGTCGCAGGACTAATCTTCACGGACTGGCATCCCGACAACGCAAAGACCGGCAGCAAAGCGGCCACCAACAGATGCTTCATCGACATCACGGCTCCCAGAAATTGCAGCAGAGGGTTACTGCTCCAAGTGCAGCACACATGGATAATTGCGACGTCCTGCCACAATACGTAATGTGGAAAATATTTGCAACGGAGGACATAGACAGCACACGCAAGCCTCTCTCTTGAGCTTCGGTCAGATCCGGGTCTCACTGTGAAACGGCCGGTTACCGTGCGCCTCGCTCTATCGCAAGACAGACGACTGATGAGGATTGGCCGAGATTCACAATTATGCTCTACAGAGCATAAAGTAAAAGGTATTCTTGTTTATCGATCGCGGACCGACTTCATTCGACCTGGCTCCTCTCCAAAGCCGCGACGGCTTTAACCCAAAAACCCTCTGCTATATCTGAAGCTTCAGATTGTTGGGAATCCCGGCCAAACCTCTTGATCCCACGGCAATGCCCAGCCCACGCAGCCAGCAATAGCCCGGCCTGATCCATTATCGCGAACCAGCGCCCACAAGACTGCTCCCCATCCCGCGCGGCGCGGCGGTAAAGCCGTCCAGCGCCTTGAACCAAGGCACGCCAGCGTGCAAGGTTGGTCCACCGGGAGGAGATCGTTCGCGATTGATGCACAGTTAGTTCCGCGATGGCACCGCTCTTCCAATCAGCCGCCAGTAGCTCGTCGGCATCAGACGCTCCAGCCAGCGTGCGGCCCACCAGCACGCGTTCACGGTCGGCTTCCACTGCCCGCTCGGTGATCTCCGCCGCCTTTTGCGGGGGCAAGCGCAGCAGCTTCTCGAATTCGGCGCGGCCCTGCCGCACTTCCTCTTCGGGCAGGTTGCCAGGTGTGCGTGCATTTCGAGCGATGGATGTGGCGACACCACCCGGGTGCACGACCGTGACGCCTACCTGGGTCCCTGCCAGTTCGTGGCGCAATGCATTGGAGAACCCGCGCACCGCGAACTTGCTGGCGCAGTAGGCGGCATGGCCGGGGGGCGCGATCAGACCAAACAGGCTGGAAATATTGACGATGCGCGCCTGCTGGCGCTCGCGCAGCTTGGGCAGAAAGGCGCGCGTCATCCTCACCACACCCTCAAAGTTGACGGCCATCACCCAGTCGAAGTCAGCCTCGCTGACCTCCTCGAAGGTGCCACCGAGCGCCACGCCCGCATTGTTGATGACCAAGTCGACATGTCCGTGCACTTGCACCACCGCATGCGGCAAGGGAGCGACGGCTGCGCAGCTGGCCCGGGATACCGGAACAGGTCCCATGTCCCGCCGATGGCACTGCGCCGCCCCAGGATGCCGACGCGCTTGTCCGGACGTGCTTCAGCCAGGTGGCATGCCATGCCGATGCCGGATAGTCCGGCGCCGATAATCAATACGTCGTAATTGGCGTTCACACAGCGTCTCCTTATGTCTTGCCTTGTCGTCCCGAATATAGCGCGTGGCGCCAAGCAGCTCTTGACGTCACGAGACAATTAATTTACGTTACGAGCCATGGATGCCCTAGTGAGAGCAGGCGGACTGCGTGGCTACCCGGCGCTGATGCGCGCCATGGGTTGCGACCCCGCGCCGCTGCTGCGGCGCTATCACGTCGACGAAGGGGCGCTCGACAGCGACGACGCCATGATTTCCCTGCGTGCTGTCGTGCATCTTCTGGAGGCCAGCGCGGAACAGACCCGGACCGGTGACTTCGGCCTGCGCTTGTCCAAGCACCAGAGCATTGACGTCCTGGGGCCCTTGAGCATTGCGTTGCAGAATGCACCGACGATCCGCGCTGCTATGGATTTCGCGGCGCACCATATGTTCGTGCATAGTCCGGGTCTCGTCTACACAGTCCACGAGCACAGCGAGATTGCGAAGGATGCGGCCGAGGTCTCCATCGAGATCCGGCTCTTGCGGCAGCCGGCCCAGCGGCAAGCCATTGACCTGTGCCTGGCGGATATCCACAACTTCACCCGGCTACTCGCCGGCGACCGATACTCGCTTAGCGCGGTGACCATTCCTCACACGCCGATTGCATCGCTTAGCACCTACGAGCGCTTCTTTGGCGCCAGGGTTTTGGTGGAGCAGCCGAGGGCCAGTCTGCATCTCAGCCGCGGCACGCTTGCGGCCGACCTGTTGGGCGTCGACGCGACGTTGCGGCGGATCGCGGAGGACTATATCTTCCGCAATTTCCGCAGCGAGCAAGGCAGTGTTTCGGATCGTGTCCGGCAGGTGCTGCGCGAGACGCTGGGCACGTCGAGCCACAGCAAGGCCAGCGTGGCCGATCTGCTGGCCATGCACCCGCGCACGATGCAACGCCGCCTTGCCGCTGAGGCAACCAGTTTCGAGGCCATAAGAAACGATGTGCGCAAGGAATTGGCGATGCGCTATTTGTCCGAGACCAATCTGCCTCTCGGGCAGATCACCACGCTTCTTGGCCTTCCCGCCCAATCTGCATTGTCGCGGGCCTGCCGTCAGTGGTATGGCGCCGCCCCTTCGGCACTGCGCAAACATAAACGCACCCCAGATTGATGGGTGATTCGCTGCGCGGGTCGGCTATAACAGCATGGTCGACCCGTGATTTCCGTAACCGATTGACACAGTGCCAGCGCGCGCAGCGGCATTGTCGCTCCGAGAATTGCCAACAAGATCACTCGCCATAACGAGTTGCGTATGCCGACCCTTCGCAAGGCCCGGCAGGTCTTACATCTCAGCGGCCCCGCTGGCCGCGCCGCGCGCCGGGACCGCCACCACCTTGCCGGCGCCCTGGACGAGCATGGCGGGCACCAGGTGCTGCGTGACGGCCACCAGCGACCAGGCGTTGAGATCCGTCATCCGCATCCAGGACTCCCGGTTGAGCGTAGAGACAGGCTCGCTCAACTCGAAGCCGCCAGCCACGTGTACCAGTACGTCGACACCGACCGCCTCGGAGCACTCCGCGGTTTCCTCCATCGAGGCTTGTTCGACGCCTGCCAGCAACGCGCGGTGGCACACTCACATTCCTGCGGGTGACGGCAGGCATCGAACGACCTAAACGACTCCTGCCGGCTGGCATAGGCGCAGCGGATCTCGGGGGCGATTAGGCACCTGCCGGGTCAATAGCGGCCAGTCGATGCCCTATTCCCGATGAGGCGCAACAATCGGCAAATTCTTTCGCCGGGTGCCGTTGGATCACTCCCTATATATTGGTTCCTGCCTTATGCCCGGTCTTTGTGGCTGTAGTCTAGGCTTGCCCCAACGACGTGCCGATACACCGCGGCCATCGCCTCAATGAGCGCCATGCTCTTTGCAATGGTCCGCTAAATAGGCTTAGCGCCTCTCGTTCTGGGTTCCCTCTTGTAGATGCTGTTGTGCGTGAGTTCCCTATGCGCGTGTTGCAGTCTCCTATATCGTCGCTGTGCACGCCGCAGAGCCAGGAAAACGGGGCAACTTCACGCTGGAGGTCAAGCTTCCCTTCAACGTGGCAGACCCGTCACTGATGCGTCCGATCGCGCAGAAGTAAGAGCCGGGCGAGCGATAGCCGGCCTCGAAGAGGCGGTAGGGGTGCGGGGAAAGCGGAATTCAGTATATAAATGCGGTCATGACACCCGTCGACACCCTCTGGCTCACCAATCCCACCCTCGCCTACGCAGACTGGCAGCGCCGCGAGGCGGCCGGCGCGGACCGGCGCCCTTTCGCGGCCCGCTCGGCATCTACCTGCCAGAGGACGCGGACGCCCGCCTGCAAGCTTGGGGGCAGCCGCACGGAGGGGATGATCCGGCGGCCTTGCGCAACCGCGCCATCGTGGCGCTCTTCCTCGGCACCGGCGTCACGGCATTGGAAGGCCGCACGGCCCGCCGGGAGGACCTGCAGCCCGATGCTGCCCCACCCTACCTGCGCGTGCCGGCCCACGGCGCGCGTGATAACCGCACGATCCACCTCGGCGCGTTCGCGGTGCCAATCCTGACCGCGTGGTGCGTTCGCCGGCAGACCCTTCCGGTCGTTGGCGACCTCGTGTTCTCACTCCAGGCCAGCGGCGAGGCGATCACGGATATAAGCCTTGGCAAGATCGTGCGAGCGGCGCTCCTCGCGATCGACTTCGAAGCTCAAGACATGAGCCCGCGGGTGCTGCGCAACACCTACTGCCGGCGGCTGCTACTTGCCGGGCGCAACCGCGATGAAGTCAGCAAGCTGCTTGGGCTGGCCAGCACGCGAACCTGCGACCGAATCCGGGCTACCATCGGCGCGTAGTTGTAATCGTTGGTTTCACGAAGTCGCACACACCGCATGGAATTTGTTATTCTCGCTAACGCCTCTACGGCGACATATCAACGAGTAACCAGACAAAGAAATCCATGGCAACCAAAGCGAAAGCTGTCGTAAAGACCCCGGCTAAGAAGGCCGCTGCGGCTGCACCGGTGGCGAAGCCGCTGAAGGAAACCTTCACCAAGGCGAGCTTGTTGGCCCACTTGGTCGCCCAGACCGAACTGGACGCCAAGACCGTCAAGACCGTGCTCGCCCATCTGGAAAACACGGTCCTGAGCGCGGTGCACAAGAAGGGTGCGGGCGAGTTCACGCTCCCTGGCCTGCTCAAGGTCACTGCCCTGCAAGTGGCGGCGACGAAGAAGCGCTTCGGCAAGAACCCGTTCACCGGTGAGGACCAGTGGTTTGCGGCCAAGCCGGCCACCGTTAAGGTGAAGGTGCGCCCGCTGAAGAAGCTGAAGGACGCCGCCCTGTAAGGCGCGTACCGACCTGCTGAATGAATGGAGCCCGCGAGGCTCCATTTTTATGTATGCCCGGCTGGCAAATGAATAGGCCCTGACATGGCGGTCCGAAGGAAGGGCGCAGGGTGGATATCAACATCGGCGGAGATCGGCCAGGAGGAGTCGTCCGCGCCCGTCATCGCTTGGAGACTTCAATGCCGGCTATGCCTCCATGAACGGCCGCTCTACTCCCGATTTAGAGTTACAAAGCCACACGTGCGGGACCGGAGTACCATTGACAACTAGCCGTTCAAGTTTGCTGACACTACGCCTTGCTCCGGCTTCGAGGAATGTCGCTTTTAGTTTATGGAGCAGGTGGGCGACCAATCATAGCGCCGAACGAAGGTCTGCTGCCCTGGGTAGCCGTCCGTGTAATATTGGAAGTAGCCTCGACAACCGATTGTGAAGCCAGGGTCGATATTGTATGGACTCCCCCATGTAGATGTCGACATCAATACCGGGGTTGACCACGATATTCTTTGATTGACAGAAGAAAGCTTATAGAACGCCAAATTTCCCAAGATTGTCTGGCATAATAAAGAGGATCGCCCAACCACATCCGACACATGGTGTTTGTCGATATCCAGTTTCAGCTGCAATATATGGATGCAATGCTGAGCCGATGGATGTGTGGAACAAGGTGGACTCCCCTGTCCAAGTTAATCCGTCGTCGCTGGACCAGATTTGATGCAGATCGCTATAGGGGTATCCGTTTGGCTGGACACCGTCGGCGCACGTTGCATTTCTATTCGGTGCGGAATCATAACGGGAGAAGACAAGCATGATCGCGCCGTAACTATTCTGGATGGCCCGCGGATACTCTGCATCGCAAGTGTTGGTGATCTGCATCGGCGAGCTCCAACTCGCGCCACCATCGAATGACCTAGCTAGCTTGATTCGGTCGCTGCCAACCCCGCCGACGCCCTCTGGACCATTCATCGTGAAGAACGCGAGCATAGTTCCATTCTGCAATGGTAAGCAGGCTAGGAATCCAGTAGTCGTTCGCACCATCACCCGCGACTAGGGTCGGCGCCGACCATGTGCCACTCGCCGATACCTTGGTGCGTAACATGAAGTTGTTCTTCTGCGTTCCGGATGGGTCACGCCATTTCGCATAGACCAGATTCAGGCGATTGCGCGACGAGTCGTATTCCATTTATGGATCGTACTCGTCACCGACATCATTCGTAATCATGACAGGCGCCGCCCAAGTGGCCCCTCCATCTGTCGAAGTCCTCTCGTAGATGTACTGGCGAGTAGACGCCCCGCTCCAGTCGAGATACACACACGAAATAACTTTCGCGGTCGCGAAGTTCGCGCACGCTGCCTTTGGTGAAGTCAGTGCTGTGCTGTATAGATTGCTCGTCGCGATGACACCTTCAGCGCTCCAATGTGCAATTGCGGGTGCGGCCACAATAGCAAGGCCAGCAGCACAGAGGAAACTCGAAATCGCTCCTCTTGCCTTATTTATCATTTTGACTCCTTAGTTGACCGATTGCCTAAACAGTTGCCGACAGCCGCACCCGCAAGACAACGTCAGCGCGATCAGCCAGATAATTCCCGAGGCGCTGCGTGGGCTGCTCGATCAGGTGAAATAGTACATATGCGGCAACTACGGAGAAGGTGCTTAGGGTTACGAACTTACCAATTCCTCCCTCCAGCCGGTAAAGCTCCGAAAGGACCGGGATGCTGGAAACGAATTGGTGCAGCGGCTCGTGGACAATGTAGAGGCTGAATGAAATTCGGCCAAGGAATGCGAACGCTCCGCCCGGCCCCCGGATAAGAGTCTTCGCCTTGCCGAGCAGCTCGTCGAAATCACTGCATAGATAGACACTAAAAAGCGCTGCGGCAGCGAGTCCCTTTCGAGTCAGGCCATGTCCCATGGCATATCCCGAGAAGAAATGGGACAAAAAGTATGCGATGAGAACTAGGTATGCACCGATCCGAATCTTCTCACTCATTGCCATCCACGACGCACGAAAATTTGCGTAAAGATATGCGAGTGTGACTCCCAATAGGAATTCCAGAAACAACGGGTTGCTCAACTCACCGATTACCTGCGCAGGGATCGGAAAATTGGCGGAGAGCGTTGCCGCCGTATAAGCATCAATGTAGGGCGGAGTATGGCACATCGCTTGGATCCCGAATACGCAGGCGAAGAGCACGGACGCAGTTGCGAGCCCGCGGTGGGACTTCGAAACAAGCATGCCGACGGCGAACATCACATAAAACCAAAGCTCGTAGCTGAGCGTCCAGCCGGGCGACAGTAGGTTGTATCCAAAGAATGGCGCATCGGTATTGGATAGCGGAATAAAGAACAGGCTGAGAAGATATTCGTGTCGATCTTCACCGCCATTCCCGATGAAAACGATAGTAATGAACAGCCACGCGAGTGGGATCACCCGAAAGGCGCGCTTGATCAGGAACGGCAGTACGAGCTGATTCTTCTTGCTCTGTGTCGTCGCGTACATCACGAAGCCAGATAGGATAAAAAAAACGTCCACTCCTATGCGGCCATTTTCAAAGATCGTATTCCCGATATTCGGAATGATGTCGTTCAGAAGCTCGCGGTAGTGATAGCACATCACCAGCAACGCGCTGATGCCGCGTAGGCAGTCCAGCGACTCGATATGCCCTGAACCAAAATGGGCGCCGAATACCTTCGTTTCGGTCTTCGACGACTGAATGGCGAGCATGCTTCTCCCGTGCCTATTTTGAGGCGAAATGGTCTTACGCAAAAATAATGCACGCTGCGCCACGACATTGTGACGGTTATCACACGGGCAGCCCGAGTTCGACAGTTTGGGTCCGATATTCGCCATTTCTGACCTTCGCCCCTAGCACTGGCGCGGCTTCCCGGCCCGTGAGCGCCAAACTCTTGTAGTGGAGCGCTTTGCAGTCGGCTCCAATTAAATCAAAGACTTACGCTTCGAACTGTCGAACTCGGGGGGCAGGGGCTCGGGGTAGCTCGCGGGTTGACCGCTGCACTCTATGCTCAGTCGTAGAGCGGACCAAGTAGTGGAAGACCGAGTCACGCCCTGAGGTGGTCCGTCAAGTTTTTTTGTTTCTCTCGATCTCCGGGCGTTACAGGTCGCTGATCATCCCGCGCCGACCCGTGGACAGCGACGCTGCCCACAGCACGAGACTGTGGACAACCGCCTGACGGCGGTTCCGTCGTTGCCCACCGGCTCCCCGCGAGCTCCGCCTTCGGCCTGACGCGCCGCTGCGCGGCTTGCCCTAATGAGATGAAGCGGCAGACCTGTCCCAACCCCGAAACGCTTGTCCGGGTACCTGACTGAGGTTGGTGAGAAGTGGCGAACCGCGCTTCCTCAAGGCGTTGAGGTAGATGCTCTCGTCGTACCGCGTTCCTGTCTGCCAGCAGCGGTAGAGGATCCGAATCCATTTGAACGCCAATGCGCGGACGGCGGCCTGGTACGAGCTGCCCTTCGCTCGCTGTTGCCGGTAGTAGGCGCCCGCCCAGAACGATTTGTTGATGGTCTGGCCTGCCCATTCGACGAAGGTCTGGCGCAGGAAGGTCGGGCATTGCCAGCGCCAGTGCACCCAGCACTTCTTGCCGCTGCGCTCGGTGACTGGCGCGATGCCGGAATACTTCTGCAGTTCATCAGCGCCCTTGAAGCGGTCACGTTGCTCGCCAAACGCAGCCAGCAGACGCGGGGTCAAATGCGGGCCTGCGCCGGGCAAACTATCAAACAGGTCGAAATCGGGCTGCGTTCGTGCGACTGCCGCGATTTCCTTATCGAACACGTCGATCGCAGCGAGCGCTGTGCGTAGCTGCGTCACCAACATCAACGCGAGTAACCGGTGAGGTGCAACGATGCCGGGATCGTCAGTAAGCGACACGGCGCACCGGATCGACTCCAGACGCCCCTCAATCAGTTGGGCCCGACGACAGTTGTGCACATGGAAAAAGTCTTCAAGGGTCTTCCTCCTAGCACGCTTGACTGCAGGCAGAGTTGGCCAGCGGGTCAGGAAATCACAGAAGAGTATCGTGTCGATGTCCTCGAACCACTCCAAGGCTTGAGGATAATACTGCTTGAGTGCGTTGATTAGCCGGTTGGCAAACCGGGTCTTGTCCCCGACCATGTCACGACGTTGTTCGATCAGGCTCAACAAGGAACGCATGCCGGCGCTCTGCGGCCTGAGTGCGCTGAACCGCTCAGGATGGCGGAGTAGAAGGTCGAGTGCCAGCTTGGCATCGGTGGGATCGTCCTTAGCTCGGCTTGGTTTGAGCGCCTCTCGATACTTCGCGAGCATTGAGGGGTTGATCGGAAATAGTGTCAAGAACGCATGTTTCTGTAGAGCAGAGACGATTGGTCCTCTGGACAGCTCAAGAGCGATAGCGATGGGGCCGCCAAAGCGCTTGTGTAGTGCTGTTGCCCATTCATCAATGCGTACAACCTGGTGGGGGATGCAGTCAAACTCACGCCTGTCCTCGCCGGCCGGCTGCAGGCAAACGTCATGTTTGGTATCGGCCCAGTCGAGGCCGACGAAGGCCTTGAACTGCTGATTCAACAAGGGCGCCATGTGAACCTCCACAAGTGATAGATTACTTGGCAGGGACATGCATACTTGCGTTTAGCGAAGGCAATATAGTGAGCCGGTGCGACGGCGAACCCTGAGTATTCGTTTAAGCGCAAGCGCACCCGTGGACTCGAAGCTAACTCGGCAATCGTCCTGGCGTTTGGGTCGGGATATTCGTAGCCCACAGGTGCATGTCCCGCCTTCACTGGCAGCCAAGCTGCCAGTACCAAAGTATCGATGAAAGCGGGACGGACTATCTATAAAGGGTCGGGAAGAGCCAGTCTGCACCCTATGACGAGCAGCCCAGGTAATTCGAGTTTCTCGTCTCAGGGAGTCCAGCGCCCCGGCGCCGGCATACCAGCCCGGGAGCGGCGCGAATATTTGGCTAAATTCGAGCATCAGCTGCTGGAGCTTGTCGAACTCCGGGTCCTTCATGGCGCGCGCTTGTCTATGGCGGATTCTAATTGATTGATTTGCGCCCGCGACTGTTGGCGAATGTTCCACAGACATCATAGAAGCTTCGTTGCACAATGCGGCTTCAAGCAATCAGTGAGCTCCAGCACATGAACGATTTCTCTGTTGAACCACCAGTGACCTTCGACCTTACCGGCAAGGACAGCCCTGTGAAAGTCACGGCGCACTCGCCGCGTTGGATGCGTGACATGGTGGAAGTCCTCGCGCATTTTGCGAAGAAGGAGCGTAACTACGATAGCTCGCCGTTCGACGCGGCCGAGCGGCCGTTGCAAGACGATTTCTACCCCTACGAGGCCTATCTCTTCCACGACGTTGCGCGCGATCTGATCGAAGAAGACCAGCTCACGCCCTCTCGCGCCATTGGAGCGGTCTGCTTTCGGAACATCGGCACCGCCGCCGATCCGATCTGGACCTTGCAATGGGCGTGGTTCCATCCATTCGTCCGAGCGAGGGGACTATTTTCGGACTTCTGGCCAAAACTGAAAACCACATACGGCAACTTTACGGTCCAACAGCCGCTGTCGTCGACGATGAAGGCCTTCCTCACCAGGCACGGCGAGTCGATCCCGGCGGACTGACGCGCTACATGTGCGCAGCGAATGGGATTGCCGCTAGATTCCATCCTAACTGTTGGCCAATCGGGCGATGCGCGCCCGGGCATTCCTCAAGTCATCTAAGCTTCCCATGGGGTTCGCCAACGCGATGGGCCGCTAAAGTCACGATCAAAAAATCGTGACGCTTGGCACGTCGTAACTTGCTGCGATCATGCAACACGTAGTCGTAGACGGCCTTGGACAGCGCCGGCGAATGTGCAAGCCTTCTATTCAAGGTCTTAACGACCGGTTGATTTGGGCGCGGAACCGTCCTGCGCTCAGACGTTATGCTGCGAGCGATTGGCGGCTTGAAGTTGAGGGCGGTCGTTGTAGCCGTGACAATTCGCCCGGCGGCGGCGGGTCGGGAAGAGAGCCAGTTTGCACCCGATGAGGAGCAGTCGAGCTAGTTCACGTTTCTCGTCAGGGCAGTCCAGCCTACCAGCACCGCGCAGCACCTGGAGGAGGGGTGGGCGCACCGAGCGCGCGCCGTCTTTGATACTGGCTCCGCAAGGCGGCAATCTCATCGGCCTTTGCTAAGAAGCGGGATGATGGCGGTCGCACTGGTCGGTCGCCTCAGCACCACGCAGGCCCATGCCAGCTCGGGCGCTCAATCCCAGGCGAGGACTTCGACTCTCGCTCTCGCGACTGTCGAACTCTTAAAGGTCACCAACGATGTGCCGTTGTATATGGGCCTGATGTCATATAAAGCCCCCGAGTCGATGCGTTATATTCACCCCAAGACGCCAGCCAGCGTTTTTCTTGAGTGGCTCGATAGCACCCCAATATCGGTTCGATTTACGCTGCTAAGAGGCCTCGTCAAAGAAGCCAACTACGGGACGGGCGGCATCGTCCAGGCCGACGATTCTATGAGCCGACGGCATGCGGTCGCGTTCTGGCTGAGACGGCGTCGTCGGAGTGATGCGTGTGCCGAGAAAATCCGTCGCGCCTGCGCCTATGTCGACGCAATGATGGTCGAGCGCGGGCTTCCGGACTTATGGCGTGCGGAAATAGCCAAGTGCTCCGCGGCAGGGAACCTCGACTCTGTGCGGCGCCTTGGGGCCTTATCCAAGGCGTGGATGAGAGCGGATAGTTCCTGGTCGGAAATTCGCGCCAGCTCCTTGGCCCCAAAGCGTCTCCGTCGATGGGAGCGGAAACAACGCGTGTTCTTCTCCGTTCGGCCTTAGCGATAAACGGCTTTCATATCGTACCGATATAAATTACGATATGATACAGAACCCGGGGATACGATATGGCGCGGATTGGCATTGCCTATGAAGTTGTTGCAGCCGCAGCCGATGCGCTGCTTGCGGAGGGACGCAAAGTCACGTTGGCGGCCGTCCGGGAGCGTATCGGCACCGGCAGTATGAATACGATTCACCGGCACTGGACGATCTGGCAAGGCCACCAGAAACCCGTGCCCCGCAAGCTAGCCGAGCCAAATACGCGGCTGCTTTCTGCGCTGGGTTCTGAGCTTTCCAAAGTCGCCGAGGAGGCTGCCTCCGAAGCGGAGGCAGCGTTGGCCCAGGCGATGCACGAGCTTTCCGTGTACAGCGCCAACGGCGAAGCGCTGGAGGCAGAAAGAGACGCGCTCGCAGAGCAACTGCTCCAGATCACCACGGAGCGCGACACGCTTGCTGGCAAATCCGCTGGTCAATCCGCCGAGATCGAACGACTGACCCAAGATGCCGAGCGCGAGCGCGAGGATACCGCTGTCGTACGCCGTATGTTGGCGCAGGCCGAACTCAGGTTGGAAGCGGTGCCGCGCCTCGAAGAAGAGTTGGTACAGCTTCGGGCTCAGCTGGCCGCCGAGCAAACGGCACGCACCGAAGCCGACAAGACGGCTGCCGTCGCCGAGGCACGGCGGGCCGCCGCCGAAGCGGCCCAGGCACAAGCCGAGGTACGGCTGGCCAGCTCGGAGCAACGGGAAGGTCGGGTACGCGTGGAACTGGCGGAAGCGCAGGCCGCGCACCAATCCACGCGAGAGAGGCTGACCGAGGCCGTCGGCGTTGCTGCTGGCGCTCAGGCAGAACTGAAAGCATGGCGGGAAAAACAGGCCGAAGCCGCAAAGCAGGCCGAGACCCAGGGCCATACGGAACTGGACGCCCACGGCGCCGGTAGTGCCGCGCAGAGACCCGCCCGCAGCCGCAAACCGATGCAGGGGAGTTGATCCCCGTCTAGCGCCTGCCGCCCCCTCTTGACTTCGATGGCGGCCGGGCATCCTGACAGAAACACTCAAGGTTCCAGCTTGGAAGCCGAAGGACCGTCATCTGTCAGGAGAAATGCATGCGTAGCACCATCGCCGCGATCGGCGCCGCCCTCACCTTTTCCGCCTCGCCCGCGTCGGCTCTCGGCGTCCTCGCCTATGGGGACGAGCCGGTGGGTGACCCCGGCGCCGTCGTGCAGGATTTGATCTCGACGGAGTTCGAGCGCTTCTTCAGCCGGACGGGACATTTGACGCCTTCCCCTGGGCTGTCCTGCCTTGACTTCGCGCCTGCCCCTGTAGATTGGATGTATATCCCGTCACCCAGGTGCTTCCGATGCAGGCCCACCCCGCGCTCAACCTATTTGATGAAATCGCTCGCGCAACCGTCGCGCGGTCGCCGGCTCGCCCATTGGTGCTAATGGCCTGCTCGGCCACGAAGCTCAACCGCCCTGCCCCCGCCATGGATCTGTACCGCGGCGTCATGTTTGAGACCTTCCGCGCGCACGTGCGAGCCGATGCGCAGCCCCAGGTCATCATCCTCTCGGCGCAGCATGGCTTTATCCAGCCGGACGCGGAGATTGCCCCCTACGATGCCCGTATGAGCGCGGATCGCGCGGAGACCCTGCTCTCGGGCCTGTCGACGGCGATGGCGGGTGCGTCGTGGCCCGACCAGGTCGGCCCGGTCTTTCTCGCCGGCGGCATGCACTACCGTCGGGTGATGCGCGCAGCCGTGGAGCGGTGGGCGCATAAGGTTGGCGCTGGCAGCGCCGCGACGATCATGGAAACCAGCGGCGGCATCGGGATGCAGCGCTCCCAACTCGGCCAATATCTGGACGGCCTCACCTACGAACTCTCCGAAGAGATCGGGCGCATTCCCAACGGGGTGCCCCACTTCCGCCGCGCTGGGCCGTTCACGGTGGGCGAGCGCGTCATTCACACCTACCGCCACCTGCCGGGCATTGCGCCCCGTTGGGCAACCATCCGGGCCCTGTTCCAGGGGCCCAGTGGCCTGACCGCCAAAGCCGATGTCGAGGAGGGGACGAGAAACCGCGCGCACATCGCTTCCCGTTGGATTGCCCTGAACAACCTCCAGCCGAACCAATGACTATCACCATCACCCTGCAGTTGGAAGCCAAGGCCCTCGCTGCCAACCCCGATGGCACGCCCGACGCCCTGCTTGCCCTCACCCATGCCGGCTACCGCTACTGGACCAAAGCCAGACGCCTGCATTTCCTGCCGCCGCGGCGCGAAGCGTTGCTGTTGGAAATCGTGCGTTTCTGTGCAGTCACAAACCTGCTGGAGTGTCCCCCCGACCCTCAGGACGGAGACCGCCAGCAGGTGATAGAAGAGATGCTCGACGCCCACTATCCGCGCTATGCCCGGCTCAAGCGCCATCCGCATCGCGCATGAGCATGGCGGCGACCTTTTCTCCAGAGCCACACGGCGGCGAGCATCTGTCCGCCTGGCTCCACCCCGCTATCCTGAAGGCTATGTCCGCCTCGAAGAGGCGGTAGGGGTGAGGGGAAAGCGGAATTCAGTATATAAATGCAGTCATGACACCCGTCGACACCCTCTGGCTCACCAATCCCACCCTCGCCTACGCCGATTGGCAGCGCCGCGAGGCGGCCGGCGCTGACCGGCGCCCTTTCGCGGCCCGCTCGATCATCCAGCATCAGGCCATGTTCGAGCATTTTCGACGTCATCTGCTCGACGCCGACGCCACCGTGGCCACGTTCGGCCCAGACCATATCGATACCTTCTGGCAGGCGCCCGACGCGCGCGGCTACAGTACCGCCACGCGCATGCGCTATCTGAAACTGCTGGACCGGTTGTGTCGCCACTTGGTTGCCATCGGCGTGCGCAAGAGCAATCCAGCCGGTCAATTGGTCCGCGACGGTCAGTGGCCGAAGGCCGAGCCGGATCCCATCTACCTGCCAGAGGACGCGGACGCCCGCCTGCAGGTTTGGGTGCAGCCGCACGCTGGGGATGATCCGGCGGACTTGCGCAACCGCGCCATCGTGGCGCTCTTCCTTGGCACCGGTGTCACGGCATTGGAAGGCCGCACGGCCCGCCGGGAGGACCTGCAGCCCGATGCTGCCCCGCCCTACCTGCGCGTGCCGGCCCACGGCGCGCGAGATACCCGCACAATCCCCCTCGCCGCGTTCGCGGTGCCGATCCTGACGGAGTGGTGCGTTCGCCGGCGGACCCTTCCGGTCGTTGGCGACCTCGTGTTCTCACTCCAGGCCAGCGGCGAGCCGATCACAGATATGAGCCTTGGCAAGATCGTGCGAGCGGCGCTCCTCGCGATCGACTTTGAAGCCCAAGACATGAGCCCGCGGGTGCTGCGCAACACCTACTGCCGGCGGCTGCTACTTGCCGGGCGTAACCGTGATGAAGTCAGCAAGCTGCTTGGGCTGGCCAGCACGCGAACGTGCGATCGGATCAGGGCCACCATTGACGCTCAGTTGTAAGTGTTGGTATCCCCAAATCCCACATGCCGCATAGAGTTTGCTATTCTCGCGGATGCCTCTACGGCGAAATATCAACGAGTAACCAGACAAAGAAATCCATGGCAACCAAAGCGAAAGCTGTCATAAAGACCCCGGCTAAGCCTGCCGCCAAAAAGGCAGCGCCGGCCAAGAAGGCAGTAGCACCGGCTAAGAAGGCCGCTGCGGCTGCACCGGTGGCGAAGCCGCTGAAGGAAACCTTCACCAAGGCGAGCTTGCTGGCACACCTGGTCGCCCAGACCGAACTGGACGCCAAGACCGTCAAGACCGTACTGGCCCATCTGGAAAACACGGTCCTGAGCGCGGTGCACAAGAAGGGTGCGGGCGAGTTCACGCTCCCTGGCCTGCTCAAGGTCACTGCCCTGCAAGTGGCGGCGACGAAGAAGCGCTTCGGCAAGAACCCGTTCACCGGTGAGGACCAGTGGTTTGCGGCCAAGCCGGCCACCGTTAAGGTGAAGGTGCGCCCGCTGAAGAAGCTGAAGGACGCCGCCCTGTAAGGCGCGCACCGACCTGCTGAATGAATGGAGCCCGAGTGGCTCCATTTTTATGTATGCCCGGCTGGCAAAAGAATAGGCCCTGACATGGCGGTCCGAAGGAAGGGCGCAGGGTGGATATCAACACAGGCAGACGGCTGAGATCGGCCAGCAACAGAAGCTGGCTTACGGCTTCACACGGACATTCGACCGTCGACTCCACGCAGATAGCGGACTTCCAATTACGAAACAGGGCTGAGCCGTTCTCGGTCCAGCGCACTAACGCCGAAGATACTCCTGATTGCCGCAGACCCAGCCCAAATGAAGTGCGATGCCCTCGTGCTCGCACGCCTGATAGCTGGTTTGGCTTGGCAGCAGTGCCATGGCGAAGCCCACTTGTTTCTTTCTCAAGGCACTCGAACCGCTCGGCATAGCTGTTGTCTCGGAGGGGCCGCCGACGTACGGTGTCGAGCTTAGCCCAAAGGGTAAGGCTTCATTGTGCCTGTACCAAGCCGAGGAGAAGCCAGCGCATCTTCACTTGGCGTTCACGGCCGAGAATCGCCAGCAGGTCGAAGCTTTCTATCGCGCGGCTCTGGAGGCGGGTGGCAAAGACAATGGTGCGCCTGGTCTGCGACCGCACTACCACGCGAACTACTATGCAGCTTTCGTCATTGGTCCGGACGGTCACAACATCGAAGTGGTTTGCCACGAACCCGGAGCCCTGACGTAATCTATCCCGCAGAGCCAGCGGGATAAGTTGGACTGCGATGGGGCAGAAGCCCCCCAATGTTGGCAGCTCACGAGATCGGCGCCGCTCTCCACGAAATCGATCGGCAGTCCGCCGTGTCGAACTTCCGCCAGATCACCCACGCATCCGCAACAGATCAGCGTAAGAGACCAGCTTGCGTTTCTCATTAGCAAGCGTCTTTCGTTTGGCCGCCGAGCGGGTTGGTTGGCCGCGCTCGAACTTGCGGCGGCGCGTACGTCCTCCCGCGTGTAGGTCCGCGCGGCCTTGGCTTCCGCCTTCAGGCGTTCAGCCTCTAGCCGCGCAGCGTTGCGCAGGTCTGGTCGCTACAGAAGTAGACCCATTGCGGAGCGTGCCTCCGCCAGAGCGCCGCGGCCGAGCAGCAAGAACGCGGCCTCACCCACGCCGCGTGGCGCGGGACTATCGCGCCGCATTCGATTCGCGCTCGAACTCACGGATCACCGGGTTACCAAGAATGGCGTCCCTTCCCGCTTCGATCAGGCGATCGACGTCCCTCTCGGGCAGACGAAGTCTGGTCGGCAGATCGTTCAGACTTGCAGCACGCTCCTTGTCGAGAGCCTCAAACGAGATCCGCGTGACGAAGAATTCGACTTCGTCGCACCGCCAGCCTGGGAGGCGTGCAGCGATTTCCTGCTGCCGAGAATGCGGCATCCCACACCGATAGGCCACGAGGTCGTCGCGCCATTGCTTCATCATGGGAACGAAGGCGTCATAGCTCATTCGAACGTTGGTCGCCATTGCCGCGTCGATGGCCGCGCTTGCGACTTCGATTCCGGATGGGCCAGCCTGGATTTGGTTCCAATCGCCGCGCGGGCCCTGACCGGCGTCAACAACGATGAAAAGTAGCCGCCGCACCTTGATCGCGTCGTTCTCGCTCAAGGGACCGTAAGCCGTGCCCAGCAGCAGGCGCGTTTGCAAAATGGTGGCCAAGCCGTAGTTGTCGGTCACCCCGCCGTCGACCAGCTTGATGTACTTTCCCTTCGAAGTGTCCCGGTGACCGCGAACGGCGGTTGCCAACGCGCCAAGCAGCAGCGATTGCCCAGGCCTCTGGGCGCGTTCAAGGTTCGGCAGCGGTGCACTACAAGCCTCGGGATACTTTTGAAGGACGATCGGTGCGAAGAAGAGCGGGACCGCCATGGATGCGGCGACGGCCTCGGAAACGGGAAAGCTCGCAAGATCACTGCATAGTGCATCGAATGCCAACTGGCTGAACGGGAACGCGACCCGGTAGTAGACGTTCGTGGCGTTGATCCAAACGATTGGCTTGCCGCGGCGGAACATGTCGGCGTATGTCGCCCCCTTGAACACGTCTTCGTCGAGCCATGCCTGGAGATCTTTCCGATCGTTAAGGCCCCCCGCGAAGAGGCGCGCAAGGTTGACCGGATTCAGGAGACTGAACCGAAGTCCCGCCTCTCCGTCCTTTAAGAGCACTGATCGAAAGGTCGCCAGGCTGGCCTTGCCGTGCAGACCGTAATACGCAGCGGTGATGGAGCCTCCGGACACGCTACTAATGAATGCGACGTCCTCGAGCAGGGACGCGCCCCCAGAACCTCTCATGGCGTCGAGCCCCTGCAGCGCGCCGAAGGCGAAGGCTGCGGCTCGCGTGCCACCGCCGGAGAACGACATGGCGACGGTTGTCTGGCCGCCGACGTCGGTGGGTTCGCGCATGGCCGCGGATGCGCTGCCAGCCGCGGCCTGAGGCAGATTGCGCGGAGCATTGTGAGGAAGCGACCCGCAGGCACTGTGTCCCACGAGTAGAAGCAGCATCAGAGTGCGGTAGGCCCTGCCGCAGGCGTGTCGCTCTCTCCCTGCGCCGCCCATTCGCCAAGGCAGGCTGCTCTTGCGGCGAAGAGCATGGTCATGTCGAAACTTCCACATTGGACTAGGTCAGAACGTGCTCGGCGTGGTGGCGGCCCGCAGGAAGGGAAGGTCGAGTTTGGTTGTCGCCATGATCCGGTGTGTCCGGGTCCCTCGGAATATTACGGCATCTCCATGGGGGCTGCATGACCCGCAGATGGCGCCTGGATGTGCCGGCCACCCCGCAAGCAATTCCGCAACGTCGTCGTCACGCCATAGGCATCAGCCCGGTGCGCCCGCATCGATCGAGTGCCGAAGTATGCCCTCCAGCACATGGATGCGTTCTTCCATAAGTGTGTGACTATGTGGCGGTGTAACATGCGAGCCGGGGCGCACATTCAACTCGAATACACCCATCCCGCCTGTCGCGGCTCCGATAACTTGGAGGAGATGAATGAGGCGGGCATTTTCGTATCCTCGTTTGATCTGCCTCTGGCGAATGGTGACCTACTTGACGAAATGTTCGGTGGTACGTGCTAGTGCACCGGGGCAAGAGTGGCAGTGCGCTGGGACACTATCTAGGCTTGTCGTAGAGTGTTACGCACGAAGCTATGATCAATCCTCGTCCTGCTTGATTTGCCGCCTTCGCCCCTTTGTCGACGATGCACTCGAAGCCGTTGGAGTACTTGGCGAACAGCCCGCGGCCTGCGCCGGGCGAGGCGAAAGGCTTGCTGCTGCATTTTGCGACGATCAATCCTGCTCCCCACTCAGTAGCCCCTGGCATGTTGTCCAGAATGCATCTCTCGAATGTGTCGACGCTACAGAGGCCGGCATAAGCGGCCATTGACACAAGCATCGCGAGGACAATTGCGATCTTCTTCATTGTCGACCCCAGCCGTTTCCATAGTGTTTTTGGCCCCCCAAACTCTTGGGCGCCATAAAAGCGTAGGCGACGATGCTGAGTTCGTCACACGTCCAAACGGATAAGGTGAGGCGGCTGGTGATCGCCGATAAACGTAAAGACGCAGCGTGGCGATGGCAGTCTCCAGCCAGGTCGCGATCCGGAACGCCAGTGGGGGAAAAGGCAGGCTTGGAGTCTGGCGTCTATCCCGCCTACATTGGGTTTGACGGCTGCCTTGTCGCTTGCAGCTCCAAAAGCGCCAAGTTACGGCACCGTCTTCATGGGCAACTGGGAGACCCCATACACCACTGCAACCAAGGGGTTTTTCCAGAAATTCGGCCCCCTGTTGACGGCTCGATTTGCCGGCGTGTCGTTCTCGGCACGTGGGGCGCGCTGCAGGCTCGCGTATGGCTTTCCAGGCCCAAACGCGTGTCACGTGCGGCAATCTTCCCGGCTCCAGTGTCAAGCGACACGGTGCTCTCGATCTGCCAGATTGCCTTGAGTCCATAAGCCAGCGGCTCATCACCGCGCAGACCGAAGACGGTCCGATAGCTGGTCAGTCGGCCTGTACTGCCGAGCCGCGTGCCATCCGTTGCGGTGGTGGCGCTGGAATATTCGAGCGCGGTATTGATCCTCCCCTAGATCACAACTGACGACTGGGCACTGGCCTCACCAACCAAACAGGTCATCGCGACCGCTAACAGAAATACAGACCGCCACACGCCAACCTTTCCCATCTGTAGCCTCGCTATTTTGCTTTGCAGCATATGCCGATATCGCGTGGTTGATTTGCAAGATGGCTGTTGACTCCCGTTGCCGGGCTCTTGGAGTTCGCAGAGTTATGCGTGCGGCACAAGCGAGTGCTTGCCATAAGCAGCCAGAGTGTTTGCCGCAAGCAAAAAAAGCCAACCCGCCATCCTCGTGGCTTTCTATAGTAGTGAAGTGAAGCGTTGGCCGGCCGGCGCTCGTTTTTGAACGCGCAAATGTCCGTGCCCGCCCGTTAGTCGGCGCGGGGCGGTCGCTTGCTGCTGTCGATTGGAGACCATCATGAGCGATCCCAAGCTTCAAGTGCTTACCCCGCAGAACTGCCAACTGATCTTCATTGACCAGCAGCCGCAGATGGCATTCGGCGTCCAGTCAATGGACCGGCAAGTGCTGAAAAACAATGTGGTTGGCTTGGCCAAGGCAGCCAAGATCTTCAACATCCCGACCACCATCACCACCGTGGAGACCGAGAGCTTCTCAGGCTTCACATACCCCGAACTGCTCGACGTCTTTCCGGGCCAGAAATTGCTGGAACGCACTTCGATGAACTCATGGGATGACCAGAAAGTTCGTGACGCGCTGGCTGCCAACGCCCGCAAGAAGGTGGTCGTCTCCGGACTGTGGACCGAGGTCTGCAATAACACCTTTGCACTCTGTGCAATGGAAGAAGGGGGGTATGAAATCTACATGGTGGCCGACGCCTCGGGTGGTACGTCCAAGGAGGCGCATGACTATGCCATGCAGCGCATGATCCAGGCTGGCGTCGTACCCATGACGTGGCAGCAGGTGTTGCTCGAATGGCAGCGAGACTGGGCGCACCGCGACACGTATGACGCGGTGATGAATCTGGTCAAGGAACATTCGGGCGCATATGGAATGGGCGTGGATTACGCCTACACCATGGTGCACAAAGCGCCACAGCGCGCCAGCGGTACCCACGAGATCGTGCCTGCGGTGCCGGCCAAGTAACCGGCAGCCCTCTCACCCTCATTCGATATCCCCGACTCCGGCCGCGCGGCGTGACGCCGCCGGCCGGCAGGAGCCATTGCGATGTCTCCCTCAGACAAGCCCGATCTGATCCTGGTGAATGGCCGCGTCACCACGCTGGATCCGCAACAACCCCAGGCGGAGGCCGTAGCCATCCGCGGCGGCAAGTTCCTGGCCGTAGGCAGCAAGCAGGACGTCATGCCGCTCGGTGACAGCTCCGTGACAGTGATTGACCTCGGAGGCCGGCGCGTGATCCCGGGGCTGATCGACAGCCACATGCACATCATCCGCGGCGGCCTGAACTACAACATGGAACTGCGCTGGGAAGGCGTGGGCTCGCTGGCCGACGCCATGCGCATGCTCAAGGACCAGGTCTCGCGCACGCCGGCCCCGCAATGGGTGCGCGTGGTGGGCGGCTTTACCGAACACCAGTTCGCTGAGAAGCGCCTCCCGACCATTGAAGAACTGAACGCGGTGGCGCCGGATACGCCTGTGTTCATTCTGCATCTGTACGATCGCGCACTCCTGAATGGCGCCGCGCTGCGGGCCGTAGGTTACAACAAGGACACGCCTGAGCCTCCTGGCGGCGAGATTGTGCGTGACGCCCAGGGCAACCCGACCGGCTTGCTGCTCGCCCAGCCCAACGCGACCATCCTGTACGCCACGCTGGCCAAGGGGCCCAAGCTGCCGCCCGAGTACCAGAAGAACTCTACGCGGCATTTCATGCGCGAAGTGAACCGCCTTGGCGTGACAGGCGTGATCGACGCCGGCGGGGGCTACCAGAACTATCCCGAGGACTACGCCGTGGTCGAGGAACTTCACAAGGAGGGCCTGCTCACGGTGCGGCTCGCCTATAACCTCTTCACGCAGAAGCCGAAGGACGAACTCAACGACTTCCGTACCTGGGCCGCCAAGGTCAAGCCAGGCCAGGGCGATGACCTCTATCGCCAAAACGGTGCCGGCGAGATGCTGGTCTATACGGCGGCCGACTTCGAGGACTTTCGCGTGGCGCGGCCGGAGATGCCAATGTCGATGGAGGCCGACCTCGAACCCGTGATCCGCCTGCTGGTGGAGAACCGCTGGCCATGGCGACTGCATGCCACCTACGACGAGACCATCTCGCGCGCGCTGGATGTCTACGAGAAAGTGGCGCGCGACATGCCGTTCGACGGCCTGCACTGGTTCTTCGACCACGCCGAGACAATCACCGACCGCAACATGGACCGCATTGCGGCGCTGGGCGGCGGCATTGCCGTGCAGCACCGCATGGCCTACCAGGGCGAGTACTTTGTCGAGCGATATGGCGCAAAGCCGGCAGAGCGCACGCCGCCGATCAAGCAGATGCTTGAGCGCGGCATCAAGGTGGGCGCCGGCACGGACGCCACGCGCGTCGCCTCGTATAACCCGTGGGTGTCACTATCATGGCTGACGACTGGCAAGACGCTCGGCGGCCTGTCGCTGTATCCGCAGGCCAACCTCCTCGACCGTGAGACTGCGCTTCGGCTCTGGACCGAGGCCAATACCTGGTTCTCCAACGAGGAAGGCAAGAAGGGCCGGATTGCCGTTGGCCAGCTTGCGGACCTGGCCGTGCTGTCGAGCGACTACCTCATCGTTCCCGGCGACGAGATCCAGGACATCACTTCGGTACTGACCGTGCTCGGCGGCAAGGTGGTCTATGGCGATGGCGATTTCGGCAAACTGTCTCCCGAAATCCCTCCAGCCATGCCGGACTGGTCGCCGGTGCGGACGTACGGAGGCTATCAGGCGCGCCGCCAGGGTGTTCAATCAGCCGCGGCGCTGAGCGTGACATGCGGCTGCGCGAGCCGTTGCGGTGTGCATGGCCACGCCCATGCCGCCGCCTGGGCGGCGCAGGTGCCGGTCGCCGACCACCGGCAATTCTGGGGCGCGCTCGGCTGTTCCTGCTGGGCATTCTGACAGCGAGGCGGCAACGATGACCGAGCGTATCCCGCATCCCCATGCCGCGGCGGGCGCCGGGCTGGCCCGCGTGGCCACGCCAGCAATCCGGTGGCTGGCGCTCCTGGCACTGTGCGCGGCCTACCTGCAGGGCGGGCTCACCAAGGCGCTGGACTTCCCGGCTGCCATCGCCGAAATGAACCATTTTGGCCTGGCGCCGGCCGCTCCGATGGCGGCGCTGGTCATCGCGCTGGAACTCGGCGCCTCGGCGATGATCCTGACAGGATTCTGGCGCTGGGTCGGGGCGCTGGCGCTGGCGGCGTTCACCTTGATGGCGTCGTTCCTGGCCAACGCGTTCTGGAATGTGCCAATGCCCGACCGGATCATGATGGAGAACGCCTTCTTCGAGCACATCGGGCTGGCGGGTGGTTTCGTGCTGGTGGCCTGGCACGACCTGCGCCGTCTCGGCCGGGCGGCATCGGAACAGGGAGACTGAAATGAAGCTCTATCTCGTGTCGTTCGGAGCGGGGATCCTCGTTGGGATCATCTATGCCCTACTGCAAGTGCGTTCACCCGCGCCACCGGCAATCGCGCTGCTCGGTCTGCTTGGCATGCTGATCGGCGAGCAGGTCGTGCCGACGGTCAAACGCGTGATAGCCGGTGAGCCGGTCACTGTGGCGTGGTTCCGCACGGAATGCGTGCCCAAGATCTCAGGCGCGCCGCCCAAGGTTGTGGCGGAACTTGGAGGCACTCAGAAAAACGGCACCGTCGAACGGGACGACGTCTCGCGTTGATGGGGAGCCGTAGCGCAGACGCGAGCAGAGATAAGCCGATGAAGGAAGTCGGAAGAACATCGTTTCCCGAGAGCCACAAGCGCGCCAACAACAGCGTGCATGGCTGCGTGCTGTCATATGTTGCGGGCTTTGTGGACGTGGTCGGCTTCATTTCCCTGTTCGGGCTGTTCACGGCTCACGTCACGGGCAACTTCATCATGATCGGAGTAGAACTGACAGGAAGCTCCGAGGGATTGGCGACCAAGCTCCTTGCCTTGCCCGCTTTTGCTGGAGCGGTTGCGACAACGCGGCTGCTGGAGTCGTGGCTGGTGCAGCGCCAACGTCCGGCCGTGGCCGTGCTGCTTGCCATCGAATGCGTATTCCTGTTGCTGTTTGTGGGCACTGGCTTGTTGGCAAGGGCCGCCCGGGCGGGCCTCAGTGCCGGCTCTTCGCTGACAACGCTGGCCGGCATGTTAGCTGTCGTGGCGATGGGCATCCAGAATGCACTGTCCCGTACCGCGCTGGCCGACCTGGGCCCCACCACTATTATGACCGGTAACACTACCCAGATCGTGATTGACTTAGTTGACCTCTTGACAGCCGGGCCCGAGCAAGCGGGCGCGATCCGCGCGCGCCTGCGTAAGATGCTGCCGGCTGTGGCGGGCTTTGCCGCCGGAGCCGTGCTGGGTGCATTGGCATTCGCTGCCATTAGCTTCTGGTGTGTCTTGCTGCCGGTACTCTTGTTAGCGGCGCTATGCCGCCAGCAGTGGCAAGCCAAGCCTGTGCCTACCTGACTCTGTCGTCAGTTCTTTGCCTGCTCGCGCGATGATTCCATGGCAGAGATAACCAGCAGCCGCCAAGGATGGAGACACTCTTCAGGAAGTTAGCTTGGCCGGGCCCCAATTGCGGCCGTTGGAACCTCGTTGAACGGATGCCAGAATGGGCCGAATAACTGGCAAACGCATCTCGACGCGAGATGACCGCTGCACCGCGAAACCCGCCGTTTGCCGGATGACGTGCGCTATGGCCGAGAAGGGTCGTATTGAGACGCTCGCGAGGGGGGGCCACCGTCGGCACCAGCGGCTGCAATGCCTTCCACAATTCGGTGTTGATCTTCTTCCGTGCCATGACACATGGCAACGCTCAACGGCCATGTGACGACGACATGGTTTTGTTAGCGGCACTTAGCCCAGACTACCGCCCTGCGGTGGAAACGTAGCAGTGCCCTGCTCGGCGAATCGACGCCCGCCTCGCAGCTCACGGCCGGCTTGCCGCAGCGGCAGCGATGAGACCGCATGGCTTAGCGACTGATAGCTCTGATGCAGCATCGATTGGATGATTGCCCAGTCCGCGTCCGTCATGTCGCCCGCTTCTGCGCGAGCATCGCGAAGCAGCATCGCTTGCGCGCGCAGCCGCCCGTGTTCGCGCGTGGCATTCGCGGACACCATGTACAGCGACGCCGCCGCTTCCGCACAAGCGTTGGTCAACGCATCGGGCCCATAACGCTCATGGTCCCGATGCACGATCCACCATTCCAGTTCCAGCCTGGTGGTTCGGGCGATGTCGAAGTTGCGGTCCCCCGTGTTGTGGATCAGGGTGAAATAGGTCTGCAGCGCGGGCATCGCCTTTTCGTAGTCGCTGCGCTGCTTCCCCTCTTTGAAGGTGAAGGCGGCGGAGGCGCCGTAATAGGCGCCGACGTACGACCTCAGCCACGGAAACCGATACTGCGTGCGCAGGGTCTGCGCCAGTTCAAGGAAGAGCGAGACGGGTCGGCGATCGTAGTACGAGCGCCACATCCTCGTTTCCAGCGTGCCGGTCGCGATCGGATCGAAGCGGCTCAGGTCGCGGTGCCATGGCCAGAAAAGATCGGCTGCGGCATAGCCGATCAGTAACAAAAACGCAACCAGGATCGCCCGTCTCGAACGTCCTGGCCGGGCAGCAGTCGGATAGCGCCTCAGGCCGCGAAGGGAGGCGTGCCGGGTTGTGTGCATGTCGAATCGCGTTGCTACGCAACAAGCGCCTGGTCTATTTCTTGGCTACGCGCCCGAGGACGGCAGCCAGCTCGGCATCTTCCAGGACCGGCATGATCTCCAGCTCCATCAGATCGCTCCACTGATAGGCGAACTCGGTGAGCTTGGCCGCATCGTCGGTTTCGAGCAGATCGAAGCCCGACCCGAGATCGGCGCTGGTCCATCTGCCCAGCAACTGGACGCCCTCCGGCGGTAGACCGCCGGTTCGCAGAAAGCGCTCGATCGCTTCGGCGCGCTGCTCCGTATCCGGAGCCCAATGGAAGGTCATCATGAATTTCATGGCGGTATCTCCTGCTGGTGGTGTCTCACCTCCTCCTACTTCTATATACGTTCCGGCGCGCCATGCGGATGCGATCGAGCGCGCGCGTCTCCGCGCGTGGCGAAATGGGGATTTTGTGACCTGTCGGGATGCCCGAAACGGACGCCGCCCGACGCCTGTCACCCGACGCGGACGCCTGGCGGCGCTAGCAGGTGAGGTGCAGGATCGCGTTGGCGCCTTTGGGGTTCGCCTCGAGCGTCTCGATGGCGTCGGCTGTCGGCTGGATGACCAGCTCGACATGGCGCCGTTTCGCCTCGCGCTTCACCTCGGGCGCCGGTTCCGGTGCCGACCACGAGTCTGCTGCAGTTCCAGGGGATGTCTTCCTGGATCGACAACGGCGTGTGGCCGAACGCTTCACGGAATGGCTTGGAGGGGCCCTTCTTGCGTTTGCGGACCTTGCCGTGGTCGATGACTACGTCGTGGTCGTATGTGACGCCGTCGATACTGATGGTGCCGAAGGAGAATGATTCAAACCGCATTTGGGGCTCCTCTGCAATTTGGGTGCGCGTTGCTGTGCAAGGTGGCTGGCCTTTGCGTGCGCCCACTCTGGTCGGCAGACGTGCTGGCGAGGTGGTGCGGTCAGGCGGCGCGTTGCGCGGGGTGCTGCAGGCTGGCCTTCAGTTCCTCGCGTTCGGTGAAGGTCGGGTTGGCCTGCCAGCCGACTAGTTCGTCGTGCCAGCTCTCCCACGCGTTCTCGTCGAACTCGAAGTCCTCATCCAGTCGCCCGCCGTCGCGCAAATAAGCGCCGATCACCTGCGTGCCATCCCAGTAGGCAACGGCCACGTCGGAGAAATCGGCAGTGGTTCCGATCGGCATGTCGCGTAGCAGCATCGCCAGGTTTGCCTTGAACGCTCGGAATTCTTGGGAGGTCATGGCGGGCTCCGGTGCGAAGGCGGAAGATGATGGAAGGTTGCACCTGATCTTTCGGCGCGTCAATTTGGAGCGTTGACCGGCACATTTAGGGCCGCCGTGAAAGTCGACAAGAGCCGACCGGCCCACAACTGGCAGAGGGCGTTTGCCGGCCAGCTTGAGCCTCTCAAAGAAGATTTACGATTTCCCGCTCCCGGACCGAGAAGAGACGGTCGTCAATGATGCTGTGACCTTCGGCTCGTCGACCGTTGCGACGGTCGCGAACAGAAGCCCTGTTTCCCAGAAGAGGCTTGGTCGTGGCTGCCTGTCCGTAGGCAGACACGTTCGACACAAGCGCGGCCGGGCAAGCGGCTCAGATCACGCAGTCGGAACAGTTCCTCCGTCGATGACGTACTCAGTGCCGGTGATGGCGCTGGCGCGGCCAGCGACGAGGAAACCAATGAGTTCTGCCACTTCCCGGGGTGAGCATGGCCGGCCAAGAGGAATGCCGCCGAGCGAAGCCATGATGGTCTTGCGGGCGCCTTCCATGTCGATGCCGCTTTGTCGGGCGATCTCGGCAACGAGACCTGCGGCGGCATCCGTCTCGACCCAGCCCGGGGAGACACGCACGACGCGAACGCCCTTGGGACTGACCTCCTTGGACAAGGCTTTGCTGTAGTTTGACAGGGCAGCCTTGGCGGCGGCATAGGCAGTCGTCGCCTCCGGCAACGGTAATTGCCGCTGGATCGACGTGACGTGGATAATGACGCCCGAACGCTGCTCGACCATCGAGGGCAACAGCGCGCGATCGATGCGCACTGCCGGGAATAGGTTCAGGCTCAATGCCTTGTTCCATTCATCGTCATCTAGCACGCTGAAGCCACCGGCCGGTGCAGATGAGCCGCCCACGACGTGCACGACTATATCGACGCCACCGAACCGCTCGAGCACGGCGTCGACAATAGCTTTACAGCCCTCGGCCGTCGTGATGTCCGCCCCGATGAACCGTTCTTCGGCAAGGTCATCGGGACGGGAACGCGCCGTCGTCAGAACGTTCGCACCTGCCTCGCGAAGGCGTGCGACGACGGCCTTGCCGACGCCTTTGGTTCCGCCCGTAACGAGCGCCCGAAGCCCCAGAAGTTCGGGTGCGGAGCTCATTAGCGAATCTCCAGCGACGCAATCCTGCCGCCGGCCAGGACGAACGTGTAAGTCAGCTCGACTGGGCTACCGGGGAATGTGCCCGTGAGTCGTGCGTGCATCGTCACAGTAGCGCCGTCCTGGGATACGTCCAACGGCTCAATGCTGTACTGGTACCTGGTTTTGCTGTCTTTCTTCCAGGCCTGGATTGCTTCCAGCCCCTTGATCGTGCGGCCTTCGTCCCGCACGACGGCATCGGCGGTAAAGCAGTTCGAGAGAGGGGCGGAGTCCGTGACGGTTTCCGCGAGCAGATAGGCATCCAGTGGCGGAGGCAGCATCATGTTCATCGGGGTTCACCTCAACGTGAAGGTTTGCATGCCCCAATCATGGCGCTACAGTTACCGTATCGCAAGAACGCACAAAAAAGTAAGTAACCCTTGGCTAACCGAAAAAACTACACCCCCGCGACTGCCGCAATCGATGTCGAAGCCGCATTCAAGCTGCTGGAAGGCCGCTGGAAGCTGGTGATCCTGTTTCACCTCTTCGGTGGTCAGGTACAGCGCTTTTCGGACCTCGAGAGACTGATTCCCGGTATCCCACAGAAGATGCTTGCCCAGCAGCTACGCTGCCTCGAAGCGGACGGCATCGTGACGCGTACGGTCTATCATCAGGTGCCGCCGAAGGTGGACTACCGCCTGACTGATTGGGGCCAGGCGTTGTGCCCGGCACTGGATGCGATCCTGACATGAGCGGAGCGCCGTGAAGACTTTCCGTAGGCTGCGCCGAGCTTGTGCGGCTAGCAGCCTGTCATCCAGAACCCCAATTTCGCAACTCGGCGACGTGGTCTCATCCGCGACCGTCTCATGTCGCGCCGGAACCTGACGGTCGTAAGTCTCATTTGAGGGGCAGCACTGGGTCGGGAACAGCCGACCGGCGCTGGCTCTCGCAACACGCGTGCCGGGCAAGGCCCGCCCTCGGTACCCCCGGTGCGCGAGGCATGCCCTGCATGGGCTCGGAAACCGGGCCCATGCGCACCCGGCGACGCATTCCAGAGTGGCCAGCGCTTGACATCTCGGCCGGCGCGAACTTTGCTTGCGATAGGAAGCGGCTCTCCAGTTATCGCCCATGTCCTTGCAGACGCCCCCTTCGCCCTCCGCCCGTACCTGGGCCCTCCATTGCACGCTCTTTCGCGGGCAGACGCCGCCGCGCGCATGCCTGTACCTGCTCGCGGACCTGCGCCGGGGCGTCGCGCTGTCGGCCATACTGGCCGAGCAGCCGCTGGGTGGTGCCTTGGCCGCATGGCTGGAGGCGGCCGCGATCGGCAGGCCCCCGCCACGGGCGCTGCAGTCGACCGAGCTGCCCTCGGAGCAAGACCGGCGGGCTCTTTCCGCATGGATCGCGGCCTACGACGTTGTTCTAGAGCCGCAGAATCTGGGTGGGCGTTTCTGGAAGCCTGTCGATCAACTCTTGCAGTCGGCGTGGGAGAGCCTTGGTCTGGTGCCCGGCGCAGTCGGCGAGATGCCGACCTGGTCCGGCGCGCAGCAGGGGCTGGACCGCTGGTTTCGCGAACATTGCCAGCACCTCAGCGGGGTGTGACACCGCGTGCGGGGGGCGTCTGCGATATTGACTACCCGGTGGTGGGGGGCGGCGGTAGCCGCTGCAGGTCCTGTGCACCCGGCGGGGGCCGCATCCGCTGGAAGCAACAGTGGTGAAAGAGATGTTCAAGGAAGCGCGGGTCCGCAACATGTGGGCAGAGACCGGCCATGAAGGGCGCCTCGTCCGATACTCGTCGCGACATTCACATGTCAGCTCCACTCAGTGAGCTGACGTTCGATAGCCGAGAGACAAGGGCGGACAGGGTCATGCAGCAGACGAAAGTCTCCGAGTCCATCTCCATCCGCCCAGGCGCTGTGCGCATGTTCCATTGTTTTGTGTGCCGCTCGTTGCTGGAGCAGCGTCGCCATTATGAGCCGCCGGCTGCAAGGATGGTTTGCGCCGCAACTCTATTCAAGCGCCCGTACGCGTGCCCTACCCTTGCGCCATTGCGGACTGATCGGTGCCGTCCTTGCTTATCGGCAAGCGCCGGGTAACGGGCGGCCAGGCGCGGGAGATCCGCGTGAAGGCGCTGCTTGCTGCGGATGCCGGCACGGGGCCGCGTATAGGCCCGTTTCCACAAAGCCGGTGGGCTATGAATCCTTGCCTTCCAGCGCCAAGAGATACCTTTCGATTCGCGAATCGGGAAGAAACCAGAATGCAGCCATCGCAATCAGAATAATTGTTGCTGCGATGCTGCTGTAAAAACTTACCATGATCGCCAGTGCGTATACGACAAGAGATACCCGCCCCTTCAGATCCTTGCCAATTGCCCTCGCGAGCGAGGAGCCATTTCCCTCCGATGCCATGATGAGACGCTGCAATATCCAATAGGATACTGCACACATGAACAGCACAAAGGCATACAACGCAGTTGGAACCTCCGAGAATTCCGACTTTCCGGTCCAGGTGGTGGTGATGGGAACCATTGTCAACCAGAACAACAGGTTGAGATTGGCCCACATGATCTTTCCATTGATGCCGCGCACCACCTGGAACAGGTGATGGTGATTGTTCCAGTAAATTCCGACGTAAATAAAGCTGAGCACATAACCGAAGAAATGACGCGCCTCCGCTCGTACGCCATGCCAGTTAAATTCAGCGGGAAGCTGAATCTGATAGAGCATCAGCGTCAGGCTCACGGCAATGACCCCGTCACTGAAGGATTCCAGTCGACTTTTGTTGATGGTCATGGCCTTCCTCAGATGAACTGCTTACGGAAGGCGAGACTCGCCAGATACAGAATCACCAGCGTGAAAGGCAGCACGCACCAGAAGCCGATACGCATGTAAAGCACTGCACCAAGGAACGCGCCCGCGACAAAGCCAACGACGATGCTCCCGCTTTTCAGCACGACCACCCCATGCTCCCGGCTGAGTGAGCGTACGAAATTGGATAGATCGATGCCGAACTGAGTGGTGTTCCCTGTCATCATCGTGCTGGGGCTGATGTGCTTGATCAATGTCTTGCTCGCCGTATTGCGGATTGCCAGGGCCATCAGGCCCAGGCCGCCGGTCAGCGCCAGTTCACCCGCGCCGGGGTCGAGAAACGGATCGAAGTACAGGCCCACCAGCATGAAGCCCAACAGGAACACCGCCTCCGCCACGAACAGCCAGCCCAGGGTCTTGTGGGATTGGCTGCTGCGGTCAATCCACATCTTGGCAAGCATGACCGTGGCGATGAATAGCGGAATGGCACCCAGTTTCACCCAAAGGCCCGCACCTCCTTTCCCGAAAGCGGCGCCCGCCAGCACCAGGTTGCCTGTCACATGGGCGGTGAAAAAGCCGAGCAACGCGATGAAGCCTATGGTGTCGATGGCCCCACCCACAATGGTGAGCAGCACTGCCGTGCGGCATTGCGCCCACACGCTGGTAGCCGGGTTGTCGTGAAGCGGCGAATCGCTGATGGCCGTCATGTCGTTTACATCCTTCGAACAGCATTAAGTGCCTGCGGTAATGACGCTCACATCGGCTTGATCATGTCACGCGCATACGCGAGGCCCGTGCCATACCCACCGCCATGCTCCACCACGATCGAGCGAGCCTTCTCATAGGTGTCATGGCGGGTCCAGTCCCTCTGGAATTCGAGCAGGAGTTGGAGCCAGGAAGTCATGACCGCGCCAGCGGAAGCCATCCGTCGCAGGGCAAGCTCATGGCTCGTCGGCGTCAGCCCGCCGCACGCATCGGCAACCACGTGGACTTGATATCCCTCGGACAGCGCTGAAAGCACCGGGAAGCTCACGCAGGCCTCCGTCAGCATGCCCGCGATGATCAGCGTGCGCTTTCCGGTAGCCGCAATCGCGTCGCGGACCGCATTGTTTTCCCAGAGGTTCATGTTGTGGCGTTCAATCGGCGTGACATTTGGCAGCACTTCCCGAAAAGCCGGCATCAATGGGCCGCTGTACACCTTCGAGGCCGATGTGGAAACCACAACCGGCAAGTCAAAGGCGACCGCCGTCTTCGCGACCGCGAGTCCATTGCTGCGCAGAATCTGGGGGTCTTGAGAACCGGCAGCGAACGCGAGACCTGCCTGCTCATCAACGAGGATCAACGCACAGTCGGCGGGTTCGAGCAACGGTAGTTTGGACATGGGAGTTCTCCTGTTCATTTGAGACCGCGATCCTGGCTCAAGCCGCGGCCTGCGACCAATCCGCCCACCGCTAGCGTGCCAGCGAGGATGCCGAGAGAAGATGACGTATGGGCATGCCGCAAGAATCCGCTCGCAAACGTCAACGCGGCGAGCTCCCAAGTGCCAGCAATTTTCTTTACGCTCTTCATCGTCAGTCACCGAATTGAAGTGGGCAGTTGGCCCGACCTCTGAAATGACTGGACGTCCTATGGGACGTCCAGCCCGCGAATGCGGACTCAGCGCTCGATCACCTGTGCATGGACCGGCGCCAGCGACTCGTGCTTCGTGGCGGTGCGCTGCTCGGCCTTGTGGACCATCGTGTAGGCGTAGTCCACGCCCATGCCGTAGGCGCCCGAGTGTTCCTTGGCCACCTTCATGACCGCGTCGTACGTGTCGCGGTTCTTCCAGTCGCGCTGCCATTCGAGCAACACCTGCTGCCAGGTCACCGGCACCACGCCGGCCTGCACCATGCGCTGCATCGCGTAGTCGTGCGCTTCCTTGGTGGTGCCGCCCGAAGCGTCGGCTACCATGTAGATCTCGTAATTGCCTTCGAGCATCGCGCAGAGCGCGAACGTGGTGTTGCAGACCTCGGTCCACAGACCGGCGACGATCACCTTCTTGCGGCCGTTGGCGGCCAGCGCGTCGCGCACCTTCTGGTCGTCCCACGAGTTCATCGAGGTGCGTTCCAGCGTCTGCTTGCCCGGAAACACGTCAAGCAGTTCGGGGTAGGTATAGCCCGAGAACGAGTCCGACTCGACCGTCGTGATGGTGGTCGGGATGTCGAAGATCCTGGCCGCCTTGGCCAGGCCGACCACGTTGTTCTTCATGGTCTGGCGGTCCATCGACTGCACGCCAAAGGCCATCTGGGGCTGATGGTCGATGAAGATAATCTGGCTGTTATGCGGGGTCAGGACTTCCAGTTTGGCGTTCGACATAGTGTTCTCCGGTAGATGTTGATTCAATGATTTTGAGCTTCTGTCTTCGGCGCTGCTTTAGCAAAGCTGCGTTGTTGCGCCGTCCATGTCCAGAACTATAGTGGCGATAGCTTTGCTCAAAGTGATCGATTCGCTGACGTGTTATTCAAATATTTTGAATCGTCGAGATTCACCAATCGGGCACTCCGGAGGTCCGGTGAGGGGTGCGACCCGGGAAGCGCCAACCGGTCCAACACGTGCCGGGCGCAATCGCGGCGGTCGCCGCGACTATCCCCGCCGGACGTCGAGACGTCAGATGCGGTCGCAGACGCGATCACCTTCCTTGCTTACGATAAGGCCAGGTACATCACCGGCCAGATCCTTCATGTGAACGGCGGCAAGGCACCATAGCGCCGGTGGAGCCTTCATCGGATGGAGCCGAATGACCGAAGCTGCTCTCAAGAAACGAAACTAAAGGCGGCCGTGTTCATGCGGCCACCGCCACGGGATGGATCTGGAAGCCGAGCGCGGCGGCGCGGCGTTTGAGGGAAGCGACGCTGCGTTGGTGCTGTTGTTCCTCG
>Ga0255338_1000855_pt1 | contig 73332 bp, 45 predicted proteins | sample MeOH1_35cm_T4_19_FD_203715 | JGI IMG/M metagenome (GOLD analysis project Ga0255338, IMG submission 203715) | Sandy soil microbial communities from University of British Columbia, Vancouver, Canada - MeOH1_35cm_T4_195 | ecosystem: Engineered > Artificial ecosystem > Sand microcosm > Unclassified ... | reverse complement strand
GGTCCTCCTTGGCGAAGCGGTAGGTCGTGCCCTCGGCGGGCGTCGCCTCGAGGTTGTACATGTGCCCCGTCTCCTCCTGGATGGCGACCATGCGCGTGCGCAGATGGTCGAGGAAGCGGACCGCCATGGCGTGCCCCTCGGGAGAGGTGATGTCGTAGCCGTCGGCGCTGAAGTTGCGGATCATCTCGTTGATGCCGTTCACGCCGATCGTCGAGAAGTGGTTGCGCATGGTGCCGAGGTAGCGGCGCGTGTACGGGAACAGGCCGTCGTCCATCAGGCGCTGGATGACCTTGCGCTTGATCTCGAGGCTGTTGCGGGCGATGTCGATGAGCTCGTCGAGGCGTCCGAGCAGGGCCTTCTCGTCGCCCTTGTGCAGGTGTCCCAGGCGCGCGCAGTTGATGGTGACCACGCCGAGCGAGCCGGTCTGCTCCGCCGAGCCGAACAGGCCGTTGCCGCGCTTGAGGAGCTCTCTGAGGTCCAGCTGGAGCCGGCAGCACATGGACCGGATCATGTTGGGCTTGAGCTCGGAGTTGACGAAGTTCTGGAAGTAGGGCAGGCCGTACTTGGCCGTCATCTCGAAGAGGCGGTCGGCGTTCTCGCTCTCCCAGGGGAAGTCGGCGGTGATGTTGTAGGTCGGGATGGGGAAGGTGAAGACCCGGCCTTTCGAGTCGCCGGTGATCATGACCTCGATGTAGGCGCGGTTGATCATGTCCATCTCGGCCTGCAGCTCGCCGTAGGTGAACGGCTGCTCAACGCCGCCGATCAGCGGGTGCTTGGAGCGAAGGTCCTCGGGACACACCCAGTCGAAGGTCAGGTTGGTGAAGGGCGTCTGCGTGCCCCAGCGCGAGGGGACGTTGAGGTTGTAGATCAGCTCCTGGATGCACTGCCGGACTTCTTTATAGGGAAGCTTGTCCTTGCGGATGAACGGGGCCATGTAGGTGTCGAACGAGCTGAAGGCCTGCGCTCCGGCCCACTCGTTCTGCAAGGTACCGAGGAAGTTGACGATCTGACCGACGGCGCTCGACATGTGCTTGGGGGGCCCCGCTTCGACCTTGCCGGGCACGCCGTTGAGGCCTTCCTGGAGGAGGGTCCGCAGCGACCAGCCGGCGCAATAGCCCGCCAGCATGTCGAGGTCGTGGATGTGGATGTCCCCCGCGCGGTGCGCCTCGCCCATCTCCGGGGAGTAGACGTGGTTGAGCCAGTAGTTGGCGACGACCTTGCCCGAGACGTTGAGCACCAGCCCGCCCAGGGAGTAGCCCTGGTTGGCGTTGGCGTTGATGCGCCAGTCGAGGCGGTTGACGTACTCGTTGATGGAGGACTCGACGTCGACGACGGTCTTCTGGTCGCGGCGCATCTTGCGGTGCTGCTCGCGGTAGACGATGTAGGCGCGCGCGGTCTTGAAGTGGTCGGCGGAGATGAGGACGTGCTCGACGACGTCCTGGATCTTCTCGATGGTCAGCGGGCCGGAGCCGGAGCGGCGGGCGAGGACCTTGACCACCTTGTCGGTGAGCGGCCCCGCGTCGGCGTCGCCGAACTCGCCGGAGGCGGCGCCCGCCCGGGCGATGGCGGACCGGATCTTGGACTGATCGAACTCCACGCAGGAGCCGTCGCGCTTGTTGACCGACCGTAGAGTCGAAACCAATTCCCGGGCCTCCGCCAGCTTGGTCGTCATCGTGGTTTCGTTCTCCTTATGTGAAGAAATTGTGCGAGCACGCATGCACGCAACAGTTGTGCCGCACTTAGGTGCTCCACGCTGGCGCATATCAACACTCGATAACACTCGATGGAATCTGGCTGTTCCAAATGGTCACACGCGGGGCGGGGCGAAAAGGGATGGGCCGGCGGACGGCTCAGCGCGTCGGGGAGGACAGGGCGGCGACGATGTCGGAGGTCAGCATGACGCGCGAAAAACCCTGCGCGAGGCTGCGCAGCGCTCCAAGATGGAGCTGCTCGTCGTGGGCGACGGTCGCGTCCGCGGGGACGAAGGTGCGCAGGCCCAGGTCGAAGGCCCCGCGGGCGGTGGACTCGACGCACAGGTTGGTGGCCAGGCCGCAGACGACGAGGTCCGAGACGCCGGCGGAGCGCAGCTCCCGGGCGAGGCGCGGGTTGGAGAAGGCGCTGTAGCGGGTCTTGCGCAGGACGGCCTCCCCGGGAAGGGGCTTGAGCGCCGCGGTGACGCGGGACTCCGGCTCCCCCTCGCGGCAGGTCTTGGCCCACCACTCCGTCATCAGCCCCCCGTCCTTCGCCGGGTCGAGATGGGCGTGGCGGGCGAAGAACACGGGGCGGCCGGCCGCGCGGAAGGCCGCGAGCAGGCGCGCGGCGCCGATCACGGCGGCGCGGGACTGGGGCAGGTAGGCCCGGGAGTTGCGGTCGACGAAATAGTCGATGAGGTCCACGACGAGCAGGCCGGAGCGGTGGGAGGCCAGGTCCTCGCCGCGGGGCTTGAAGCGGGACAGCTCCGCCATCCAGGCCCGGGATTTGCGCGCCATCGTGTCGGGGACGACATAGCACTCGCTCTCCAAGGTCGCCGCGCGCAGGCCGGCGCGGGCCTCGTCGCGCAGGGCGCTCGACCAGAGCTGGCCGCAGGAGGTGGCGGCGTCGATCTCCTCGGGGGTGCTGGGAGAGAGGATGACCTCGAAGCCCCGCTTGCGCAGGCCGGCGTCGGCCGCGGCGATGTCGGGCGGCGCCTCGTGCCACTGGCGGGAGGAGCCGCTGGCCTCGGAGGCGCGCGTCGGGTTGACGGGCGTGATCTTGACGAGGAAGTTCTCCGGGTCGAATATCCTGGCGACGATGGCTGGATCCAGAGGCTGGTCGGGGGCGAGCGCGAAGTTCAGGGTCACCTTCCGGTCGCCGGGGCGGCGCCAGCGGCGGCCGAACTCGGCGACGCGCTCGAGGCTCCAGGGGCGGGCGCGCATGACGCGGCGCCGGACGGCCTCGTCGGTGGAATGGGCGGAGAACTGGAGCTGGAAGCGGCCGTCGCGGTAGAGGCGGTCCTTGACCTCGCGCATCTCCTCGAGGCGCTCGGCCGCCGTCGGCGCGTCGGGGGCGACGGTCGAGATGGAGGCCGTCAGGCCGGGCCCGCCCCACTCCTTGGCCAGGCGCTCCAGGGCCTCGGGCGTGGCCGGGTTCAAGGTGGGCTCGCCCAGGCGGGCGAAGTGGACCTTGAACTTGGGGTGGCGCCGGGCGTCGAGCCCGGGGTTGTCCTTGACCACGCGGCGGACCTGGGCGACGATCTCGCCGGCGGTGAGGTTGCCGCGCCAGCCCATGGCGCCGCCGTCGCACATCCGGCAGCCGATCACGCAGCCGACCTGGGTGGAGAGCATCAGCACCCATTTCTTGGCCTTGGGCACGCCGGGCTCGACGGTGTCGACGAACTCGATGAGGCGGCCGCGCTCGCCGGACAGGCGGGCGAGGTAGAGCTGGCCGAGCGGCCCCGCGGAACGGGTCTCGAGTATCTTCACTCGGTCTCCCGGAACCAGCGCAGGGCGCGCACGGCCGCGGCCATGCCGTCGCCCGCCGCCACGGCGACCTGGCGCTCGACGGAGCCCCTGGCGTCGCCGGCCACGAACACGCCCGGGCGTCCGCCCAGCCGCGCCCAGGGAGAGGCCTCCGCGCCGATGAGGACGAAGACGGCCGAGACGGGGAGCCGGACGGGCTCCTCGCGGCCCTCGCGCAGGACGAGGGCCTCCACGCGCTCGCGGCCCTCGACGCGGACCACGCGGCCGGGGATCACCTCGGCGTTGGTCAGGGCCGCCAGGCGAGAGAGCAGGAGGCGGTGGGCCTTGAGCGGGCCGCGGGCGACGAGGGTGACGCGGCGGGCCGAGGCGGCGAGGTGAACGGCCTGATGGACGGCGGCCTCGCCGCCGCCGATGACGGCCACGTCGCGCCCGCGCCAGCGCCCGGCCGTGTCGAAGGCCGCGTGGAAGACGCCGCGGCCGCTCAGGCGTTTGGCGCCGGGAGCGGGCAGAGGCTTGAAGCGCGCGCCGGTCGCGAGCACGACGGAGCGCGCCGTGAGGCGGCGCCCGTCGGAGAGGAGCAGGCGCTGGGCGCCGGAGCCGGGACGCAAGCCGGCGAGCTCGCCCTTCAGGGTCTTGAGCCCCCACTCACGGGCCTGGCGGACGAAGGTCGCCATGAGGCGGCGGCCGGAGACGCCGCCGGGCCAGCCCGGGGCGTTCTCGATGCGGGCGAGGCGGCGGGCCTGGCCGCCGAGGGCGCCGCGCTCGACGAGGACGGTGCGCAGGCCGGCCCGGGACAGCTGGAGGCCGGCCGCGAGTCCCGCGGGGCCGCCGCCCACCACGACCGCCTCCCACGCGTCCGCGGCCCGGCTCACGCCTCGGTCTCTTCGCTCGCCTGGAGCAGCTTCTTCGCGTCGAGGATGTGGATCCGCCCCCGCTCGGTGCGCAGGATGCGCTTGGCGCGCAGGACGGCGAGGCCGCGGAACACGGTCTCCTGCGAGGCGCCGACCCAGGTCGCCAGCTCGTGGCGCGTCGCGGGGATCTCGTCGCCGTGGCGTTCGCGCATCCGCAGCAAGGTCGAGACGATGCGCTCGTGCACGCTCTCGCGGCCGAAGCGCACGAGGTTGCGGATCGCGCGGATGCGCTCGGAGCAGCGCTCCGCGGTGCAGCGGGAGACCGTCAGCGAGCGGTGGGACAGAGCCTCGAAGGCGCGGTCCGGGATGCGCACCGCGACGAGCTCTCCTTCCGCCACGGCGGTGCAGGTGTAGGGCGCGCGGCTGCCGAGGCGGCAGTACAGGCCGAACAGGTCCCCGGGCCCGAGCGACTCGGCCTGGAGGGTGCGCGTGCCGCCGGCGAAGATCAGGATCTTGACGCGGCCTTCGCGGATCAGCCAGCCGGCCGTCGCGCGGTCGCCTTCGGAGAAAACGACCGCCTTGGACGCGAAGCGGTGCAGGGAGCAGGCGGCCGCCAAAGCGGCGATGTCCGCCTCGGAGGCGCCCGAGAAAGGAGGGGTCTTGGAGAGGAACGCGGCGATCTGGGCCTGGTCGGTGCTCAAGCTTAGCCTCATATGCAACGGGACGGCCACGGCCCCGGGGCCGCTTTGTTGCGTGCCCGGCGGAAATGCGAAAACCCCTCCTTCCCCTCGGGCTCCTCCTGTTCCCCCTCCTCGCCGCCTGCCGCAACGAGCCGCCGCCCGCGCCCGCCGCGCCGACCACGGCGCAAGAGCAGGACCGCCACGAGCTCCTGCGCGAGCCCGGGCCGGAGTGGACGCCGGGGAGCGAGAAGCGCAAGCTCGACATCCTCCTGTTGATCGACAAGAGCCGCGTGCGCAAGGGCGAGCCTTTCGGCTACCGCCTCGAGATGCAGAACACGGGCCGGGAGCCCCTCGCGTTCAAGGAGCCCGCGCCCTCCTTCACGAAGGACGGCTGCCTCTGCGGCGCGGGCGGCTTCAAGATCCTGGCGACCCCGCCCGGCGGGAAGGAATTCGTCCTGCCGTGCGCGCCCAGGGAGGCCGCGGGGGTCAAGGCCAGCACGGCGCCCGCCGCCGCGCCGGAGTCCGGCCTCGAGCTGACCTTGGCGCCGGGCGAGTACCTCCTCACCCGCGCCCCCAGCCGCGCGATCCGGTTCCGGCCGCTGCTGACGTCCGCCCGCTTCGACGCCTTGGGAGTCTGGCGCCTCAAGGCCGTGTACGACCCCGAGGGCTCGTTCGTCGCGACCTCGAACAGCGTCACCCTCGAGGTCGTTCCCTAGAAGAGGAGCTTTCTTCGCTCGGCGAGTATCCGCCGGAGGATCTCCGCGTCCGCCTTCGTGTGGCGCCGCGAGATGGCGCGCTGATAGACCTCCAGCGCGTCGCCGCGCCGATCCGTCGAGGAGTACAAGGTCCCCAGGCTGAGATACGCGGCCAAGCGCCCGGGGTCGAGGGCGAGCGCGGATCGCCAGTCGGCCGCGGCGGCCTCACGGTCGCCCCGGAGGGCGTGAAGCACCCCGCGGTCGCTGAGCCACCGCGCGTCCCCGGGATCCGCCTTGACCCGGAGGTCCGCGACCTCCAGGGCGGCGGCGTATTCCCCCACCCCCTGATAGAGGAGGACCAGGCGACGCGCCTCGGCGTCGTCGAGAGGCATCGCCCGCGCGCGGGCCAGATGCGCCAGCGCGGACCCGCGGTCCCCGGCGGCCGCGGCCGACTCGGCGCGGTCGAGGCGCATGCCGGCGGCGTCGCCGGCGCGACGCCGGACGCGCGCGGCGCCGGCCGCGTCCCCGAGGCCGCGATACGCGAGGGCCAGGAGGCGGAGCTCCGCTCGGCCGGGGCTCCGCGTCTCCGCGAGGGCCAGGAAGGCCAGCGCCGTCGCCCGCCGGCCGTCCGCCGCCGCGCGGACGGAGAGGTCGCGCAGCGTCTCCGGGTCCCTCGCCCCTTCCCCCCCGGGCCGCCTCAAGACGGACAGCGCCCGCTCGTACAGGCCGAGGTCCCGGCACGCCGCGACCAGGCGACGGGCGTTCTCCGGGCCGGGCCCCGATCTCTCGGCGGCGGCCAGGAGCCCGAGCGCCGCCGACGCCTGGCCGTGACGCGCCGCCTCCGCGGACCAATCCAAAAGGAGCCCGGCGTCCCGCGGGCCGCGCGGGCCCGCGCGCGTCAGGGCGGAGAGGGCGCGGGAGTAGTCGCGCCTCTCCCGGTGGGCGAGCGCCTCGGCGCGGAGCTCCTCCGGAGAGAGCGGCCCCGGGAGGCGCATCGAGGGGAAGCGCGGGGCGATGACGGCCCGCAGGCGCGCGCGCAGCGAAGCCTGCGCCTCCTCGGGCCAGGCGAGGAGAAGGTCCTCGACGAGCTCCGAGAGGCCGGCGTCGGACGACTCCAGCCCGCGCTGCGCGTCGCGGTCGGCCGGGACGGACTCGAACGCCAGGCGATAACGCCCGGCGTAGCGGCGCTCGGCCTCGACGAAGGCGGCCAAGGCCTCCGGACGGCGGTCCCGCTGCAGCGCGCCGAGCGCGCGCAGCGCGCCGCCCTTCACGGCGTCGTCCCAGGTGCCCGCCGTCAGGTCCGCGCGGTCGATGAGGTCTCCGCCGGGGGCGCGGAGCGCGAGCAGCGCCCAGGCCAGGTCGATCACGCGGTCGAGACGCGCGCCGGCGAGCAGGGCCGCGCGCAGCTCGACGGCGGCCTCCCCGGCTCGCCCTTGGCGCAGCAGCTGCCGGCCGAGGAGCGTCCTCAGGCACGCGAGGTCCGGACGGCGGCCCGCTTCGGCCGCCAGGCGGGACGGCTGCGCCGCGCGGCCCGGATAGACGCTCACGACGTACATGGTGTAGGCGCCGAGCCCTAGGGCGCCGGCCAGCAAACCCCCCGCCGCCGCGGAGGAAGCTCGCCTCCCGGGTCCGCCCTCGGCGAAGAGCCGCGCGGCCAGCCCGCACGCGGCCAGCGCCGACGCGACGGGCCACAGGGCTTCGAAATAGAACGGCTTCACGGGCATCAGGCAGTGTATCGCCAGGAAATAGGCGGCGAGGATCGAGGCCTGCCGGTGCGGCAGGCTCGCGCGACGGCTCCAGGCGGAATACGCCGTCAGAGCCGTCAGCCACGGGTGCCAGGACACGACCGCTGCCAGCCTCAGGGCGACGGCCGCGAGGAAATCGAGCGGATGACGGAGCACCCGGAGCGCGGCCCACGCCAGAGCGCCCTCGCCCGGAGAGGGGCCGGCGTTCACGAGCACCCCCTCCAAGGTGGAGACGTGCCCCAGGGCGCCGGTGATGATGTTGAAGCGCGCCCGGCCGAGCTCGAACGGCGTCGGCGTCCCGAAGCAAAGCCAGTTGAGCCTCATCCAGGGCGCCAGCATCAGGAGCGGCGGCGCGATCAGGGCGAGCGCCTCCCGGACGGGCGCGGGCTCCCCGCGGGAGCGCCGCCGAGCCCACAGGTGTCCCGCGAGGACGAACGGGAGCAGGAACAGCGGAGACCTCTGCAGCAAAGTCAGGCCGAGGGCGGAGCCGGCCGCCGCGTAGGCCGGCCAGGACGGCCGCCCGGCCTCCTCGCGGCCCGCGGCCCAGGCCAGCGCGTTGGCGGCGAGCAGGACGAGGACCGCGTAGACCGACATGAAGTTGAACCCGAGGAAGGGAACGGCCGCGGCCGTCAGCGCGGCGGCCGCTCCGCCCGCCGCGAGGGAATGGAGCGTCGCGCCGAGGGTGAACACCAAGGCCAGGGTCGCCGCGCGCAGCAGCTCCGGGGCCCAGAGCGGGAACCAGGACGGAGCGTGGCCGAAGGCGAGCGCGGTCACGACGCTCTGCATCGGGGGGTTCAGCGAGACGGACGGCCCGGGCAGGCCGTGGAGCAGCTGCTCCGCCAAGGTCCGCTCCAGCGCGTCGGGCGCGAAGACGCCGCTCGCCCGCGGCTGGAGGCTCAGAGCGAGAAGGCCCAAGGCCGCGGCCGCGGCGACGACCGCCGGACTCGCGGCGCGGCTCATGGCCTGGGACGGAGCCCCTCGAGGCCGAAGAGCCGGGCGTACCGCGCGGGGACGCCGACGCAGCGCGAGTCGTAGCGGCACTCGCGGCAGGACGGTCGCTTGGCGCGGCCGATGACGCCCGCCTCTCCCGAGAAATCGTCCGTGTAGCGGACGCGGTCCTGAGGCAGGACCCTCGGCGACGCGTGGCGCGCGGGCCGGTCGAGGAGGCAGGGCGGGAAGGAGCTCTCCCCGCCGGACCGGGAGACCGGGAAGCCCGCTTCGCGGCAGCGCGCGACCGCCCGGCGCAGATAAGGCCCGGCCTCCTCCAGGGAGACCGCCCAGTCCGGGGCCTTCTGATGGCCGGCCTCGTTGAGCATCGAGAAGTACAGGCCCGGACGCCCGGCGCGCAGGCCCGCGATGAAATCGACGAGCTCCGGCAGGCCGCGATAGTTGCGCGCGGTGACCACGACGTTCACGGTCACGCTGAGGCCGGGGACGCGCAGAAGGCGCTTCAGACCGGCGACGGCGCGGGCGTGCTGGCCGCGGCTGCCGGTGATCTTGTCGTACGCGGCGGGCTCGTGCGCGTGGAACGAGAACAGGTAGGTCCTCACGCCCAGGCGGACCAGCTCGTCGAGCAGGCCGGGACGCGTCAGGTACACGCCGTTGGTCTGCAGGACGAAGCGGCGGAAGCCGCGCTCCCGCGCGGCGGCGACGATCCGAGGGAGGCGCGGATCCGAGGCCGGCTCGCCGCCGGAGAGGGTCAGCTCTCCGCGCGGGCCGGAGCGGCGCGCCTGCGCGTCGAGCTCCCGCTCGATGGACGCGAAGTCGGCGCCCTTGCCGGTCATGGGCACGAAGCAGAACGGGCATCTCTGGTTGCAGGCGAAGGTGGTGCGCAGGAGCAGGTCGCGGCCTTCGTGGCCCTCGTGGCTCTCGGCCAGCGCCCCGCCCCGCGCGCCCCCCGCCTCCGGCCGGCGCAGCGATTCCAGCAGGAGCCCGAGCGCGGCCCTGAGCTCCGCGAGGCCGGACTTCTCCCCGGCCCTCGGGCGGGCGCCCTTCGCGGGCGCGGAACGAAGGCCCTCTCCGTGGGCCAAGGCTCCTCCCGGAACGGCGGCGCCGGAGAACTCGCACAGGGCGCGGCTCTCCCCGGAGCGGCTCACGGTGAAGAAGACCTCCCCTCCCTCCGCGCGTCGGCTCAGGACCCAGCCGTGGCGGGCGAGCACGCCGCGCACGCGCTCGGCGGCGGTCATAGCGGGGTCAGCTCCCCGAAGCCGTACAGCTCGCCGTAGCTGCCCCACACGCCCTCGCAGCGGGAGTGATGCGCGCAGCGGCCGCACTCCGGGCCCTTGGCCTTGAGCGTGTCCTTCTTCTTCTCCTGCCAGACGAAGCGGTCCGGCATCGGCCCCCTTTTCGTGGCCATGCTCACGTCGTTGTCGGGGTCGAAGCCCGCCTCGTCGAGGTATTTGGCGGAGAGGTGCTCGAAGAGAGGCCCCTTCACGCCGGCCAGCAGGAGCGCGCACTTCGGGATGCCGCCGAAGGTCAGGTGCCCGCGCGGGCGCTTCTCGTTGCGCAGCATGACCCGGACGATCTTCGGCATCGCTTCCTTGAAAGCCGGGATCCAGCGGCGGTCGTCCCGCGCCTCGCCTTGCGGCCAGATGTAGTTGAAGCGGATGTCGTCGAGCCCGAGCGCGCCGAAGAAGGCGACGTAGTCCTCCATGTCGTCGAGGTTGGGGCGGCACAGGACCGGGTTCAGCGCGATGCCCCCGGGCATGAGCCCCTTCGCCTTGAGCGCCAGCAGGTTCTTGATCCCCGTGATCTTGCGCGCGAGGTTGCCGGGCACGCCGGTGATGAGGCCGTCCTCGATCTCGTGGCGGTGGCTGTGGACGGAGAGGGTCGCGCGCGTGAGGCCGGCGTCGGCGAGCTCGGCGCAGAACGCGGGGTCGGACAGGCGCGTGCCGTTGGTGCAGATCGACATCCGCTCGTAGCCGATGGACTTGGCGTAGGCGATCGACTCCACGATGTGGGGGTAGACGGTCGGCTCGCCGCCGAGGAAGCCCGCGCTGCGGCAGCCCTGCTCGCGGAAATGCCGGAGCTCCTCCTTCACGCGCTCCAGCTCGGCCCACGGCTCGTGGCCGTCGCGGTTCATGCTGCTCATGCAGAAGGCGCAGAGGTTGTTGCAGAGCGTGCCGAGGTGGATCTCGACGCGGCGCGGCTCCGTCATGCCGCGCTCTCCTTCGGATGCACCATCAAGGCGACGTCGGAGATGTCCTTCCAGGGGATGCGCTCCGCCTCCTTGAGCCACGCGCGCGCGCCGAGCGTGATCATGCGGTCGGCGTACGGGAACTTCGTCCGCGGCACCTTGGTCAGGTCGAAGAAGGCGGTGACGACGCGCTTGCCGATCACGGGCTCCATCGTCGTCATGCATTCCTTGAACTGGCTCAAGGCGAGGAAGATGAACACCGGCTCGTGCTCGCGGCGGACGGCCTCGAGCAAGGAGGCGTTGACGCCTCCCTTCGGGCCCGAGGCGAGGTAGATGAGGAAGGTCCCGCGGTTGTGCGTGCCCGTCCAGTCCACGCCGCTCAAGGACAGCATCGTCGACAGGATGGAAGCGCCGGCCAGCGCGGTGATCGGCGTGCCGCGCTCGCGCAGGGCCTTGACCAGCCAGGCGCCCGGGTCGATGAAGCAGGGGATGCCCCCGGAGCAGACCAGGGCCACGTCCTCCTTGGCGAGGCGGGAGACGACCTCCTTGAGGAACGCGGGGTCCGCCTTCTCGGGGATGAGCAGGAACTCCTTGCCCCGGCAGTCGATGCCCATGTCCTTCTCGAACTGGGCTTTGGTGAGCGCCGGCTCCTCGGCGAGGAAGACGCGCATCTTCCGCGCCGCCTGAGCCGTGTGGACGGTGATGTCGCGCATGTTCCCGATGTGCCAGGGGACGAGGATGAAGCGGTGGTCTTCGTTCTTCATTTCAGTCGGTTCATCCAGATCGGCTGGACGTATTTCTCCCAGCGCCGGATCCCTTTGGCCCACTCGAGACCGGACGCCATCAAAGTCCTCATCTGCTCGCGGGTCATCCGGTCGTCGACAAACGGGATGCCGAGCCGCTTCATCAAGAAATCGAGGGTCTCCCGGGAGGCCACCGCGACGTCCTCCGCCATCCCGTCCTCGTCGCCGAGCGCGTCGCGCAGCAGGCCGCGGTTGAAATGCGCCCAGAAGCTGGTGGGGCCCTGCTTGACGACGACCTCGATGTCGCGCATCGCCTCCGCGCGGCGGCCGAGGAGGCGGTACGTCTCGGCCCGCCAGGAGAGGGCTTCGAAATCCTTCGGGTCGTGGGCGACGGCGCGGTCGAGGTCCGCCAGGGCCTCGGCGTGGCGGCCGAGCTTCATGAGGGCCGCCCCGCGCCAGCCGAAGACGAAGGTCTTGGCCCCCAGCGCGACGGCCGCGTCGAGCTTCTCGAGGGCCTTCGCGTACTCCCCCAGCCAGAGCAGGATCTCGCCGTGCCAGGTCAGGACCTCTCCTTCGAGGCCGGGTCCGCAGGTCTTCAGCGCGAGGCCGAACTCGCGGTGGGCCGTGGCCGCGTCGCCGCGAGCCAGGTACGCCTCGGCCATGCGGCAGCGGACCCACCAGTGCGAGGGGGCGCGGCTCAGGATGTCGCGGCTGATCTCGATGGCCCCGTCGTAGTCGAGGGTGCCGAGCTTGACCAGCACGAAGGATTGGCACATCCACGAGTAGCGCTCGGAATCGAGCGCGCGGAGCTTCGCGTACACATCCATCGCCTCGACGTTGCGGCCGAGGTCGCTGAGGAGGATGGCCCGGTAGTAGTCGAACCACGGCGCGTGCTCGCCGTCGCGGGCCGCCCGGTGCATGCGGTCGAGCTCGAGCGTCACGAACTCGTCCTCGGCCACGGCGCGGCGGATCATGCGCCACCACGGCCACATCAGCTGCCCGGGAGACTCGATGCGCCCGAACTTATCGAGCACCGCCTCGCCGAGCCGGAAGGCGGCCGTGTAGCGCCGCGCGCACATCAGAGCGGAGAAGACCTGGGGCCAGTCGGCCCCGAGCTTGTCGCCGGGCTCGGCCCGCGCGAGGCCGTCGAGCACCGACCTCTCCAGGTCCGGGTCGTAGCGCCCGTCGGCGAGGAGCCGGAACAGGAGGTCGATGCGGGAGCCCTCGTCGTCCTTGCGCGCCAGGCGGAACGCGGCCGCCAGCTCGACGGCGGCCGCCTGCGGGAGGCCGCGGGACAGGAGGACCTCGACGAGCAGCGAGCGCGCCCCGGCCGCCGGCGCCTCCCCCGTCAGGGCCGCGCGCGCCGCCGCCTCGAGCCGGTCGAGGGCGCCGGCCGCGCCCGCCTTCTCCGCCAAGGTCCGGCGGTAGTCGGAGAACTCCACGAGGAGGAACAGCGCGGCGTCCGGGCCGGCGAGCGCCCGGGCCGCGGCCTCCGCCATCACCGCGCGCGCCTCGTCGAGCCGGCCGCCCTCCTCCAGAAGGCGGAACAGCGCGGGCGCGGCCTTCGTGTCCACGGCGAACGCCTTGCGATAGGCCTGCTCCGCCTGCTCCGGGCAGCCGCGCTTCTCCTCGATGCGCCCGAGCCAGAGGAACATCTCCCACGACGCGGCGCCCGCGGCGGCGAAGCGCTTCAGGGCGGTCGCCGCCTGCCTGACCCGGCCGGCCGCGATCAGCTCCTCGACCTCTGAGTAGGGGCCCTTAACCACGCGCCCCCAGCCAGATGGAGTTCAGGTAGCTCTCCGGGCGGCGGATGCCCTTGGCGCGCGCGAGCCCCGTCTCGAGGACGGCGCGCATCCCCTTGCGGTCCATCGGTCCGGCCTTCGGACCGCGGAGCGCGGCGACGAGGTCCGCCGGTATGCGAGCGAAATCCTCGGCCATCCCCTTCGCGTCGCCCTTCGCGTCGCGCACGAGGGCGCGGTTGAAGTAGGCCCACGCGTAGCCGGGGTCGAGCGCGAGCGCGCGGTCGAGGTCGCGCAGGGCCTCGGCCGTGCGCCCCATGAGCCGGTGCGCCTCGCCGCGCCACAGGTGCGCCTCGAGGTCCTGTGGATCCGTCGCGATGGCCGCGTCGAGGTCGGCCAGCGCTTCGCGGCGCCGCCCGAGCATCAGGAAGGCGGCTCCGCGCCAGCAGTTCACCCAGATCCTCGTGCCGATGGCCGCGCCTTCGTCGAGCTTCTTCAGCGCCTCCCGGTAGCGCCCGGCCCAGAGCAGCGCCGCGCCGTGCCAGGTCGTGACCGCGCGCCGGGCCCGCACGTCGGTCGCGAGCGCGGCGGCGCGCTCGAACTCGCCGAGCCCGCGGTCGATCTCCCCGTCCGCCATCAGCGCCTCGGCCATGCGGCAGTGGAACCACCAGTAGTCCGGGACGCTCCTCAGGAGGGCTCGGCAGTTGGCGATCGTCCACTTCAGCTCGCCCGCCATCAGGCGGTGCATGACGAAGGCGTGATGCATCATCGAGTAGCGCGGCGAGCGCGAGCGCCTGACGACCGCGTACTCCTTCATGGCCTCGCCGTCGCGCCCGAGGCCCAGCAGGAGCACGCCGCGCAGGTACGCGAACCAGACCTCGAAGCCCGGGGCCCGCGAGGCCAGGCGCACGCGCCGCAGCTCCGCGGCGCAGAAGGCCATCTTGCGGCGCGAGCCGCGCGAGGACACCGCGTGCCACCACGGCCACAGGAAGCCGTTGGCGAACGGGATGCGCACCGACCGGCTCAGCATCGCCTCGCCGAGGTCGAACGCCTCGCGGTAGCGGCGCGCGCAGAGCAGCGCGGAGAACACGTCGGGCCAGAGGGCCTCGCCCTCCTCGCGGGAGCGCAGGGCCGCGGCCTTGAGGGCGGAGACCGCCTCCGCGTACTTCTCCTCGTCGAGGAAGGCGTGCACCAGGACGAAGTTGGACTTCTCGCCCCCGCCGCTCTTCCCCTCCAGGCGCGCGAGGGCCCGCTCCCCCTCCTCGCGGGGCCAGCCCAGCTCGAGCGCGCGCGAGACGAAGGCCGCGGACTCGTCGAGGCGTCCGCACCCCTCGAGGAAACGCGCGAACTCGCGGTGCAGGGAGTCGAAGCCCGGGTTGGCGGCCAGCGCCCGGCGATAGGCCTCCTCGGCCTCGTCCAGGCGCCCGAGCCTCTCCGCGGCCTTGCCCTTCTCGAGGAGGGCCTCCCAGGCGGGCGCCTTAACCATGCTCCTTCCGTTTCGGGCGCGTCAGCTCGTCGCCCATCCGCTCGACGAACGACAGGAAGCCGTTGAACCCCAGGAACGGGCGGTCGGACAGCGCGTGGCTGCGGTAGCTGGGGAAGCCGAACTCCATGGTCGGGAACTTCAGCTGCGGCCACTCGTGCTCGCACCAGGTCGACACGAACAGGTCGAGCGGCGTGTCCATGAACCGGCGGACCTCGTCGGACATCGACGGAGGCTCGTAGAGCACCTTCGCGCCCTCGAGGCCCGCCCCGTGGGCGCCGCGGCCCCGGACGATGGCGCCCTCGAGCTTCATGCCGAGGTCGTCGGCGATGTCGCGGAACCCGCCGAGCAGGTAGGGGTCGCCCATGAAGCCCGTCTTACGACCGAGGAAATACTGCGGGATGATCCACTTCAGGCGCGGGACCGCCCGGGACAGCTCCGCGTCGATGAACGCCTCCGCCTCCTTCTCCTTGCCCGCCGCGGCGCCGGCGTCGCGCAGGAAGCGCTGCGTCTTGGGCAGTCCGAACGGGAGCTCGGTCTCCACGAGGCGCGCGCCCGTCCGCTGCGCGAGGCGCCGGGCCGCGGCGCGGCCATAAGGAAGGGAGACGATGACGTCCGCCTCCTCGACGCGGCCGAGCTCCGAGGAGCCCTGGCCGCTGAGCCACACCGAGACCGTCTCGAGCCCCAGGCCGCCCAGCAGGCGCTTGAGCTCGGCGACGTTGGCGTGATGGTCGCTCTCGTTGCGGTCCATCAGGTAGCCGACGATGGCGGCCGTCCCGGGGCGGCGCCGGCCGGTCTTCAGCGCGATGCCCTTGGCCAGCGCGTTGAGGGTCTGGTCGTAGCCGTCGAGCCAGTCGCCCACCAATGACTCCGGCGGTATGTCGATGGCGGGCTTGGTCAGGCTCTGCGCGCGCAGGCGGATGACGCGCCCGTAGTCGACGCCGGTGATCGAGCACATGGGCAGGGCCGTCACCAGGACCAGCCCCGATTCCTCGAGCCCGTCCAAGGTCTGGATCTCCCGGCCGATGATGTCGTCGTGCTCCTTGACCACGCCGCGCGAGCAGACGTTCGTGAAGGCGACGCGGTGGCGGCCGCTGATGCGCAGCAAGGTCGAGTTGAGGTCGTGCCGGCCGTGGATGAAGTGCGCCTTGTAGAAGGCGCAGTCCGGGCCGTCGACGAGCACATAGGCGTCCTTGAGCGCGTTGACCGCGAGGTAGACGCCCATGAGGGTCGGGTAGTTCATCGGCGTGCTGAATTGCTGTCCCATTACGCCGCCCCCATGTATTTTGAATATCGCCTCTGGAACGGCCAGCGGCACAAGGTGTTGAGCGCCTGCAAAGTGCGCACCGCTCCCCCCAGGCCCATCTCGAATCCCTCGAGCGAGAACTGCGCCTTCCCGGCGCGGGCCAGGCGCGTGTCGTAGGCGTACTCGGAGTACACGGCCTGGAACGGGCCCTCGGCCAGCAGCTCCTCGAGCTCCTTCGGCGTCGAGAACGAGGCGAAGTGGGCGGCCTTCCTCGCCTCCTGTCCGTAGCACAGGATCTCCACGCCGAAGCCCATCTCGCGCAGCAGGCGGAGCACCGGGATGCCCCAGGTCAGACCGGGATCGGCCAGGCGCGGCACATGGTTGGCGTCCACGACGAAGGCCAGGCCTTGGGAGGACGCCTCGCGGCGGCCTGCGGTCCACGCGGGCGTCAGGTCCTTGGCGGCCCGCGCGAACGCGGCCTTCACCTTGCTCTTCAGGCCGAACTCCCCGGCCACGGCCTCCAGCCACTTCCGCGTGCCCTCGAAGCCGTACGGCGCGTCGGGCCTGAAGGTCTTGATGGGCATGGGCTCGAAGTACTCCTTGTAGGTCCCGGCGTAGGCCGCGTTGGGATAAAGGATCTGCGCCTCGGCCGCGAGGTAGCGGCGCGCGACGGCCAGGCTCAGCGAGGGCATGACGCAGGCGTTGACCGACAGGCCGATCTCCTCGAGCAGCCTCACGAGCTCCTTGAGGCCGGGGCCCGACGGGAAGCCGACGAGGTTGACCGAGCGCGCGGAGCGCCGGACCTTGGCGAAGGCGGGGCCCTGCTGCATCTTCTTGAACAGCGAGAGGCACACGTCGAGCTCCTGGCAGCTGCTCTCGGCGTGGTTCATGTACACGATGGGCACCGAGGTGCGCGCCTGCCAGCGCTTGACCACGGCCTCGGCGTCGTCGCCGATGACGGTCGGGATGCAGGTGGAGTGGACGATGATGGCCTCGGCGCCGCCCTTGGCGTTCTTGATCGCCTCGGCCAGGGCCTCGTCGAGCTTCTTGCCCCCGCCGTGGATGACGTCCAGGTCCTTGATGTTCGTCATGATGTTGCTGAAGTTCCCGTCGTCCTGGTCCTCCGTCTTCTTCCTTCGGGAGGCCTTCCCGCCCTTCTTGGATCCGCGCGGCCCGTCCTCCTCGCGGGGCCCGTCGTCGCGGGGCCCCTCCTCGTTGTCGCGCTCCATCCGCGGCCACGGGAATTTGTAGAAGGCCGGAAGGCTTCGGTCCTCGAAGTTCGGAGTCGAGTAGGAGCACTCCAGGTCCTGGTGCCAGACGTTGACGAGCGGCGTGCCGCCCTCGAGGGACATGCGCACGTTGCGCCGCGTCTCGAAGTCGCAAAAGAAGCGCCGCCACTGGTCCTCCGCGCCCCACACCTGGGAGTTCATGCCGGGGTTCCCCTCCCACAGCTTCGCCTGCCAGGCCATGTCCTTCTCGAGGTCCGGCTTCGGCGCCTGCGGCGGAGCCGGCGGCGGCGAGGACGGGCGGGGCGCGGGGCGGGGCGCGGGAGCCTCCGCCGGCTTCCCGGTCCCGGAGGAGACGAACGCCTGGCGGGACAGCTCGTTGAAGCGCTCGTCCGAGAGAGGGCGGGGCACGGAGACGGACTTGCGCTCGAAGCTCAGCAGGCTCTCGCCCAGCGCCTCGATGGTGCGCGTCAGAGCGTGGTCCGGCGCGTGCTCCACCAAGGTCAGCCGGCGGAACTCCGCCGCGCGCACGGCCGCCTCGCGCGGGAAGAAGGAGAGGACGCCGGTGCCGATCTCGGCGGCGAAGCGCTCCACGCTGCCTCGGTCCGCGTCGCGGTCGCGGAGGTTGGCGACCAGGCCGCACAGGGCGACGCCGTTCTCGCTGTAGTTCTTGATGGCGCGGGCGATGTTGTTGGCCGCGTACAGGGCCATCAGCTCCTCGGAGGTCACGATGACGACCTTGTCGGCGAAGCCCTGGCGCAGGGGCGCGGCGAAGCCGCCGCACACCACGTCGCCGAGGACGTCGAAGATGGCCACGTCGTAGCGGCCCTCCTGCAGGACGCCGGCCTCCTCGAGGATGGTGATGGTGCGGCCGATGCCGCGGCCCGCGCAGCCGATGCCCGGCTCCGGCCCGCCGGCCTCCACGCAGTCCACGCCGAGCCTTCCTTTGACCAAAATCTTGGAGAGGTCGCCGCCGGAGCTGTCCATGAACGCCGAGTGCTCGACGACCGTGCGGATGGGGCGTCCGTCGGTGAGCGCGATGGTGGTGTCGTGCTTGGGGTCGCAGCCGACGAGGATGACCTTCAGGCCCTTCTTGGCGTAGACCGCCGCGAGGTTGCCCGACAAGGTGGACTTGCCGATGCCGCCCTTTCCGAAGATCGTTATTTTCTGCAAAAGGCCTCCTGAGCCTGGGAGAGATACGGGGCCATCGCGGTGACGACGCTGCCCCGGCAGGACAGGGTCAGCAAGGTCCCGAGGAATATCCAAAGAGCGAACGGGATGGTGTGGTAGACGTTGTAGTCGCGCGTCGCCCGCCCCGCCAGCCAGGCCTTGAGGGTCGCCGCGTCGCCGTGGGTGAGCCCGTCCACGTAGCGCTCGTCCATCTTCCCGGCGAGGTCCTTCTCCGCGCCGAGGCTCGCCCAGGTCCCGTCGGAGAGGATGTCCCCGTACTTGAGGTCCGCGGCGTGGAGCTCGCGGAGGCTGTCGCGCTCGATGATCCAGGCGAAGACCATCCGGCCCACGGACAGCAGCATGCCGAAGTTGAAGGTCATGCGCACGGCGGCGAGGAGCAGGCGGCCGGCGTCCATGTCCAGGAGGAGCACGCCCGCCGGGACGGAGAGGACGACGGCCGCGAACGCCGCGACGCCGACCTTCTTGTTCCTCAGCACGACCGTGAGCGCGTCCCAGAAGGCGAACATGAGCACGAAGACCGAGAGCGAGCCCCACGGCTCCGGGATGAGGGGGCGCACGCGCGCGGAGGCCGCCTGCAGGGCGAAGAACAGGGCGAAGAGGTTCACGGCGAGGACGAGGTACTCGCCGCGGTAGGGCCACATCTCCCGGACGCGGATCCCGGCCGCCTCGAGCCTGGCCTTGCGCCACTTGGGCCAGTCCACCCCGCGCAGCAGCGGGACCTTCAGGGCGAGGTTGACGACCGTCTCGAGGGCGAAGACGATGCCCGCGGGCACGAAGACGTTGATGAGCAGGATCAGGAAGAGCAGGGACGGGAAGCCGGGGAGGTTCGGGTCGATGAGCGCGGCGAACAGCGCCGCCAAGGTGAAGAACTTCGCGTCGCCGGCCGGCCAGATCGACCACCGCCAGAAGCCGACGGCCGCGGCGAGGCTGAGCATGAAGTGGGCGGCGATCCTCGGATAAAAGCTCAGGGGCAAAGAGTACTCGCCCAGCGGGCCGAAGCGCAGATGGCGAGCGCCGAGCAGGCTGTTCACGAGGAGGAGCAGCAGCCCCGCCGCGCAGGCGAGCAGGCCCGCGACGATGAGGCGGTTGCGGATCTTGCGCGTCCGCCAGTCCTCGAAGGAGATCAGCGAGGCCAGCCCCACGAAGACGCCGTAGTAGAGGACCGCGGTCATGCCTTCACCTTGCGCATCGCGGAAAATCCCTTCTCGCGGATCTTCTTCGCGCCGAGGCCCGCGCAGCGCTTCTCGTGGGCGCACCCGCGGCAGGCGGAGCCCTTGAGGAAGTAGCGGGAGTCGATGTAGAAGCGGGCGAACTCGAAGATGTCCTTCTTCTTTCCGAAGCGGAACGGCGCGGGCGGGGCGCCGCCTCCCAGGCAGGCCGGCTCGCCATGGCCCGGAAGGCTGCCGTCGGCGATGAGGGCGTCGAGGTCGCGGCAGAAGTCCTTCAGGAAGCAGTGCTCGCACGAGTCGCCCTTGCAGCCCATCGTCCGGCCGCTGTTGAGGTAGCGCGCGAAGATGCGCCGGCGGCCGCGGAGCTCGTCGAGGATCTTGTCCGGAGGCTGGATGAGGCCCTCGAAGCCCTCCAGGAACTCCGGCTTGAGCCGGTTGGTCCAGATGTGGAGGTCCTTGCGGCGGCTGAGCTCGAGGGCGCGGTGAAGGTGGGCGAGGTTGACGGGGTCGCTGAAGTCGCAGTACAGCTCTCCCTTGTTCTTCCAGGCGTCGCCGAAGGGGACCAGGGCCAGGAGGTCGAACTCGCCCACGCCCAGGCCGACGCAGAAGTCGAGGTGCTCGCGCAGGACCGGGAGGTTCAGGCGGTTGATGACCACGTCCACGCTGACGATGAGGCCCTTGGTCGCCAGCGCGGCGCGCAGGGCGGACACCGCCTGCACGAAGGAGCCGGGGACCTGGGTGAGGCGGTCGTGGAGCGCGGCCGTGTTGCCGTGGAGCGAGAAGGTGATCTCGTCGAGGCCGGCGGCGACCGCCGAGCTCAGGAAGCCGGGGTAGCACATGCGCCGGCCGTTGGTGATGGTCTGGATGTGCTTGTAGCCGAGCTCGCGGGCCATGGCCACGATCTTCACGAAGTCGGGATGGACCGTGGGCTCGCCGCCGCTGAGGACGACGCGGCGCAGGCCCTTCTTGCGGCCGCGCGCGAGGTCCCGGCGGATGAAGGGGATGTCGAGCACCCCCCCGGTCTGGGCGTAGCGGTCCAGGCAGAACAGGCAGCGCTGGTTGCAGTACCGGGTGAGCCGCACCCAGTGCCGCTTCTCGCTCGCGCCCGCGGCTTCAGCGGCCATCGTCTTCCTCGGCCTCGCGCGGCTCCTCGCGCTCCTCGTTGAGGCCGCGGGACATCTCGTTGGCGGTCCGGGAGAGGAAGCCCAGGGCCCCCTGGAAGCCGAGGAACGGGTCCTCGCGCAGGAAGTGGGTCTCCTCGGAGGGGTAGCCGAACTCCATCCATCTCCGGCCGCGGCGCACCTGGCCGAAGGCGAAGGCGCTGCCCACGACGAGGTCCGCGCCGCCCTCCGCCAGCAGGCCCCATTGCTCGGTCACGTCGCCGGGCAGAGGCTCGAACACGGTCCCGGGGCGGCGCGACAGCATCTCCTTCTGCTCCGCGGCGAGGTGATAGTCCCCGCCGACGACGATCATGCCCGCCATCCGCCCGCCCAGCGCCTCGATCTGCTCGACGAAGCACGCGGCGAGGTGCGGGTCGCCGGAGAAGGCGAAGCGGCGGTTGAGGAAGGCGTGGGGCACGGTCCACTCGAGCTTGGGCACGACGGCGTCGAGCTCGCGCACGATGAAGGCCCGGGCGAGCGCCTCGCGCCCGAACTCGCGGCCCAGGAGCTCGACGAAGCGGCGGGTCGCCTCCAGGCCGAAGGGCAGGCCGGCCTCGACGACGGGCACGCCCAGGCGCTTGGAGAGGATCTTCCCCGCCTTGCGGCCGTAGGGCAAGGAGACGATCTTCCCGGCGCGCCGGACGTCGCGCAGCTCCTCGTAGGGACGGCCGGAGAGCCAGATGGTCGTCAGCTCGATGCCGAGCGCGGCGAAGATGCGTTCGAGCTCGCGGAGGTTGCCGTGATGGTCGCCCTCGTTGCGGTCCATCATGTAGCCGACGAGCGCGGCCGTCATGGGCTCGGGCTTCGCGCCGTCGAGGTCCATGCCGCCCGCCAGCGCCTCCATGATCGCGGCGTAGCCGTCGAGCCAGTCGCCGGAGACGGCGCTGCGCCGGGGCATGACGAAGGAGGGTATCGAGGAGCCTTCGAGGGCTTCTCGTAAGATGCGTTCGTAGTCGGTGCCCACGATCGCGCACATCGGCATCGAGCCGAGGAAGATCGCGCCGCAGCCGCGGAAGGTCGCGATGCGCTTGAGGCCCGAGGCGATGTCGCCCTCGCAGTCCCCGGCGATGTTGAAGACGTTGACGCCGGTGTGCTGGATGCGGTGCTCGCTGTCGCAGGACAGCAAGGTGGAGAACAGGTCGTGGCGGCCGTGGATGTGCGCGGCCTTGTCGAAGATGCAGCTCGGCCCGTCGCCCAGGAAGTACGCGTCCGGGATCGCGTTGAGCCCGAGGTACGCCCCCTGGAGATAGGGGATGTTGATGCGCACGCCCACCTTACCCGCCATGTCCGGACCTCCCGCCCGCGGCCAGATGCGAGGCGTACTGACGGTAGAACGGCAGGCGGCACAGCGGCAGCAGCTTCTCGAAGGTGCGCAGCGCGCCCTCGACGCCCATCTCGAAATCCTTGCTCGCGAAGCGGGCCTTGCCCGCCCGCGAGACGCGCCAGTCGAAGAAGATGTCCGAGTACACCGCCGCGAAGTCCCCCTCGCGCAGGGCGCGCTCCAGCTCCCAGGGGCTGCGGAACACGGCGACGCGCGCGTCCTTCAGCGCGGCCGGCAGGACCGGCGGCTCGCCGTGGCGGTCGTAGTAGACGAGGTCGACCCCGAAGCCCATCTCCAGGACCATCGACGCCAGGGGCGCGCCGTGGCCGTAGCGCAGCTCGAGCAGGCGCGGCATGGTCGCCTCGGAGACGACGAAGGCCAGGCGGCGGCCGGCGGCCTCCTTGCGCATCTCCTCCCAGCGCGGCAGCAGCGGCGCCATCTTGGCCGCCCAGGCCGCGTCGAACGCCGCCTCCTTGCCCGCCGCGGCGGCGACGGCGCGCAGGCAGCGGCGGGTGCCCTCCACGCCGTAGGGCGCGGGCGCCGGCACGACGGGCCGCGGCGAGGCGGCGAGCAGCTCCTGGACCTTGGTCGGGTAGGAGCTGCGCTCGCAGAAGACCTGCCAATGCGCCTTGGGCAGGGCGTCGAGCGCGGGGAAGCTCACGTCGGGGAAGACGCTGATCCCCACGCCGAGGCCGAGCTCGTCGAGGAAGGGCCGGACCTCCTCTTCCCGCACGCGCCGGGGGAAATGGAAGAGGTTCACGAGCCGCGGGTCGCCGGGCTCGGCGAAGAAGCCGGGCGAGCTCAGCAGGGCGCGGAAGTGGTCGCCGAAGTTGTCGTTCTCGTCGCGGTCCTTCTGGCTCCAGCTCACCGACGAGCCGCCGATCTCCTTCTCGCAGCGGTGCGCCAGCGCGTTGAAGTCCTCGCCCATGATGATCGGCGTGCACAGGTGCGTGAAGAGGAGGTAGTCGCCGGGCTTGGCCCGCTTGCGGACCTCCTCGACGAGGGCGTCCGCCCGCTCGCCGGTGCCCATGACCATGTCGCGCTCCTCGAGCTCGGTCACGATGCTCCCGTCGCGCACGCCCGCCTCCCCGTCCTCGCCCGGCTCGTCCGCGCCGTCCTCGCTCTCCTCGGGCCAGTCCATGAAGGTCCATTTGCTGAACTTGCGCTTGGGGCGGGCGTAGTAGCACTCCAGGTCGGCGTACTCGATGTTGATCGTCTTGTCGCTCGAGCAGGAGGGCACGCCGAGCAGGACCTCGAAGTCCTGGTCGGCGTAGAAGTTGCGCCAGCCCGCCTCGAGCAAAGCCATCGGCTGGCCGATGCACGGGACCTTGACCTTGTCGCCGTCGAGGCCCGGGGTGACCTTCTCCGTGAACGACAGGGGGTCGGACTCGAGCACGGAGACGACATCGGCGAGCGTCCGCTCGCCGAGACGGGCGGCGAAGACCTTGAGAAGCTTCTCGACGGAGGGGCCGGCGGCTCCCTTGGCGGACAACGAGAGGCCCGGAGCACGCACGACCGCCTCGGCCGAGGAGCGGGCCAGGAGGTAGACGACGAGACGGTGCGCGCCGCTCCTCAGGCTCAGGCGCACGCGCGGGCTGTCCTTGCCCAGCGCGCAGGCCCCGTCGAGCCTCCAGCCCGCGCCCCCCGCCTTGAGGCCCAGGAGGCTCTCCACGGCGGCCAGGGCCTCGGGCCCGGCCGTGATGTGCCGTTCGGCTTGGATCATCTTCCCCTCACCAGCCCTTGTAGAACTGACGGTCGTCCATCGGCGTCGGGATGGGGCACTCCTCCCTGCGGATGGCCAGGATCTTCTTCGCCAGCGACTCGATGCTCTTCGTGAACGGGCTCTTCGGCGCCATCTCCACGACGGTGTTCTTGCGCGCGAACTCCGCCTTGCGCACGGCGGGGTCGCGGGGCACGTACTCGAGGATGCGGGTGCCGAGGATCGCGGCGAACTTCTCGAGCTTCTCGCGCTCCACCTTGCCGTCCTTGAGGTTGGCCACGAGGCCCGCGAGATAGACCCCGTTCGAGGAGTAGGTCTTCACGGACTTGGCGATGTTGTTGGCCGCGTACAGGGCCATGAGCTCCTCGGAGACCACGATGACGATCTTCTCCGCGAAGCCCTTGCGCAGGGGCGCGGCGAAGCCGCCGCACACCACGTCGCCGAGGACGTCGAAGACGCGCGCGTCGTAGCCGCCCGCCTTCAGCACGCCGAGGTCCTGCAGCGCCTCGAGCATCAGCGAGATGCCCCGGCCCGCGCAGCCGACGCCCGGCTCCGGCCCGCCGGCCTCGACGCAGTCGATGCCGAGGCGGCCCTTGACGATGAGGTCCGAGGGCTTGAGCTCCCCGTGGTCGCGCACCCCGAAGATGCGCGAGTACTTCTCCATGAAGGTCTCGATGAGCTCGCCGTCGACGAGCCCGAGGGTGCTGTCGTGCTTGGGGTCGCAGCCGACGTGCAGGACCTTGAGCCCCTGGAGAGCGTAGACCGAGCTGAGGTTCGACGAGATCGTGGACTTGCCGATCCCGCCTTTGCCGAAAACGACGATGTTGTTCTCCATGCTCACTTCGGTCTCCTTTTGCGTCCCGTCTCTTCGCGCGACAGCGCGCCCGCCAGCTCGTCCCCGCGCCGCGCCAGCAGGAGGGCGTAGGCCTTCAGGCGCTTCTCCTCCGCCGGCGACATCTTCCGGCGTCCCTTCACGCACACGCGCAGCGCCCCGGCGCGCGCGAAGGCGGGGCCGTCGCCGCCCGTCTCCAGGATCAGCTCCCAGGACCGCCCGGCGATGGTCACCGCGAGGCGGTCCTTCACGCGCCGGCCGCGGCACGGCAGGCCTAAGCGGCGGGTGAACTCCGCGTCGACCGCGGCCAGGGCGCGGGACAGCGCCGCGCGGTCCCGCGGGGGCTTCCGCGGCGACCTCTCGGGGGCGGCGCGCAGCGCCGGCGCCGCGCGCCAGTGCTCCGCCTGAACCGCCTTCCGGTGCCACCACACGAAGGCCCGCCCCGACAGGTCCGCGAGGGTCCGTCCCCCGCGGAGGAGCGCGACCGATCCCTCGCCGAGGACGAGCTCGTCGCCCGCGGCCGCCGCCTCCACGTCCGCGCCGCGGCCGAAGACCTCGCCCGCCCGGTAGCGGATCCTCTCGTCCGGCTCGCCGTCGCAGATCAGCTCGACGCCGGAGCCCTGCTCCCCCAGGACGAGGAGGAAAGGGTTCCGCCAACGGGCGGGCTCGACGCGCGCGGCCAAGGTCGGAGAGGCCGCCAGGACCGCGCCGCTGCGCTCCACGCTGGCCGCGCAGCTCAGGGAGCACGGGAAGTACTCGAGGGCCACGTTCAGCGGGCTGAACTCGGGCGGCACCGGCCCCGGCTCGGCGACGCGGTTGGCGACGAAGCTCCAGAAGGAGTTGGCCATGACGGCGCGGGGCTGCCTCGCGTACGCGCGCGCGCAGCAGGCGGGATAGCCGAGGAGACGGCCGAGCTCCTCCACCACCCCCTCCTGGCTCCCGCGGCCCCGCTGCCGCGCCGTCAGCGCCGCCGCGCGTTCGACGTCCTCCCTGCGGCGCCCCGTGAACAGCTCCCAGATGCCGGAGGTCCCGCGCCGCCGGGCGACGAGGTTGGGCAGGCCGCTGTCGCGCCACCCCTTCAGCTCCGCCTCGCGGACCGGCTCGATCTTGGTGACCGGCTTGAACGCGAGCATGTCCCGGGTCTCCCGCAGGCGTCCCTCCCAGGCGTCGACCCCGGGCTCCCAGGCCTCCGCCGCGCTCGGAGACGCCCGCCCCCGAGCGGTCAGGCGCGCGATCAGGGCCGCCATCGCCGCGACCTGCTCCTTCGTGCTCAGCGGCGTGGCCTGCGAGTAGCCGAAGGCGAGGTCGCCGGCGGCCTTGAAGAAGCGCTCGGCGCCCTCGCGCGGCTCGACGTTCACGACGAGGACGCCGCCGGCCGGGCTCTTGAGCGTCACGACGGCGTACCGGCCCGGCCCCGGCTCCACCGACTCCACGGCGAAGCCGGCGAGCCTCGCCGAGCCGGACAGGCGGGAGCGTATGATCCCGGCGAGCGCGGCGCTCGGCGGGGCGGCCTCGCGCCGGGGCTCCGCCCGGAGCGGCGCGCGCTCGACCCGCTCCGGGCGCCGGTCCGGCGGGGCGGCGGGCGCCTCGCGACGCTCGAGATGCTCGAGCGCGCACTCCCGCCAGAACTCGGGGTCGAACGCCTGGCCGTGCCACCACACCGCCGCCCGCAAGGGGAAGCACGCGACGCGCGCTCCGTCCCGGCGCACGGAGACGATGCCCTCGCCGATGTCGATCGTCCCGCCCCCGGAGAGGGCGCGCAAGGCGGGATCCGCCCCGCACATCGCGCCGGCGGAGAACTCGAAGGCTCTCCCGACGGGGCTGCGCGGGACCAGCTCGACGAACTCGTCGATGCGGTCCAGGAGGAAGAGGACGGGGTTGTCCGACCCGCCCCGGGCGCGCTCGACGCTCGGGCCGCAGCGCACCGAGCAGGGGACGTGCTTGATCCCGCCCGCATAGGGGGTCAAGGACGGGTCGATCGGCCCGGGATGCTCGCAGCGCCTCAGCAGCAGCAGCCACGAGTTCGCGGACGGAGAGGAGTGGTCCGTCGCGGCGAAGGCGGCGGCGCAGCACGGCGGATAGCCGTACAGCTCGCCGAGGCGGCGCCGCGCGTCGGCCAGCTTCTTCTTTCCCACCCCGGGCTCGTACTGCAGGTCGGTCAGGCGCGCGGCTTCCTCGACGTCCTCGCGGCGCGGCCCGAAGAACACGTCCCAGGTCTCGCCCGCGCCGGCGTGCTGACGGCGCGGGACCGCGAGGGCGAACGCGCCCCCCGCGCGCACGCTCGCGGCCAGGCGGCCGGCCGCGCCCTCGTCGGCGAGCATCTCCTGGCGGTTGACCCGGCTGCGCCCCTCGCGCTGCGCCCGCAGGAGGGCCGACAGGTCCGACTCGCCGTCCGAATCCGGGTTGGGGTCGGGCGCCGCCCGGCCCGCGGCCGCCGCCCCGGACCAGGAGGCCAGGAGCTCCTCGGGCGTCGCCCGGCCGGGATGCGCCAGCGCCCGCTCGAGGAGGGCGCACGCGCTCTCCACGTAGGAGAGGCCGGCGGCCCGCGGCCCCGCGAGCGCCGTCTGGACCTTCGCGTAGAGGGGGTCGCGCTCGAGGGCGGGGGTCCGCGCCATGCGCGTCGCCACGCGGCTGACCGCCTCGACCTCGGGATGACGGAAGCGCCACGCGAGCTCGTCCGGGTAGAAGTTGCGCCGCGCGGTGTCGAGGGCCTCGTCCTCGTAGCCGTCGACGAGCAGGCCGTCGCGCCGCGCGAGCGCGGTCAGAGGCAGGCGCTCGTAGAGCCTGACCCGCGAGGTCAGGAGCTTGCCGCAGAGCTTCTCGAGGCGGAAATGCCTCGCGACGGCGAAGTTGAGGGCCAGGTCCTCGAGGGAGGTCCAGGGGGTGAAGAGGATGGTCGACAGGCCGCCGTGCTCCTCGAAGCCGAACTCGGCGGGGTGGTCGCGCTCGACGCGCCGCAGCGCGCGGATCGCGGCCAGGTTCTGGGCCGGCGTGACGCCCTTGTTCAGGCGCAGCAGCTCGTCCCCGGAGAAGTTCTCCAGGCCCACGAGGCAGACGTGGAGCTTGTGCCCGGTCCCTTTCAGGCGCTCGGCCGCCTTGCGCAGGCGCGGCTCGAGGCGCAGCAGGTAGTCGATGCGCCCGTCGAACAGGAGGTCGCTCGGCGGAGCCTTCAGCTCCGCCATGCGGTCGGCCAGGGCCTCGACCTCGAGCAGCAGCTTTTGGCCGGACATGCGCAGGCGCGGGCGCACGCCGCCGTCGGGCAGCGGGTACGTCCGGTAGAACGCGAGGACCTGGCGCATCGCGCCTTCGACGGCCGGCTCCGCGGAGATGGGCGCCGCGTCGCCGGACTCGCGGCCGCCGCTGACGCAGAACGCGCAGCCCTCGGTCCGGCAGCCCGCGAGGTCGACGCCGGCGTACGCGGGGTTGGAGGAGACGCTCCTGCGGTAGACGCACTCCTCGCCGCCGAGCACGAACGCCAGCGGCGCCATCTCCCGCGCCTCGCGGTTGCCCGCGGCGAAGCCGAAGTCGGGCTCGGACTCGAGGTACGGGGGCAGGCCCGGGCGCGGAGCGACGCCCAGCCAGCGCAGCAGCGCGGCGTCGCCCGACGGGAGCGCCGCCGGGCGCGGGTCGCCGGCGGGGGCCTCCTCGGAGACCTCCTCGTCGCTCAGGAAGCGGGCCGAGGCGGAGGGGTGCTCGGCCCGGATCCGGCTCCACAGCGACTCCGCCGGCCGGAAGCTGAACAGCACGCGCTTGGCCGGGAAGCCCCGGAACGCGTCGAGGAGCGCCTTCGTGTCGGCCTCGCCGAGAGACATCCCGCTCTCCTCCCCGCCGAAGCGCGCCGCGGGGTCGAGGGCGAACCGCAGCCACAGGACGGGGACGTCGAGCGCGCGCTTGAGCCAGGAGTGGAGGAACGGGAACTCCACGCCCAGAGTGAAGCGGCCGAGGGCCGCGAACTCGACGAGGACCACGCCCTCCCCGCTCGGACGCGGCGCGGCGGGCGGCCGCGCGGCCGCGCGCGCGAGCTCCGCCCACTCGGCGGCGTGCCAGCTCCGCTTGGGCCACCACAGGCCGTGCGTGACGGTGAGGACCCCGGAGATCCCGCCCTTCCCCGACACGATCCGGATCTGCCCCGGGACGAGGAGAAGGCGCCGCCCCCCGCGCAGGAGGTCGGCCAGGCGCCCTTCGCCGGCCACGGTCGACGGGTCATAGGACACGGAGTCGTCGTCGGCCTCGGAGACGATCAGCCCCGCCGCCTCCGTCCCGTCGAAGCTGAACACCCAGGCGCGGTCCTCCTCGGGGTGGGCGGAGCGCAGGCGCTCGGGCGGCGCCTCGACGCGCGCGGAGGAGGCGCGCGGGGACGCGCGCCCGGCGCGCCAGAGGGCCGCCGCCCGCTCGAGCAAGGTCTGCTCGTCGAGCGGTTCGCGCTCGGCGCGGGCGGCCGCGATGGCGCACAAGGTGAAACCGAGCAGGAAGTCGCCGTCCCCGCCGCGGCGGCGCCAAGAGGGGTCGGCCTCGAGCAGGCGCCGCTCGAGCGAGCGCGTCAGCTCGTCGGCCATCGGCGTCCCGAGGAGGTCGTAGCGCAGCACGAGGCGGGAGACCGGACGCACGCGGGGGTCGGCGAAGCGCCACGCGCGCTCGGCGGTGAAGAGCTTCCGCCGGTTCATGACCAGCACCGGGTCGGCCTCCTCCTCGACGACCAGGCCGTGCTGCTCGGCCAGGGCCGTGAGCGGGATCTCCGGATGCAGCCGCAGGCGGCACTGGTAGAGGTTGCTGCGGTCGTCCCCCATCCCCAGATGGCGGATGATCCCGTAGTTGAGCTCCAGGCTCTCCAAGGTCGTCCAGGGCGTGAACAGGAGGAAGGAGAGCCCTTCGTACGAGAAGCGGTCCGGGAAGTCCGCCGCCAGCTCGCGCAGGTCGTTGACCGCGCGCAGGCCGTCGAGCGGCCGGGTGCCCTTGTTGTAGAGCTTGAGCTCCTCGCCGTCGAAGCTCTCGACGCCGCTGGCGTAGATCCCGACGCCGATCCGCGAGTCCGGGTGCTTGGCGAAGCGCGCCCGCAGGAGACGGACCACCGAGGCGATCTGGTTCGTGCGCACCGCCATCAGGAGCTTCACGCCGTCCATCCCCCGCTCGTGAAGCCCCTCGAGGCACAGGTCGAGCACGTCCGGGTGGGAGAGGCAGCTGAGCAGGACGGCGTGCGGAAGACGCCCCGCCGCCGCGCGAGACCGGGCGACGGCCTCGATCTGCTTGGCGTACCAGGACGCCGGCGTGCGCTGGGGAGGCGGCTCCGCGGCGAAGGAGAGGCAGAACGTGCAGCGCCGGTAGCCGCAGTCGTCGAGATGGTTCAGGTAGATGTTGTCGATGTCCTTGCGCGACGCCGCCTCGTTTCCCGGCTCCCAGTCGTAGCGCGGCCAGAAGCCGGGCCGGTCGAGGAGGCGCAGGAGGCTCTCCGTCGCCGGCGCGAACGACTCGTGCAGGCGCGCCCCGGGGGCCAGCGCCAGGACCTCCGCGCGCAGAGCCGGCGACAGGCCGTCGGTGCAGATCAGGGAGGTGGGTCGGAACTCGGCGAGCGCGGCGCGAAGGCGGGCGGCCTCCTCCTCGCTGAGCGTGACGTGGTCGCTCGCGTTCTCGAACAGGTTGGTGGTGGAGATGGCGAAGCGCAGCCAGCGCAAGGGGATCCCCAGCTCGGAAAGGCGGCCCGCGATGAACGGAAGCGATTCGGAGATCCGTCCGGGGCTCTGGTCCGCGTTGACGAACTCGAGCAGGAAGACTCGCCTTTCCATGGAAGTCCTTATCCATGCAACATAAAAGCCATGCCCCCCACCCCCCGGGGACGCCGGGAGGACGGGCCGAAATCGTCCGGTCCCGTGGCCGGAGCGTTGCGTTAAAGGGCCAGGTGACTCCCCGCACGCTCCTCCTCGTCGAGTTCGCGTCGCAGGAACGCTGGGTCTACAACAGCCGCTTCTTCCCCTTCATCAAGGGCTGCGCCGAGTCGCTCGGCGTGCGCTCGGACTGGGTCTGCTTCGGCGCGGACATGAAGACGGAGAAGCTCTCGCGCACGAGGATCCGGCAGTTCCGCGACCTCCCCCCGGCCGAGCTCGAGGTCCTGAGCGCCCGCGTGAAGGCCCTGCGCCCCACGCACATCATCACCACCCATCCCGTGTCCCGGGCCGTCCTCGACGCCCTGGTCGCCGGAGCGGCGAAGGGCGCGTCCCTGCTCACGGTCTCCGACCCGGACCTCAACTCGACGCTCGGCGACGAGATACTGGTCGCGCTGCGCGCCAAGGAGACGGCGAAGGCGGACTGGCTCCTGGAGTGGCTCGGGGAGAAGCCCGGGGCGAACCCGGGGTTCGGGAAATACCTCGTGGGGACCTACCGCCCGTCCTACGACGCGTTCATCGGCAACGAGTCCTTCCGCGAGTACAAGCCCCACCTCCTCATCGTGGGCGGCATACTCTGCGACCACCGGACGAAGCTCCAGGACCACCCGCGCTACAAGGGGCTCGACCTCTCCGGCTGCCAGCACGATTTCGGCTGCGGGTTCTGCACCCACGACCGGAGCTTCAACAGCGACCCCGCCGCCGACCCGATGGCGGCCGTCTCCGAGCAATTCCGCCGGATCGTGGAGACGGCCGGGGACCGCGGCCGGGATTTCGGGCAGTACGACCTCTGCGACATCCGCCTGTTCTCCCGGATCGACGAGCTCTTCGAGATGATCCTGCGCGCCGGCGTGCGGCCGGGGACCTTCCACTTCGAGCCGCGCGTCGACAAGTTCCTCAAGTCAGCGGACAAGCTCGAGGCGCTGCTGCCGAGGCTCGCGGCGGCCGGCCACCGGGTCTCGCTGTTCCGCATGGGCGCGGAGTCCCTCGTGGAGGAGGAGAACGAGCTCTACAACAAGCGCGTCACCCTCGCCCAGCTCGACGCGGCGACGGCGCGCTCGCGCGCCCTGATGGAGAAGTTCCCCGCCGCGTTCGATTGCGACCCCACCTACGGCTACATCAGCTGCTCGCCGTGGACGACGCTCGAGATGTTCGAGGAGGGCGTCAAGCGCGCGATGGCCCGGGGCTGGGACCCCAAGGGCGTCTGGCTGTACACGCCGCTGCTCTTCTACACCGACGCCCCGCTGACGGCCGTGGCCCTGCGCGAGGGCGGGATCATCCAGAAGGCGCACGCGGACCTCGAGCTGCTCTACGAGCCGGCGGTCAACGAGTCCGGGTTCGACTCGTTCCTGCCCTGGAAGTTCAAGGACGAGCGCATGGCCGCCGCGTTCGCGCTGATCGTCCGCTTCTGCGCCGCCGCGCTGCGGGACAAGTACCCCGACACCCTCTTCCAGGACGACGAGCTCTACGCGTCGATGCTGGCGCGCGAGAGCGGCATGCCTTTCTACGAACGCCCGGACGCGTTCGCCGTCGAGGCGATCGCGGCGGCCAAGGCCGCGGCCCCGCCGTACGAGCGCGAGGCGCTGATGGCCGAGGCGCTCGACGCCTACGACGCCCGCCGCCGGCCCGCCGCCCCCGCGGCTCCCGCGGACAACGACCGGACCGACTGGTCCGAGCTCACGCTCACGCGCCGCTGCAACCAGCGCTGCTTCTTCTGCTACGAGGACGCCCGAGACATCGCGACCGACCCGGACATCGAGGAGGTCAAGCGCCTGCTGCGCGAGACGCGCAAGCGCGCGGAGATGGTCGTGCTGTGCGGCAAGGAGGTGACCTTGCGCCGGGACATCCTCGACATCGTCTCCTACGCCTCGTCGATCGGGCTCCAGGTCGCGGTCTTCTCCAACGGACAGGAGCTGTCCCGCCCGGGGCTGGTGCAGCAGCTCGCCCAGGCCGGCTGCGCCGACGTGGTGGTGTCCTTCCATTTCCCCGACCAGGAGTCCTTCGGGCGGGGCGCGCGGGTCCACCCGCGCGGCTTCCGGAAGATCATCGAGGGCCTGGGCAACGTCCGCCGCTACATCGAGGACAACCCCGGCGGGACCTTCGGGGTCTCCACGGAGACGGGGATGTTCTCGTTCAACGCCGGCCGCCTCGACGAGGTGCGCCGGACCCTGCGCGAGGCGCTCGGCGACAAGGAGTGGGCGATGCGCCTGGGAAGCCTCCTGCCGACGAAGATCCACGACATCGGCCTGCCCCACGTGATGGAGCCCTTCGACGAGCGCCGCGCGGAGCTGGCCGAGTTCGTGAGGACGCACCCTCCCCACATCCCGCTGAACTTCGTGAAGGTGCCGCTGTGCATGCTGCCGCCGGAGGCCGTGCACAAGTCCCTCGACGTCCAGCACGTCCACGAGGCGGCGCTGATGACCTTCAACCATGCGGCGATGGACGAGGTCACGGTGGACACCCTCTCCCCCTCGCTCGCCTCCGACGTGACGGAGAAGCTCAGGGCGCATCCCTACCGCTGGGTGTGCCGGAGCTGCGACCTCGTCTCGCTGTGCCGGTTCGAGCGCGTCAGCTGGATCTTCCCCTTCTTCGAGCCGACCCGGGAGCAGAAGCCGCGGCCGATCCCGGGGCTGACCGCCGCCAAGGTCCTCGCGCGCCTGGGGCGCGCGCCCGCCGCGCGGGCGCGCGCCCGGAAGATCGGCGCCGCGCTCAAGAAGGTCCGCTACCCCGAGGAGCTCCTGCTCGCCGCGCTGCGCGGCAAGGGCGGCGCCGCGCTCAAGATCACGGACGCGTGGATCGAGCGCGACCCGGTCATGGTCGTCGAGGCCCGAGCGAAGGGCAAGGCCGTCCCCCTGCGCCTGAACGCCCCGCGGAAGGCGGAGGCCGCCGTTCCCCTCCACGCGATCGTCGATTATCTCGACGCCGGCCCGGCGAGCGGCGCGCCCGCGTCGCTGAAGACCCTCGCGCCCCTGCTCGACGCGGTCGCCGCCAAGCGCCTGCCGCCGCTCGAGGTCTGGAAGGACGATCCGTGGTTCGACATGAGCGTCGCGGCGCTGTTCCGCTCGGCCTGGCGGGCATTCGGGCGGAGCCTGTGGCCCGGCGTGGGGAAGATCGCCGGCTGGGAGGTCGACGCCGTCAGCCTCCTGCCGGAGACGCGGCTGCTCGTCGCGCTGCGCCACGGGGCATCCCGGACCGACCTCACCTACGGGCCGTCCGGCGAGGCGTCCCTGACGCCCGTCGTCCGCCCCGCGGGCGCGCCATCCCCCGACGCCGCGTACGCGCGGCTCGTCGCGGAGCTCAAGCCGCTGGCCGGCCGCGCGGCGTCCGCCGGCGACGCGCCCTTCCTCGCGCGGGTGCGCGCGCGCCTGTTCTCCCCCGCGGGCGAGGCGGTCTCCCTGGGCGGGCACATCGCGGCGTCCGTCGAGCCCGGCCCGGGCCGCGGCGCGATCGTGATCCTCAAGGCCCGCGCGCCCGGCCCCGACGGCGACGAGGCCGTGTTCGTCAACGTCGAGCCGCTCGACGGCGCCCAGCGCTACTTCAAGGCCGTCGGCGACCTGGCGTTCGGCTACTCGGACGCGACCCCCCTGAAGACCCGCGGGCAGCTCATGGCCCTGGCGGCCTTGATCTCCCGGCTGACCGCGCGGACATGAAATCCTTCGCTCGCCGCCTCCTCGGCCGCGTCCCGCCGGTCGTCCATTACCCGACGCTCGCCGATCCCCGGTTCATCAGCGTGACCTTGCTCTCCGGGCTCGCGCTCTACGCCCTTCTCACGCCCGCCTTCGGCCGGCACCCCGCGCAGCTGGCGGCCAGCGTGCTCGCCTGGGTCGCGGCGGACGCCTTGCTCCTGATCCTCTACCAGAAGGTGCTCCTGGTGCCGCTGAGCGCCTTGGTCCCCTCCCTGGCCGCCTTCGTCCTCGTCGACTCCCCGCATGTCTGGCCTTACGCCGCGGTCGGCGCGGCGGCGATCCTCTCCAAGCACTTCCTCCGCATAGACGGCCGCCACGTCTTCAATCCCCTCAACTTCGGCCTGGTGACTGGCCTGCTCTTCCTCGGCGACAGCGTGGCCTTCGGCATCGCGCGCTTCGGAGACTCGCCGTGGCTGTTCGCCTGGACGGTCTCCCTGGGCGCGCTGGTGACCTGGCGCAGCGGCCGGCTCGACATCGCCCTCTCCTACGCCGCGACCTTCCTCGCCGGAGCGGCCGTGCGCTCGTTCCTGTCCGGGGGACGCTTCCTGACGGCCGCCTCCCCGGCGACCAACATCGTCTTCTACATGTACGCCTTCCACATGATGACCGACCCGAAGACGACGCCCGACACGCGCTCGCGCCGGATAGTCTTCGGCGCGCTCGTCGGGCTCGTCGACGCGGTGCTGCGCTGGAACGGCGTCGTCAACGCTCCGCTCTACGCGCTGTTCGTCGTCCTGGGGCTCCTCCCCTTCTTCCGCAAGGGCGAGGCGGCCCTCCCCGGCTCCTTCGTCTGGAGGCTGCGCTCGGCGCCTCTCCCGGGCGCGAGATGAAGCCGGCGCCCCGCTACGCGGCTCTGGCCGTCGCGGCCGCGGTCCTCGGGCTGGGCTTCTGGACGCGCGGGCGCCTGGCGTCCCGCCACGGCGCGCCCCCGGCCGCGGCGGGCGGACAGGGCTTCCGGCTCACCGAGGCGGCCTCCGCGTCCGGCCTGGGCTACACGCCGGGACGGTTCGCGCCTCATCCGTCGCTGGCCAACCTGGCCCCGCGGCTCGGCTCCCTCGGGGTATCGGTCGCCGTGGTCGACTTCGACGGCGACGGGTGGCAGGACGTGTTCGTCAGCGACCCCGCCCGCGGCGGGCGCAACCGGCTCTTCCGCAACCGCCGGGACGGGACCTTCGTCGACGCCGCCGCGTCCGCCGGCCTCGCGACCGCGGCCGGCGAGGCCGGGGCGATGCGCGCCCTCTTCTTCGACTCCCGCAACGCCGGGCGTCAGGACCTCCTGCTGACCACGAGCTCGTGCGCGGTCTTCTTCGCGAACCGGGGCGACGGGACCTTCCGGGACGAGACGGCTCGCTCCGGCCTGCGCCATTGCGGCGTGTCGTACGCGGCCAACGTCCTCGACTTCGACGGCGACGGCCGGCTCGACGTCGTCATCGCCGATTACTTCAAGCCGGTCGACCTCGCGCGGCCCTCCGACTACGAGTTCATGCCCGACAGCGCCGTCGCGGCCCGCAACGGCGGGCCGATCGTCGTGTACCGGAACATGGGAGACGGCGTCTTCCGTCCCGTCGCGGGGAACCTCGGGATCGTCAGCCGCGGCTGGACCTTGGCCGTCGGCGCGTACGACCTGCGCGGGACCGGGAGGACGGACCTCTACTTCGCGACCGACTTCAACTCGGACCAGGTGTATCTCAACGAGGGCGGCGGGCGCTTCCGGAACGCCTCGCGCCTGGTCGAGGACAAGTACAGCCGCAACGGCATGAGCGCGGAGATCGCCGACGTCGACAACGACGGCCGGGCCGCGGTCTACGTCACGAACATCCACGCGCCCCCGTACGCGCTCGGAACGAACATGCTCTGGAAATGGATGCCGGGAGGGCTGTTCGCCGACGCGGCCGGGGACCTCGGCATCGCCGAGTGCGGCTGGTCCTGGGGCGCCAAGTTCCTGGACCTCGACAACGACGGCCTGCAGGACCTCGTCGTGACCAACGGCTACATCTCCGCCGACCCGAATAAGGACTACTGGTTCGAGTCCGGCCTCATGGGCTCGGCGGCCGGGCGGGTCATGCGCGACGCCCGGAACTGGCCGCCGATGGGCCGCGCGTCGCTCGCCGGCCGCCAGAAGAAGTGCGTCTTCCGCAACGAGGGCTGGCGCTTCACGGACGTCGCGGACAAGACCGGCTGGGCGGACGACCGCTCGGACGGCCGCGGCCTCGCGGCGATCGACCATCTCAACAACGGCTCGCTCTCCCTCGTCGAAGCAAACGAGGGCCAGCCCCTGAGGTTCTACCGCAACGACGGGGGCGGGAGCTGGGTCGGCTTCAAGCTCGTCGGCCGGCGCTCGAACCGGGACGCGTTCGGCGCCCGAGTCCAGGTGCGCCTCAAGGACAAGACGCTCAGCCGCGAGGTCCAGCCGGCGAACGGCTTCATGGCGCAGTCGGACGGGCGACTCCATTTCGGCCTGGGCCGGGAGCCGGAGATCCTGGAGGCCGTCGTGCGCTGGCCCAGCGGCACGGAGCAGCGGCTCGAGGGCCTCGCGCCGGGCCGGTACCACCTCGTCGAAGAGCCGGAGGACCCGGCCCCCGCGCGCTGACGGTCACCAGACGTGGGCCGAGACCTCCTCGACCACGACGGCTTCGCCGGCGGCGGCGCCGACCCGGTGGGTGTGGGTCCCGTCCGGCCAGTCCACGCGTATCACGTCGACCTTCGACCTGCCGCCGAGATGGAAGCGCACGGGCTTCACGCCGGCGCGCGCGCGGAGGATCAGCCTCCCGGCCTGGACGGTGACGACGGAGCCGCCGTTTTTGTCGAGCCCGACGGCCTTCACGTCGAGCCAGCCTCCGCCGGACGGAGGCGCCGCGGTCGGAGCGGGCTCGAGCGGGTCCTCGTAGGCGCAGCGCTCGGCCAGCCTCGCCTTCCGCTTGCCCAGGCGCGCGAACCTCTCGAGCAAAGCCGCGGCCTCCTTCCTCTCCCCGTCTGCCTCGAGCAGGCGGCCCAGGCGGTTGAGGGCCGAGCCGTGGTCCGGGCGCAGGGCCAGGACGCGCCGCAGCTCCGCCCGCGCCGGGCCGCCGCGCCCCGCGAGGAGGTACGCCTCCGACAGGCGCAGCGGGATGGCCGGCTCCTTGGGGTCCAGGCGGGCGGCGGCCGAGAGCTCGGCGATCGCCTCGTCGGTCCGCTCCAGGCCGAGCAGGCATTTCCCGAGGAGGTAGCGCAGGCGCGGGCTGTCCGGCTCGAGCCGGGCGGCGCGCTCGAGATGCGGGAGCGCCGCCTCGTATCGGCGCTGGGACAGGCGCATCATCCCCAGGTTCGCCGTCGCGGCGGGCCCCAGGGCCTCGAACTCCTTCGCCGCGGTCTCGTACATGCCGCGCCCCCAGTGGGCGACCGCCGTGTGATGGAGGCTGAGCTCCTCCTCGGAGAGGCCGTCCCACGGCCCGGCCGCGGTCAGGACGCACGCCGCCGCCAGCGCGAGCGCGACGCGCCTCACGGCGCCTCCTCGGAGATCACGACGGTCCGGTCCGCGGCGACGCCCTCGAGGCGCTGACGCCGCCCGCCCGGCCAGACGACCTCGACGGAGTCCGCGCGCTCCGCGGCGCCCAGGCCGAAACGGACCTCGGGCGGCAGGCTGCTCTGGAACCCGCCGCCCTGGGCGCCCATCTCGGCGGTCTGCGTCAGGTCCCCCGCCCGGACCACGACCTTGGCGCCGAAGCCGTCGCGGTTGCTCCGCGTCCCGACGAGCCGCACCGCCAGCCAGTGGTGGGAGCGCGTGCAGCTCCCCGCGAACAAGCGCACGGGCGAGAAGCCGGTCGCGACCACGTCGAGGCAGCCGTCGCCGTCGAAATCCGCATAGGCCGACGACCGCGCGTCGCCGGCGAAGTCGAGGCCGCTCTCCTCTGAAGCGTCGCGGAAGCGGCGGGCGGCGGGGTCCCAGCGCCAGAACACCATCGTCTGATCGGAGTAGGCGAGCTGATCGGGCCACCAGCCGCTGACCTGGAACACGTCCTGCCAGCCGCGGTTGTCCGCGTCGAAGAAGAAGCCGTTCCAGCCCCAGCCGGTGGGGACGTCGTCCATCTCCTCGAGGTAGGCGTCGGCGAAGGAGCCGTCGCCGTTGTTGCGGAACAGCCGGTCGCGCTGGCGGTAGCGCGTGCCGCCGGAGAAATAGCCGGAGTAAGGAAGGCGGTAGACGCGGGAAGCCGCGGGGAACAGGTAGCGCGTCGCCGGCCGGTCGGCGCCCGGATAGGTGACGAACAGGTCCAGGTCCCCGTCGTGGTCGTAGTCCGCCGCCGACACGCCCATCCCGTTGCCGAGGCTGTCCACCCCGGCCTCGCGCGACGCGTCGCGGAAGGTCCCGTCGCGCTGGTTGCGATAGAGCCGGTTGACGCCGAAGTCGTTGAGCACGTCGAGGTCCGTCCAGCCGTCCCCGTCGTAGTCGAAGGCGACCGCGGCCAGCCCCCAGCCCGCGTCGCCGAGGCCCGCGCGGGAGGTGACCTCCTCGAAGCCTCCGGCGACGCCGCGATAGAGGTGGTCGGGGCCGCCCGTGCGGAGCTCGCCGATGTCCTCGACCTGCTGGCGGTAGTCCTGGGCCTCGACGACGAAGAGGTCGAGCCGCCCGTCGCGGTCGTAATCGAGCCAGACGGCGGAGGTCCCGTTGCGCGCGGCCGTCGACAGGCCCAGATCCAGGGTCTCGTCGACGAAGCGGCCGCCGCGGTTGCGGAAGAGGAGGTCGCGCTTGAGCCTGTCGTGCAGGACCAGCAGGTCCGGCCAGCCGTCGCCGTCGAAGTCCGCAGAGCTCGCGCCGTTGGCGCAGGAGAGGCCGGACAGCCCCGCCGCCGCCGTCGCGTTCTCGAAGCGCAGGCCGCCGAGGTTGCGGTGCAGCTGCGCCTGCTCGAAGTCGCACACGAACAGGTCGGGGCGCCCGTCGCGGTCGAAGTCGAGCACGGCGAGCCCTCCGGGCATCTCCCCCGGCGCCTCCCACGAGTGCCGAGGGGGTTCCGGGAAGGGCAAAGCGAGCCCGGAGGCCTCCGCCGGGATCTCGCGGAACCAGGCGGCCGGCGCGCTCGACGACGGCGGCGGAGAGAACGCCCCGTCCCAGACCGCCGCGGCTTCCGTCAGGCCCGCGACGGTCGGGGCGCGCGCGCGCGCGAGCGTGTGCCCGGCCATCACCGCGACCATCTCCGCGAGCTCCTCGGCGGCGTAAGGCGACAGCGGGGCAAGGTCGGTGGCGGGCGCGCGCCCGAGCTCGGCGGCCAGCGCCTTCCACGGCTCGAGGGCTCCGCGCAACAACGGCTCGGCCTCCTTGCCGACGGACAGGGGCGCGCGCCCCGCGGGGAAGAAGAGGACCTCCCCTCCCGCGCCCCGCGACCACGGGAAGGTCCGGCTCACCGCGTCCGCCATCGTGCTCCCGTAGATCCACGGGTGGCGCGGGCCCATGCGGCTCTGGGCCCGCCGCCACAGCCGCTCCGCGTGGCGGGCGACGAAGCCCGTCAGGAACCGGCGCGCCGCCTCGTCCTTCAGCGGAGCGCCCGGCCAGCCGCGCCAGGCCCCGCTCCCCTTCTTCTCCCGCTCCGCGAGCTGCCACTGCGCGTACTCCAGGGACAGGGCGGGGGCGATCTCCCCCTTCGCCGCGACGCTCTCCTCGTCGTCCATCATCGGCACGGAGAAGGTCACGCCCGGGCGCAGAGCGCGCGACGCGCGCTCCAGGCAGGCGGTCCCGCGCTCGGAGGGGCACAGCTCGCGCGCGAGGCGCGTCAGGGCCAGGTCGTAGACGGCGAGCTCGCGCCCCAGAGCCTCGGCCGTGGACGGGTCCGCGGTCAGGCCCAGCCCCGCGAGCAGCGCCGCGCCGCCGCGGCCCGCGCCCAGGTAGGACCGGAGGTCCGACTCGGAGACCGCGAGGGAGCGCGCGTCGGACAGGACGAGCCCGCTGAGGTCCCCCCGCTCGTCGCGGACCGGGGTGTAATCGAGCTCGCCTGCGAACAGCCTCACCGACAGCTTCTCCGCGGCCTCCGGAGAATCCGCGTGACGCCGGAAGCGCTCGATGCGGCGCGAGGCCCTCGTCCAGAGGCCGCGCAGCTCCGCCTGAGACCACTCGAGCTGCGCGGGCGTGCGGCCGAGCGCCGGGAGCGGCGCGGCGGCGGCCGCCGTCGCGCACAGCAGCGCGGAGGCGACGGCCAGCCGGATCACGGAGCGGTCCCCAGCGACAGGGCCTTGCGCTCGAGGACGGTGAAGCCCGGCGCGCCCTCGACGATCCTCACGAAGCGGTCGAGCGGGAGGCCGGAGACCGCCTGCCGCTTGCCGGTCGCCGGCCACAGGACCTCGACGGCCTCGACGGCGTCGGCCGCGCCGAGGCCGATCTCGGCCTGCAGGGAATTGCCGCCGAACGAGCCCCCGGTCCCGACCGTGCGATGGATGCTGCGGCGCCCCTCCGGGCCGCGGACGTCCACGCGCAGGCGCGCCCCGACGGCGGCGCGGTTCGAGCGGGTCCCCTCGAGGACCACGGTGAGCCAGCGGCTCCCCGTCCCGGGGTTGATGAACAGCGCGTTGCGCGCCATGTCGGCGTCGTAGACCCCTCCCATCGCGGCGTAGACGTCCTCGTCCCCGTCGTTGTCGACGTCGCCGAAGGAGATGCCGTGGCCCTTCTCGAGCAGGCCCATGCCCGCGGCGGCCGTGACCTCGCGGAAGGCCTTCCCCTCCTCGTTGCGGAAGACGAGGTTGGGCACGGTCGAGCGCAGGTCGGGATTGCCCGTCCCCGCGTAGAAGTCGAGCCAGCCGTCGCCGTCCAGGTCGCCGAAGTTGCTCCCCATCGACATCAGGGATCGGTCGAAGCCGGCGCGCCGCGCGGCGTCCTCGAAGGTCCCGTCGCCGCGGTTGCGGTAGAGGAGCGGATGGTTGCCCTTGTACTTGATCCCCAGCGCGTCGGCGGCCGCCGCCTCGGCCGACGGGGTCATGGGGAAATCGAAGACGAGGATGTCCTCCCAGCCGTCGTTGTCGTAGTCCCAGAACCAGGTGGAGAAGCTCGCGCGCGGGGCCGTCGTCCCCGACCGCGCGGCCGCGTCCTCGAAGCGCCACCGTCCGCCCTTGGGACCGAGGTTGCGGTACAGCGCGTTGTCGCCGCCCTGGAAGGAGACGAACAGGTCGAGGCGCCCGTCGTTGTCGAAATCCCCCCAGTTGGCGCCGACGGCGAAGCCGCCGCTGAGCAGGCCCGCCTCCTCGGTGACGTCGGCGAAGGTCCCGTCGGGCTTGTTGCGCAAGAGACGGGGCGGGCCGGTCTTCAGGTCGTCGTTGCCGAGGTAAAGGTCGAGGCGGCCGTCATTGTCGTAGTCGCCCCAGGCCGCGGACTGCGAGGGGCGCACGCCCCCCAGCCCGACGCGCACGGTGACGTCCTCGAAGCGGCCTCCGCCGAGGTTTCGCAGCAGCGAGCAGCGCCCGTCGCTGCGGGCCTCGGCGTCGAGCTGACGGGGGATGAACACGTCGGGCCGCCCGTCGTTGTCGTAATCGGTCTGGACCAGGTGGAGCCCGCCGCCGATCCCCTTGAGGCCGGCCGCGTCGCTCCGGTCCTCGAAGGTCCCGTCGCCCTTGTTCCGGAAGAAGCGGAGCTGCTCGTCGCCGCGCAGGGAGGAGGCCATGATGTCGAGGAAGCCGTCGCCGTCGAAGTCCTCCATGACGGAGCCGCCCGCGTGCGCGCGGGCGTCGACGCCCAGCGCCGGGGCCGCGTCGCGGAAGCGCTTGATGGGCCCGCCCGTGCCGAAGCCCTCCTTCGGGATGAGCCAGCGCTCCGGCACCCCCGCGGGATACCTCCCCGCCGCCATGTAGGCCAGGTTCAGCAGCCAGCGCGACTGCATGTCCGTGGGACGGATCTCGAGCAGCGCCTCAAGGACGCGGATGGCCTCCTCGGCGTCCTTCGGGTCGGCGCGCAGGTCCTGGACGCCGCCCGGGAACAGGCACGCGTCGCCCGCGCCGGGGCGGCGGCAGGCGGGCTCGTCGGCGGTGCGCAGATAGGCGGCGGCGAGCTCGCTGAGGGTCTCGAAGTAAAGGAACGCGTAGTCCGCGTTCGTCGCGAGGGACGCGGACAGCTCCTTGAGCCGGGCGATGCCCTCGCGCGTGCGGCCCCGGCGCAGCAATGAGGTGGCGCGGACGAACTTCTTGAGATGGTCGTCGTAATCGGCGTCGTCGATCCCCCGCATCGCCGCCGGCATCGGCGGCCCCGGGTACTTGACGCCCGCCGCGGCGCCGCGCCCGTAGGCCCGCGCGCCCGGGACGGCGCGCACGGGCTCCGCGCCTCCGGCCGCGGGGCCGGCGGGCGATGGAGGGGCGGGCTTCGCCTGGAGCGTGCCGAGGCGCGCGCGCAGCGCCACGGCCTCCGGGTGCGACGGCGGAAGGAGCTTGAGACGGTCCCCGACGAGCCGCGAGGCCGCCGCGAAGTCGCTCACGGCTCCGTCGCGATCGCCGGAGCCCTCCCGGGACAGGGCGCGGCTGTGGAAGGCGTCGGCGTCCGAGGGGTCGCGCGCGATCGCCTCGGTGAACGCGGCGGCGGCCTCGGCGAACCGGCGCGCGCGCAGGCGCGCGACCCCGCGGGCGTTGGCCTTCTGGCCGAGGCCGGAGCGGTCGGCGAGCCGCTTGACCTCCGCGGCCAGGGCCGGCCCGCAGGCGCAGGCCCCGGCGACCTTCGTCTTCGCCCCCTCGAGGAGCTTGCGGGCCGCGTAGAACTCCCGGCCCGCCCCCTCCGCGTCGCCGAGCCTCTCGCGCGCGAGCGCGCGATGGAGCAGCGCGTCCGCGAAGAAGGGATCGAGCGCGAGGGCCTCGTCGAGCGCCGCGAGCGCCTCCCGGGCCGCGCCCTTCTCCAGCAGGCCGCACGCCGCGTCGAGGCGCTCCTCCGCGTGGACGGCGCCGCGACGGAATTCCTCGGCGTCCGCGCCGCCGAGGTTCAGCTCCAGGTGCCGCGTCAGGCATTCCGGGGGCCGCGCGGCGGACGCGGGCGCCGCGGCGAGGGCGAGAAGAAGGAGGGCCCGCGTCACCGGCTCTCCTCGACGGCCACGAGACGGTCGGCGGCCAGGTCGGTCAGGACCGTCCGGCGTCCCGAGGGCCAGAGGACCTCGACCTTGGCGGCGCGGTCGGCGGCGCCCAGGCCGAAGTGGAGCGTGAAGCTGTGCTGGGAGAGGTAGCTCTCGCCCGCGGTCACGACGCGGGTCTGGACCTTGCCGTCCGGGGTGGTCAGGCGCGCGCGCGCGCCGATCGCGTCCGGCGCTCCCAGCGCGCGCAGGCGCAGCTCCAGCCAATGGTTCCCGTCGCGCGAGGCGTTGCGCAGCAGCAGGGCGTCGCCGCCGTGGACGTTCACGGCCACGTCGAGCCGCCCGTCGCCGTCGTAGTCCGCCGCGGCCAGGCCGCGCGCGTTCAACGGGACCCGGAACGCCGGCCCGGCCCGGGCCGAGACGTCGGCGAAGGTCCCGTCGCCGCGGTTATGGAAGAGCTGCAGCCTCTGACCGATCAGCTTCTCGGGACGGTCCCGCTCCTCGAAGGTCGAGCCGTTGGCGAGCAGGAGGTCGAGCCGCCCGTCGTTGTCGTAATCCAGGAACGCCGCGCCCCACCCCACGTTGTCGAGCGTCGTCTCGCCCAGGCCCGCCGCGGCGTTGCCGTCGGCGAAGTGCAGCCGGCGCCCGGGCTTGTCCTTGGACGCGCGCTCGCGCAGGAGGTTGATGTACAGGCTCTTCTCGTGGGCGATCCACTGCGTGACGGCGAGGTCGAGGTCTCCGTCGCCGTCGTAGTCGCCCAGCGCCGCGCCCATCGAGCTCTTCACGTCGCCGAGCCACGCCTCGAAGGTCGCGTCGGAGAAGGCCCCGCCTCCGCGGTTGCGCAGGAGGAGGTCGGGGGTCACGTCGTTCGCCACGTACAGGTCCGGCCGGCCGTCCTCGTCGAGGTCCGCGAACACGCACTGCATCCCCTTGCGCTCGGAGCCGGCCGCGCCCGCCTTCCGGGTCGCGTCGCGCATGCGCCCGCCGCCATCGTTGCGGTAGAGCGAGCTGCCCACGGGCGGGTAGGCGTGCGGGCTCAGGGTGACGGGGACGTTGTAGCCGCCGCGGTCCATGGCCGGCCGTCTCGCCGCGGCGGCCGCGTCGAAGGCCACGTAGCGCGGGACGAAGAGGTCCACGCGCCCGTCCCCGTCGTAGTCGGCCGCGCAGGCGCCCGCGCCCCAGCGGCGGTCCGTGAGCCCCGCCGCGCGCCCCGCCTCGGCGAAGCGCCCGCCGCCCTCGTTGCGGTAGAACAGGTCCCCCTCGTAGCCCGTCAGGAAGAGGTCCCGACGCCCGCTCCCGGAGAAGTCCGCGAACAGGCAGCCCATGCCGCTCCCCCGCCCCGGCGCGGCCCCGGGCGCGCGCGAGAACTTTCCCCCGCCCTGATTCAGGAACAAGGCGTTCTCCGTCGAGGCCCCGGGCTCCCGCCGCGCGGGGTCGAGCGGGGCGGCGTTGACGAAGTACAGGTCGTCGCGGCCGTCGCCGTCGGCGTCGGCGAAGCAGACGCCGGAGCCCATGTCCTCGGGCAGGACGGAGGAGCGCGTCCCGGGGAAATGACGGAAGCTCACGCCCGCGGAACGCGCGACCTCCTCGAACACGGCGGGCTCCGCCGGGACGGAAGGCGCCCGGCCGCAGCCGGCCCACGGCCACGCCAGGACGAGCGCCGCCAGGCGTCTCCTGCTCACCGTCAGGCGCCCCGGCCCAGAGGTATCTCGACCTTGTCCGAGCCCACGTCGGTGATGGGCAGCGGCGGCTTGCCCTTGCCCAGGACGATGTCGGCGAAGGCCTGGCGGAACTTCCGGTAGCGCAGGCGCGCCTCGATGACGACCGGGCCCGCGGTCCCCTTGGGCAGGCGGACCTCGTAGGGCGCGGCGTCCGAGGTGCCCGAGAACAACGCGCGCTTGCTGCGCTGGCCGACCATGCGCCAGAGCTCGTGGCGCAATATCGCCTTGCCGTTCTCGTCGACCCCGATCGCCTTCAGATAGAAGGCCTTCGGGTCCGCGTTGCCGGCCGGGTCGAGCGCGCCGGAGGCGTAGAGGGACTTCCCCTTGGCGTCGCGCACCGTCACCTCGAGCCAGGTCTCGATGAGGTCGAGCGGGCCGGTCGGGAAGTTGTGGCCGACCTTGTTGCTGCTCATGACCACCCGCCACCGCAGCAAGCCGCCGGGCACGGCCTGCGAGGAGGATTCGATGCTCACGGCCACCGCCGGCCCCGCGGCCCACCGGGACTGGATCTCGGGGACCTCCGCGCGGCCCTGGAGCCACTCCTCGGTCAGGCGCACCTGCTCCTTGTCGCCGCGCAGCCACGGCACCGCCTGGTTGGCGCCGATGAAGCGGTGGGAGCGGTGCTTGCCCGCCGTGCCGCGCGCGGGGTCGTCCAAGGTCAAGAGGCGCATGTGGCAGTCCTTGCAGGCCAGGGACTTGTCCGGGTGGCCCGCGACGTTGAACTTCCCCTTGCGCCAGTCGTCGTACTGGTTCTGGAGCTGGACCCAGCCGAAGTTGTTGATGCGCTGGTCGATGAACTGCTTGTGGCAGGTCGAGCACATCTCCGCCGACGACTGGAACGGATGAGCGAAGTCCGTGCGATGCGGCGCGGGCCAGGCCTTGACCAAAAAGGACTCGACGGCCTTCGGCAGGCCGGCCTTGGCGCCGTCGAAGAGGTAGCCCGACGGAGGGACCAGCAGATAGTTCGCGTTGCCGTCCGCCGTGGCTCCGGTGAGCCCGCGGATGGCGTGGCAGATCGAGCAGGAGGTCCCCTCGTCGCTCGCCGGGGCGGGCACGGCTCCGCCGGCCGCGATCTGCCCGGCGAGGAAGGCGGTGCCGTCGTGGCAGGAGGCGCAGTAGCGCGTCGCCTCGCGGCCCATCTCCTTGACCATCAGGCCCTCGACCGCGCGGTAGAAGGGCTCGGAGGAGGACCAATGATGGGCGCTGGCGCTCCACTCGTCGTAGATCCGCGCGTGGCACTCCTTGCAGGCCGTGGAGGAGGCCAGGCGGCGGGGATCGACGGTCTTCGCCGTGGCCGTCATCGCGTTGCTCGGCGCGAAGGGGTTGTCGCCGTACTTCCGGCCGTAGTCGGCCGGCAGGGAGTCGCGGTATTCGGCCGGGCGATGCCCGAGGGCCAGCGCGGCCGTCGCGAGCGCCAGCGCGCCGGCGAGCGCTCCGGCCCGCTTGGCCAGGAGGGCGCGGGAGCCGTCCTCGCCGAGCAGCTTCAGCCGGCGCAGGGCGACGGTCAGGTGGACGGCGACGAGCAGCATCGCCGCGTAGCCGGTCCAGGCGTGGAGGCGCGCGGAGGCCGGGGCGACGCGTTCGCCGAACAGGGCGGAGCCCGCGTCCCAGACGCCGGAGAGCATCGAGGCGGCGAGGACCGCCATGGCCGCGGTGCCGACCTGCACCATGCGGCGCTGCTCGGAGGCCGACGCCCGCCGCCAGTGGCGCACGCCGAAGACGGCCAGCGGAGCGGCGACGGCGGCGCCGGCGAGGACATGCAGGATCAGCGCGTAGGAGCCCCAGGCGCGCGCGGCCCCGGCCCAGGGAAGGACCGCCCCGCTGAGCGCCGTGAACAGGAGCCCTCCGACCACGAACGCCAGAAGGGAAGAGCCGAGCTTGTCGTCCTTTTCGATCATACCGTCTCCTTGAGCTGCCTTTCCTGCGGCGTCATCCAGTCCATGCAGAACCCGCGCGTCACCTCGTTGGCCAGGCGCGAGCAGAAGCCCAGGGCCCCGCGGAAGCCGAGGAAGGGCTCGTCCTTGAGGAAGTGCGTGTAGTCCGACGGATAGCCGAACTCGAGCCACGAGGTCCGCGGCTTGATGAACTCCACGGCCATCGTGGTGGCGACGAGGGCGTCCGCCTCGCGTCGGGAGAGGCCCATCCAGAGGCGCTCGATCTCGTTCTGCATAGGCTCGAACGACGTCCTCGGCCTCTTCGATAAAGCCCGCCGCTCATCCTCGTCCAGATGCCGGCTCCCCCCCAGGAGGATCATCCCCCACATCTCGCCGCCGAGCTCCTCGATCATCTCGGCGAACGGCGCGGCGTAGTGCGGGTCGTTGATGTAGGCGAAGCGGCGTCCCAGGAAGGCGTGCGGCACGGCCCACTCCAGGGCCGGCACCACCTCGCCCAGCTCCGCGCGGATGAAGGCCGCCGCCTCCTTCTCCCGGCCGAACTCGCGCCCGAGCGACTCGACGAAACGCTTCGTCGCGGCCAGGCCGAACGGGAGCTCCGCTTCGACGAGCTTGACGCCCAATCTCTCCGCGACCAGACGCGCCGCCTTGCGGCCGTGGCCGAAGGAGACGACGGCGCCGGCGTCGCGCACGGCGCGAAGGCCCTCGTAATCGCCGCCCGACAGCCAGGCCGAGACGAGGTTCAGGCCGAGCGCGCGGAAGATCCGCTCGAGCTCGCGGATGTTCCCGCGGTGGTCGCCCTCGGTTCGTCCCATCAGGTAGCCGACGATGGCCACGTTCTCGGGCCGGGGCGCCGCGGGCGTCAGGTCCATGCCCTTGGCCAGCGCCTCGAGGACCGCGCCGTACCCGTCGAGCCAGTCGCCCGCCAGCCCGATCTGGGGCGGGACGATGAACCACGGCTTGAAGCCGCCGTCGAGCACCTGACGGACGACGCGCTCATAGTCGGTGCCCGCGATGGTGCACATCGGCACCGAGCCCATGAACACCGCGCCGCACGAGGCCCGCTGCGCGATGCGCTCCAGGCCCGCGGCGATCTCGCCCTCGAGGTTCGCGGCGATGTTGAAGACGCTCAAGCCCGTGTAATGGACGCGGTGCTCGCCCTTGCACGACATCAAGGTCGAGAACAGGTCGTGGCGGCCGTGGATCTGCTCGCCCTTGGCGCGGATGCAGTCGGGCCCGTCGCCGAGGAAGAAGGCGTCGGAGATGGCGTTGACGGCCAGGAAAGCGCCGTGCAGGTACGGCGGATTGAGGCGAACGCCCGGAGCGTTAGACAAGGGTCCTCCCTGCGAGCCCGGCGAGGTGAGCGCCGTAGCGTTGGTAAAAAGGAAGCCGGCACACGGCGAGCAGGCGGCGCAGCGAGCGCAGCGCGCCGTCGAGGCCCATCTCGAAGTCCTTGCTCGAGAAGCGGGCCTTGCCCGCCCCGCTGATCCGCCAGTCGAAGAAGATGTCCGAGTACACGGCGCGGAACTCCCCGTCCTTGAGCAGGCGCGTCAGGTCGTCGGGCGTGCGGAACGTCGTCAGGCGGGCGCAGCGGTTGTCCGCGCCGAGGGCCGGGGCGTCGTTGTGCGGGTCGTAGTACAGGATGTCGACGCCGAAGCCCATCTCCTCGATCATGCGCATCATCGGCGCGCCCTGGCCGTGGCGCAGCTCCCACAGCCTCGGCAAGGTCGTCTCCGAGACGACGAAGGCAAGTCGATATTTTTTTGCCCGCGCGGTCAGCTCGTCCCACTCGGGTTTGAGCGCCGCGAGCTTCTTCTTCCAAACGCCCTCGAAGGCCTCTTCCCGTCCGGCGGCCTTGGCGATCGCCTTCAGGCACTCGCCGGTGTCCTCGACGCCGTACGGCGCCCGCGTGGTGAGCACCGGCCGCGCTCCGCCGGCCAGAAGCTCGGGAAGCTTGGACTGGTACGACGTCGCGGCGCAGAACACGTGGGCGGCGGCGAGCGGAATCTTCTCCATGGCCGGGAAGTCGACATCCGGGAACAACCGCGTGTTGGCCTTGACGCCCATCTCCGAGAGCATCGGTACGAGCTCCGCCTCACGGTAATCCGTCGGGAAGTGAAATAGATTAACGGAGCATGGATCGGGGGTCACGTCGAAGAAGCCGCGCTTCGCGAAGAGTTCCTTGAAATGCTCGCCGAAGTTGTTGAGCTGGTCGCGGTCGCCGTGGCTCCAGCAAACCGTCTTCAGCCCGCTGGCCTCCTCGACCCGGCGCGTGATCGAGCCGGAGTCCTCTCCCATCACGATCGAGGTGCAGAAGTGGTTGTAGACGACGTACTCCGCGTCCGTGCCGACCGAGGCCTTGGCCACCGACTCGACGAGCGCGTCGGCCTTCTCCACGGCGCCGAGCACCATGTCGCGCTCCTCGAGCTCCATCACGATCCCGGTGCGGAACACCGTCGCCCCGAAGCTGTCGGAGGGCACCCGCACCGGATAGGCGAAGAACGACCATTTGCGCGGGTCGTTGCCCGACCAGGAGTACAGGCACTCGCGGTCGGAGTAGCGCGCGTAGATCGTCTTGTTCATCTTCAGCTCGGGGTAGCCGAGCAGGACCTCGTAGTCCTGGTCGGCGAAGAAGTTGCGCCAGCCGGCCTCGAGCAGGTTGATGGGGCCCGCCGCGATGGGCACGCGCAAGGCGCTCGTCGAATCGCCGCCCGGCACCATCTCGACGAAGGTCTTGGGATCGGAGGCGATGACCGAGAGCATGTCCTCCAAGGTCCGCGCCCCGAGGCGCAGGGCCATGGCCTCCATCAGCTTCTTCATGGACGGCCCGGGCGCGCCTTCCGCGGAGAGCGCCAGGCCCGCGGTCTCGAGGACGGCGTTCGGCGCGCCCTTGGGCAGGAGATAGACCGCGAGAGCGGCCTTGCCGTTGCGCAGGCCGACGCGCACGCTCGTCGCGCCGACCCCGCACAGGGAGAGGACCGGGAGCCCCAGCAGCTTCGCGACGGCGGCCGTGGACTCCGGGCCCGCCAGCATGTGCGGCACCTGCGCCTGGAATGACATCAGCGGCCTCCTGGGACGGTCGTCAGCCCGTGCGGCAGCTGGGTGTTGAAGAACGAGAAGCAGCCGCGGCAGGCCGGGAACAGCTTCTTGCAGACCCGGGATCGCAAAGCGCGGGCCTTGGCCCCGTCCCAGATCTCCGCGAACGAGCTTTGGTTGATGTTGCCCAGGCCGTAATCGGGGCACACCCACACGTCGCCGTTGGGGAAGACGTTGGCCTGCGTCCAGGGGCCGTCGCAGTAGGCCGTGCCCGTCTCCTCCCGCCGTCCCTCGTAGTAGTCGCGCAGGGCCGCCTCGCCGCGCAGGTCGACGCTGAAGCGCGCGTGGGGATAGCGCTCGCGCAGCCCCGCCAGGGCCCGGTCGAAGGCCGCGTAATCCATGGCCTGCGGACGGTAGGCGTAGCCGCGCCACAGGCTCAGCGGCAGGTCGAACTCAGATTGGAACGCTTTTTCCTGAGCCGCCAGGACCTCGGGACGGTTGAAGATGAGATGCTGAAAAAGGATCTCGTCGAAGACCACGCCCTCTTTTTTAAGGTGCTCGACGGTCTCGCCGAGGTGGCCCGCGTTCGAATCAAAGACCTCGCAGAGCATCCGCAATAACGGTTTCCGTGCCGGATGCCGTTCTCTTAGAGCCGCCATTTTACGGAGCCCCCGGACCATGGCTTCGTAATGGCCCGGCGGACCCATGCGAAGCTCCTCGCGCATGGACGGCGGGCAGGCGACCGAGATGCTCACCTGATCGAACAGGGCGGCGACCTTCTCCGCGTGGCGCTCGAGGTACACGCCGTTGGTGGTCAGGATGGTCCGCAGCCCTTTCTTCCGGGCGTGCGCGGCGAGGGCCTCCCAGTGCGGGCTGAGCAGGGGCTCGCCGCCGGAGAAGTTCACGTTCTGCGGCTTGTAGGGGACGAGCTCGTCGATGAGGGCCAGCATCCGCTTGAGCGGGACGGGCCGGGACTTCGCCTCGTGGAACCGGGAGGAATGGCAGGCCCCGCCCACGCCCCACAGCGAGCAGGCGCGGCAGCGCAGGTTGCAGGCCATGGTCAGCATGAGATAGGCCTCGCCGATCGTCCCGCTGCGGTAGGGGTCCTCGGCCCGCACGCCGAGCTCGCCCAGGCGCTTCGAGAGCGCCCGGCGGTCGGTCGCCTCCCCCGTCAGCGGCGCGGCCGGGGCGGGCGCCTTAGCCGCGGGGACCGTCCGCTCTTCCGCGCGCCACAGCTGCTTCATGCGCTTGCCGACCGACAGGTTGTTGAGCGCGACCTTGCGCGCCGCGGCGGGAAGGGGTGCTTCGCGCAGGCGCCGCAGCTGCTCCTCCGGGCTCGCCCTCCGGCCCGGAAGGCGCTTGAGCTTGGCGACGTCGCCGGCGAGGAAGGCCGCGTGGAGCTCCGGCCAGACGCTCTCGAGCACGATCGAGGTGCCCACGTAGAGGCGGCCGTCCGTGTCGACGACGTGCTGGGGGCTCAGCAGCACGGGCTCGGCCTCGTTGCGCCGGTTGAAGATCTCCGCGCGCGGGCCGGCGGCGTCGGCCAGGCGGACGGAGGCGGCGAGCTCCCGCTCCAGCGCCTCGAGCGGCTCCTCTCCCCACGCGACGCCCAGGGCGTAGCTGATCTGGAAGGCGCGCACGCCCTCGGACAGAAGGAAGGCGACGCTCTTCGACAGGCGCCCGGCCGACTCCGGCGTCGCGACGAGGTTGACGAAGAACGGCGTCCCGGAGCCCACGAGCCCCCTCAGGTTTCGGTGCTGTATGTCCCAGGTCTTGGCGCCGCCGGAGCGCACGACGCGCTGGGAGGTCTGGACCTCGCGGTCGCCGTCGAAGCTCAGCATCACGGTGGCGCCGAGCTCCCCGAGCTCGCGGGAGCGCTCCGGGGTGAGGAGCAGGCCGTTGGTCGTCACGCCGAGGCGCAGGGTCTTCTCCTTCTCGACGGCCCGGGAGGAGGCGTAGGCGAAGACCTCGCGCACGAGGCCGTATTCGAGGAGCGGCTCGCCGCCCATGAGCTGGAGCTCGAGCGGGCCGTCCTCCCGGAGCAGGAGGTCCACGGCCTTGCGCCACGTCGCGGAGGACATCGTCCCGGCGCGGTGCTCGAGGCCGCAGTAGACGCAGTCCATCGGGCAGGCCCGGGTCAGGAGCAGATCGAGGCCGAGGGCTCTCATCTCACGAGGCATGAAGGGCCTCCAGTCCGAAGCGCCGCGCGTACTCCGCGGGCACGCCCAGGCACCGGGCGTCGTAGGCGCACGCGCGGCAGGCGCTCCGCTTCGCGCGCCCCCCGCCCGCGGCGCCGGAGGCGAAGTCGTCGGAGTAGCGCACGCCTTCCTGTGGAAGGGCGCTCTCGGCGGCGAAGGCCGCGGGATCCTCCGCCAGGCAGGGCGGCAGGTCGCTCTCGCCCGAGGAACGCTGCACGATCAGCCCCTCGCGCGCGGCTTGCGCCGCTGCCCGGCGCAGGAAGGGCCTGACGCGCCCGAGGTCCACCGCGAGCTCCGGGCTGCGGGCCAGGCCGATGCCGTTGAGCATGGTGAAGCCGACGCGCAGCGGCTCGAGCGGGTCCCGCCGCGCCTGCCTGGCCAGCTTTCCCAGGAAAGCGGCCCAGGCGGGAAGGTGGCGGTAGTTGAGCGCGTTGATGACGACGCAGACCGAGACGTAGCCCCGGTTGCGGGCCAGGAGCTTCGAGAGGGCCGCGACCGCGCGCGGGTGCTGGCCCTTCGTGCCGGTGAGGCGGTCGTAGAGCGGGGCGCGGTGGGCGTGGAAGGACACGTCGAACCCGCCGACGCCGAGCTCCAGGAGCCGGTCCAGGACGCCCGCCTTCGCCAGGGGCACGCCGTTGGTCTGCACGGTGAAGCGCTCGATGCCGCGGCGCCTCGCCGCCTCGAGTATGCCGAACAGCTCCGGATGCACCAGCGGCTCCCCCCCGGACAGGGCGAGGACGCCCGTGCCGCCGAGCTCCGGCGCCAGGCGGTCGAGCTCGCGCTCGACGGCGTCGAGGCCGGCCTTCCAGCCGTCGGCCGGTATGAAGCAGAAGGGGCAGCGCTGGTTGCAGGCGTGGCCGACGCGCAGGATCCTCTCCACGCCGTCGCCCTGCTCATGGGATTCGGCGCGCGGCTCGCCGCCGGGGAACGGGACGACGTCGCCGTCCCCGAAGACGTCGGCGTGCGGCCGGGAGACGCCGATGCACTCCTCCCCCTTGGCGCAATCCCGGCACGCCGCGGGCTTGGTCCGGCCGGACGCGGCCTCGACGAGCGGGAGGAGGTCCTCGGTCCTCAGCGCCGGACGCCCCTCGCTCCACGCGCGGTCCACGGACACCGTCAGGGCCAGGTCCCGCTCGCGGGACAGGCGCCAGTCCGGCCCGAGCGCGCACAGCGGCACGCCCGCGCAGCTCAGGCTCGCCTTCCCGCGCCGCGCGAGCGCGGCCAGCGCCGGTATGTTCTCGCGCCACCAGGAGTGGGGCACCGCGAGGCGCGCGTAGGCCTTCTCGGCGCGGCCCATGGGGACGATCTGGGTCAGCTGGACGGCCCGAGCGCCCTCCTTCAGAGCGAGGCGGACGATGGCCGGGACGCGGCGGGCGTTGGCCTGCGTCACGACGGTGACGGTGCCCAGGGACAACCCCTTGCGCGCGCGCGCGGAGGCGAAGGCGCGGCGCAGCTTCGCGAAGCCGCCGCGCGTCCGCGTGAGGCGGTCGTGCAGGGCCGCGCCGTCGCCGTGGAGCGAGAGCCACAGGCGGTCGACCCACGGCAGGACGGCCGCCGCGTAGGCGGGATCGGCCAGGCGCGAGCCGTTCGAGATCACCTCGGTCTCGTAGCCCAGCTTCTTGGCCGCCTTCAGCGCGTCCGCCAGATGCGGATGCAAGGTGGGCTCCCCGGAGCCGCAGAACGAGACGGACGCGACGCCGCGCCGCCTCTGCACGGCCAAGGTCCGGACGATCTCGGCGACGGTCACGGGCGCCGCGGAGAACTCCTCCATGCGCGAGGACTCCATGCAGAACGCGCACTCCTGCGCGCAGGCGTAGCCGATGAGGAACTCCATGCGCAGGCTCACCGCCGGGCCTCCTTCAGGCACAGCGCCTTGGTGAGCTCGTTGGCGGCGCGCGCGAGGAAGGCCAGCGCGCCCTGGAAGCCGAGGAACGGCTCGTCGTGCGGGAAATGGGTGTGCTCCGACGGGAAGCCGAACTCGATCCACGGCACGACGGGGTCGATGTAGCGCACGCCGAGGCTGTTGCAGACGAGCAGGTCGGCCTCGCCGCGGGTCGCCTCGGCGAACAGGGCCCGAAGGCGGGCGCGGTCGGGCTCGAACAAGGTCCCCGGCCGGGCTTCGAGGGAGCGCCGGCGCGCCTCGGGCAGGTGGCCCGCCCCGCCCATGACGATGGTGGACACGACCTTGCCGCCGACCTCCTCGATGAGCTCCGCGAAGCCGGCCGCGTAGTGGGGGTCCCCGGCGAAGGCGAAGCGGCGGTCCTCGAACGCGTGCGGCACGCTCCACTCCAGGCGCGGCACGACCGCGTCGAGCTCGGCGCGGACGAACGCGCGCGCCTCGGCCTCGCGCCCCAGCTCGCGCCCCAGCAGCTCCATGAAGCGGCGGCTTCCCGCGAGGCCGAAGGGCAGGTCGGCCTCGACGAGCCGGGCCCCCAGGCGCTGGGCCAATATCCGCGCCGCCTTGCGTCCGTACGGCAAGGAGACGACGGTCTCCGCGCGGCGGGCCTCGCGCAGGTGCGCGTAGGGCCGGCCCGAGAGCCAGGTCGAGGCCGGCTCGGCGCCGAGGGCGCGGACCATGCGCTCGAGCTCCGCGACGCTGGCGAGCTGGTCGCCCTCGTTGCGGTCCATCAGGTGGCCGACGAGCGCGACCGTCCCGGGCTCCGCCTTGGCGTCCGACAGGTCCATGCCGGAGGCGAGCACCTCGAGCGCCCCGGCGTAGCCGTCGAGCCAGTCGCCGGTCACGGCGGAGCGCCGCGGGATGAGGAAGGAGGGCTTCCCGCAGCCGTCGAGGGCCTCGCGCAGGATGCGCTCGTAGTCGCTGCCGGCGATCGAGCACATCGGCATCGCCCCGGTGAAGACGATCCCGCAGCCGGGCCACTTCGAGATGCGCTTGAGCGCGGCGAAGATCTGGGACTCGAAGTTCCCCGCGATGGTGAAGACGTTGACCCCGGTGTACTGCACCCGGTGGTCGCTGCCGCAGGACAGCAGGGTGGAGAACAGGTCGTGGCGGCCGTGGATGTGCTCGGCCTTGGCGAAGACGCAGCTGGGGCCGTCGCCGAGGAAGTAGGCGTCCGGGATCGCGTTGAACGCCACGTACAGGCCGTGGAGGAACGGGAGGTTGAAGCGGACCCCGGGCGCCCTAGACATGGAGCCTCCGGGGCTCGCGCGCCAGGTGCGCGGCGTGGCGGCGGTAGAACGGGTTGCGGCACGCGGCGAGCAGGCGCTCGAGGCTGCGCTTGGCCCCGTCGAGGCCCATCTCGAACTCCCGGCTCGAGAAGCGCGCCTTGCCCGCCCGGGAGACGCGCCAGTCGAAGAAGATGTCGGAGTAGACGGCGGAGAAGGCCCCTTCGCGCAGGACTCGCTCCAGCTCCCACGGGGCGCGGAAGGTCGTCACAGTCGCGCCCTTCAGCCCGTCGGGGAGGACCGGGGGCTCGCCGTGCCGGTCGAAGTAGAGGAGGTCGATGCCGAAGCCCATCTCGCGCGCCGCCGCCGCCAGGGGCGCCCCGTGGCCGTAGCGCAGCTCCAGGAGCCGGGGCAAGCTCGCCTCCGACACCACGAAGGCGAGCCGGTGCTCCGCCGCCTCGCGCCTCAGCTCCTCCCAGCCCGGCAGGAACTCCTTCAGCTTCGCCGCCCAGGCCCGTTTGAATTCCTTCTCCTTGCCCGCCGCCGCGGCGATGGAGCGGAGGCATTCGCGTGTCCCCTCGACGCCGTACGGCGCGCGGGCCATCACCACGGGCCGGGAGGACGCCTTCATCAGCTCCAAGGTCTTGTCCGTGTAGGTGGGCTTCTCGCAGAACACCTGCCATCTCGCCTTGGGGAGCTCCTCGACCGAGGGGAAGTCGACGATGGGGAACAGCCGCGCGTTGACCTTCAGCCCCAGGGACTCGAGGAACGGCTTGAGCTCCCGCTCGCGGCAGGCGACGGGGAAATGGAAGAGGTTGACGGCCGCCGCGTCCCCGGGCCCGTCGAAAAAGCCGGGGCGGCTGAGGACCGCGCGCAGGTGCTCGCCGAAGTTGTCGCCGGAGTCGCGGTCCTTCTGGCTCCAGCTCACCGAGGTGCCGCCGATCTCGTCCTCGCAGCGGCGGGCGAGGCCCTGGAAGTCCTCGCCCATCACGATCGGGGTGCACAGGTGGGTGACGACGAGGTAGTTCCCCGCGTCCGCCAGCCGCTTGACCTCCGAGACCAAGGAGTCGGCCTTGTCGCCGGTCCCCATGACCATGTCCCGCTCCTCGAGCTCGACGGCGATGAAGCTGTCCTCTCCGGTGGCCTCGGGGTCGAGGGACTCGTCGGGCCAGTCGAGGAAGTTCCACTTGCTGAAGCTGATCTCGGGCCGCGCGAGGAAGCACTCGAGGTCGGCGTACTCGACGGTCACGGTCTTGTTGTGGGTCGCCTCCGGCGCCTCCATCTGCACGTCGAAATCCTGGTCCGCGAAGAAGTTGCGCCAGCCGGCCTCGAGCAGGCTCATCGGCCCGGCGACGTAGGGGACCTTCACCCGGTCCCCGTCCAGGCCGGGCTCGATCTCCTCGACGAACGAGTCGGGGTCCGCGGCGATCTCCGCGAGCACGCCCTGGAAATGCGGCCCGCCGAGGCGCGCCGCGGCCAGGTCGAGCAGGCGCTTCTGCGCGGGGGGCGCGTCCTTGCGCGACGACGCGACGCCCGCCTGGATGACGAAGTCGAGGCGGTGCGCGCCCATGACGAGGATCAGGCGCAGCGCGTCGAGGTCCCGGACGCAGAGGCCGGCCAAGGTCCACCCGGAGCCTTCCTTCAGGCCGAGGCGGCGGGACACCGAGAGGAGCGCGCGCGGGCCGGCGGTGACGTGCCTCATCGGGCCTTCCCCCTCCGGGCCGCGAGCCCTTTGACGACCTCGTTGGCCAGGCGCGCGGCGAAGGCGAGCGCCCCAGGGAAGCCGAGGAACGGGACATCCCGCAGGAAGTGCGTGTGGTCCGACGGGTAGCCGAACTCGAGCCAGGGGGCCGCGGGACGCGCGGTCTCGAAGGCCAAGGTGTTCGTCACCACGAGGTCGGCGCCGCGCCCGAAGGCGCCGCGGGCCGCGTCCCGGGTGAAGGGCTCGAACTCGACCGCGGCCCGGCGCTCCAGGTCCTTGGTCCGCGCCGGGGAGAGATGCCGGGACCCGCCCGTCAGGAGCAGTCCCGTCACTTGCCCCCCGAGCTCCTCGACGAGCTCCGTGAAGGCGGGGGCGTAATGCGGGTCGCCGGCGAAGGCGAAGCGGCGGCGCAGGAACGCGTGCGGCACGCTCCACTGCAGGCGCGGGGCGACGCGGTCGAGCTCCGCGTCGATGAACGCGCGGGCCGCGTCCTCCCGCCCGAACTCGCGACCGAGGAGCTCCAGGAAGCGGCGCGTGCCCTCGAGCCCGAAGGGGAGCTCGGCCTCGATGAGGCGCGCCCCGAGGCGCCGCGCGAGGACGGCCGCGGCCTTCCGGCCGTGGGGCAAGGAGACGACGGCCTCGGCGTGGCGCGCCTCGCGCAGGTGCGCGAAGGGGCGCCCGGAGAGCCAGACCGACGCCGGCTCGAGGCCGAGCGCGCGGACCATCCGCTCGAGCTCGCTCACGTTGCCGCGGTGCTCGCCCTCGTTGCGGTCCATCAGGTAGCCCACCACGGCCACGGCTCCCTTGCGGCGCTCGCGGCCGGCCAGGTCCATGCCCCCGGCGAGGGCCTCGAGGACCGCCGCGTAACCGTCGAGCCAGTCCCCGGAGATGGCGCGCGGCACCAGGAACGACGGCGTCTTCAGCCCGGCGAGGGCCTCGCGCATGATCCGCGCGTAGTCGGAGCCCACGATGGCGCAGACCGGCATCGACCCCATGAGCAGGGCGCCGCAGCCGGGCCGCGCGGCCAAGGTCCGTAGCGCCGCGGCCATGCCCGCCTCGGTGTTGGCCGCGACGTTGAAGGCGTCGATGCCCGTGTGGTTGAGGCGGTGGTCGCCCCGCGCGGACAGCAAGGTCGAGAAAAGGTCGTGGCGCCCGTGCAGCCTCTCCGCCTTGGTGAACAGGCAGCCGGGGCCGTCGCCCAGGAACAGGGCGTCGGGCAGGGCGTTCAGCGCGAGGAAGACGCCGTCGAGGAAAGGCGGGTTGAGGCGGATGCCCGCGGCCTCGGGCGCCGCGGCCTTACGCATCGCGCCCTCCGGGGAGGTGCGCGGCGTAGCGGGCGTAGAACGGGGTGCGGCAGGCCGCGAGCAGGCGCTCGAGCCCGCGCAGAGAACCCTCCAGGCCCATCTCGAAGAAGCGGCTCGAGAAGCGGGACTTGCCCGCGCGGGTGACGCGGTCGTCGAAGAAGACGTCGGAATACACGGCGGAGAACTCCCCCTCGCGCAGCGCGCGCTTGAGCTCGGCGGGGCCGCGGAAGACCGAGAGCCGCGTGCCGGCCGGCGCCGCCGGCGCGGGGCCCGCGGCGAAGCACAGGAGATCGACGCCGAAGCCCATCTCCTGGACGAGCCGGAGGACCGGCGCGCCCTGGCCGAAGCGGAGCCCGGACAGCGCGGGCAAGGTCTCCTCCGACACGACGAAGGCGAGGCGGAAGGCCGACGCCTCGGCGCGCCCCTTCTCCCACGCCGGGAGGAAGGCCGAAAGCCGCGCGGCCCAGGCCTCCTCGAAGACAGCGGTGCGGCCGGCCGCCGCGGCGATCGCGGCGAGGCAGGCGCGGGTCCCCGCGACCCCGTAGGCGGCGGGCGCGGTCGACACCTCGCCGCCGCCCTCGCCCAGCAGCGCGTGGATCTTGTCTCCGAGGTCGGAGGCCCGCTCGCAGAAGACGTGCCGGGCCGCCTTGGGGATGTCCTTGAGCGCGGCGAGGTCCATCTCGGGATACAGGCACACCCCCGCCCTCAGGCCGAGGTCCGCGAGCATCGGCAGCACGGCCTCCTCGCGGAAGCGCCGCGGGAAGTGGAAGAGGTTGACCGCCGCGGGGTCGCCGGGGGCGCCGCCGCCGCGCGCGAGGACGGAGCGCAGGCACGCCTCCACGCTGTTCATCTGCACGAGGTCGTTCATGCTCACCTCGGCCGGGGCCCCGCCGCAGGCCTGCGCGCAGCGGCGGGACAGGCCGTCGAGGTCGTCGCCCATGACGAGCGGCGTGCACAGCTTGTTGACGAGGACGAACTCCGCCCCGCCGGCGCGGCGGCGGACCGACTCCACCAGGGCGTCCATCGTCGGGGAGGTGCCCATCACGATCTCCCGCTCGCCGATCTCGGCCGCGACGGAGCGCTCCGAGGCGCCGAGGCCCAGGCCGTGGCGCAGGGGCTGCTCGAACGGGTAGTCGAGGAAGGACCATTTGCCGAAGCTGCGCGCGGGCTCGGAGTAGAAGCACTCGCGGTCGGAGTACTCGACGATCAAGGTCTTCGCCAGGTCCCAGTCGAGCGGGCGGCGCGCGTCCTCGAAATCCCGGTCGCAGAAGAAGTTGCGCCAGCCGTCGGACAGCGTGTCGACCTCCCCCCCGAGGCCCGGGGCCGGCGCGCCGCCGAACGGGCGCAGGTCGTCCGTGCCGAAGGCCTCGGCGTGGCTCGCGAAGACGCCGTCGCAGCGCCCCTCCTCGGAGCAGCCGCCGCACGCGGGGAGCTTGAGGCGGCCCTTCTGGGCTCCCGGCCTGAGGTTGACGGTCTCCGCGAGGCCGGGCCGGCCGCCCTCGCGGACTCGGTCGACGGAGACGACGGGCTCCAGGTGGAGGTTCTTGTGGCGGCCGCGGTGGTCCGGAACGGCGCACAGCGGCAGCCCGTCGAGCCACAGCTCGGCGCCCGCCTCCTCCGCCAGGCGCGCGAGCGCGGGCACGGCCCCGCGCCACCACGAGTGGGGCAGCGCGCGCCGCGCGTAGAGGTCCGCGCCCTTGCCTTCGGGCACCAGCTGGGAGAGCTGGACGCGGCGCACCCCGCCCAGGCCGAGCGCGAAGCGCAGGGTCGCCTCCACGCGGCCGGCGTTGACTTTCGTCACCACCGTGTTGGTCGCGAGGAAAACCGAGGGGCGCGCGCGGGCGTGGGCGAAGGCGCGCAGGAGGCGGGCGAAGCCGCCGGGCGCGCGCGTCGATTCCTCGTGGAGCGCGGCCGCGTCTCCGTGGATCGACAGCGTGAGCTCGTCGATCAGCGGCAGCGCGGCCTCGGCGAGCGCCGGCTCGGAAAGCCCCCAGCCGTTGGAGACCACGGCGGTCCGGTAGCCCAGCTCCTTGGCGGCCTTGAGCGCCCCGAGGAAGCGCGGGTGGATGCTGGGCTCGCCGGCGCCCGCGAACGCCACGCGCTCCACCCCCTCGCGCCGCTTCACCGCCAGGACCCGCGCGATCTCGCGGGCGGTCACCGGGGCGTCCCGGAACTCCGCCAGGCTCTCCGCCTCGGAGCAGAACACGCAGTCCTGCGTGCAGGCGTAGCTGAGCTGGAACTCCATGGCCTTGATCACGCGGCCGCCTCCGCGCCGAGCGAGCGGCAGAACGCGGTCAGCGCCGCGTCGACCGCGCGCGTGGAGGCGAGTATGTCCGGGGAGAAGGAGTCGTCCAGGACCTGGGACGCGTCTGCTACGGGACGGGAGGCGAGGCGGGAGCAATTGAGCACATCGCCGAGCCGCAGACGCCGCCGGTGGGGCCGGACGGCTTCCGCCAGGATGAGATTGGAGTTGTATATCTCGCCGTCGGTGTCGACGACGATCCCGTCGTTGTACAGCGGCGTCGAGCCGCGCCGCGTCAGGTTGACGACCTCGACGGGGCGGCCGGCGGCCGACCAGCGGCGCAGGACCATGGCCAAGCCGGAGAAGGCGACGGAAAGCCCCTTGAGCTGGGCGGGCGTCCACGCCACGAAGTAGGCGGGCAGGAAGTTGAAGCGGACATAGCCGAGGCGACGAGCCAGGGCCAGACGCCGCGCGGTCATCGCCGGGGCCTCGCCGGGAGGGATGAGGAAGTTGTGCGTCACGCCGCGCAGGCGCGCGGCCCACGGATGCGGGCGGCTGACGAAGACCTCGACCTCCGGGCGACGGGCCAGGAGGGACTCCACCGCGGGGAGGCCCTTGCCATGCGTGGGGAGCTCCACCGCCGTTCCCGGCGCCACCTCGGCGAGCCGGTCCAGGGCGCGCGCCACGAGGTCCGGGCGCAGCAGCGGCTCGCCGCCGAACAGCTTGACGCGGGCGGGCGAGGCGAGCCGGGGCAGGAGCCCGTCGATCGCGGCGTCGAGGACACCCTCCGACATGTCGGCGTCGTCGAAGCCCTGGGGGCAATACCCGCAGTTCCGGTCGCAGCGGCGCGTGAGGACCAGGACCAGCAGGCGCGCGCTCCTCACGCGGCCTTCCTCACCGGCGTGAACTCGTCCCAGCCGAACAATTCCGGATACTCCCGCCACGGCCCCTCGCACTGGGAGTGCCAGTCGCACTCGACGCAGCGCGGGCCGCGGCTCTTCCCCTCGTCGATGCGGGTGCGGGTGTAGTCCGGGATCACGCAGTCGGCGTCGTAGATGCGCGTCCGGGGGATGATCTGCTCGGCCACGTACTTCTCGTAGCCCCCCATCAGGCAGTACGGGATGGCCTCGGTCATGACCGTCTTGCCCGCCTTGATCCCGACGTCGAGGGCCCGCTTCACGTACGGCTCGATGAGGCTCTTGCGGGCGGTGAGCCAGTCCTTGTTCTCGCCGGCGCGGCCGCTCATGTGCATGAACGCGAATTGGAACTGGTCCACTCCCAGGGCGACGAGGAGACGGGCCAGATCGGGCAGATCCCGGTAGTTGGCCTTCGTGATCACGGAGTTCGTGATGACGCGCTGCTTGAGCTTCTTGAGGTTGCGCATGCCCGACACCGTCTGCATGAAGGCGCCGGGAGCGCCCGTCAGGTAGTCGTGGATCTTCGCCGTCGAGCCGTGCAGGGAAGGTCCGAATTCGTTGACGCCCGCGTCGATGAGCCTCTTGCAGAAGTCCTCGTAGCAGAAGGTGCGCCCGTTGCTCTGCACCTGGATGAGGGTGTAGCCGAGCTCGCGGGCCTTCTTCGCGATCCGGACGATCTCCTTGTGGAGCGTCGGCTCTCCGCCGGTGATCACGACGCCGACGGCCCCCCCCTCGCGTCCCTCCGCCAGGGACTTGACCAGCTCGTCCTCCGGCTTGGTGGGCAGGCGCTCGCGCTTGTCGCCCTGCACGCAGAAGTGGCAGTAGTTGTTGCAGCGGAAGCCCACCTTCAGATCGATTCGTTCGCTCACGACGCCTCCGCGCGGACCTTGTCGACGATCTCCTTGGCCGGGGTCAGGACGGGGCACAGCTCCGACGAGGAGTAGTACACGTCCATCTGGTACAGCCCGGCGCAGATCTTCTCGACCGTGCACTCCTTGCAGCGCGGCGCCTTGCCGTAGCTCCAGGAGCTCTTGTCCTGCTGGCGCCGCCCCTTCTCGTCCAGGAAATAGATGTCGCGTCCCTCGTCCTTGATGAACTTGCGCGTCTCCGTGGAGAAGTGGCCGAAGTCGGACATGAAGCACAGCGGCACGCGCTCGACGCGGAACGACTTGCCGGCCTTGGAGAGCCAGGCCATCGCGCGGTGGAGCTCGACCTCGAAGGAGCGCAGCTTCGGCACGAGCTGCGGGTTCAGCGAGGCGGCGTTCATCAGCGGATCGAGGTTGTTCCAGACGAAATGATGGAGGAACGGGAAGCGTTCGGAGAGGAAGCGGGGCGTGAAGCTGAGGTGGTCGGCGTTGCGAGCGTTGATGACGGTGTTGATGTCCACGCGCACGCCGAGCTTGCCGGCGTTCTCCAGCGCGCGCAGGATGTTCGGCAGGGAGTTCTTGTTGCCCGTCAGCTCGCCCTGCACCTCGGGCTTGGCCGAATGGACCGAGATGTGCATGTGGTCGAGGCCCGCGTCGACGAGGGACTTGAGGTAGTCGGGCTTGCACACCCTCTGGCCGTTGGTGATCAGGCGAGGGGGCAGGCCCTTCTTGAGGGCGTAGGCGACCAGCTCCGGGAGGCGGTCGAACAAGGTCGGCTCGCCGCCGGTGATGATCACGCCCGCGGCCTTCTCCGCGGTGAAGGAATCCACCAGGTCCACGGCCTCCTTCCAGGAGATCACGCGCCCGTTCTCCGGGTTCGAGCAGAACAGGCATTTCTGGTTGCAGATGCGGGCGACCTGCAGGTAGGCGAGCGTGGCCATCAGTTCGCCCTCCTGGGCGCGAGTTCGGAGCTGCCGTGGTCCGCCAGGTAGCGGGCGAAGACCCCGGCGCAGTCCCCCCGGTCGTCGCAGGAACGGCAGACGACGGGCTTGCGGCGGCGGCGCGAGGCGTCGGCGCTGGCGATGGCCACGAGGCCGGGCTTGGCCTTCGTGCCGCGCCGCTCCACGGTCACGCGCGGGGAGTAATGGGCGTCGTTGGAGAGCTCGACGCGGTCCCCCAGGACGCACAGCGGCACGCCGAACAGGCGCAGCACCACGCCGTTGGCCTCGAAGGGACGGGCGAGCGCGGGGATGCGTTCCCGCCACTGACCCAGAGGAACGGCGAGGGCGCGGTAGTCCTTCAGCGCGCGCCCTTCCGGAGCCACGTTGGACAGGAGGACGTGGCGTATCTTCGGGCGCTTGGCGAGCATGGCCAGGATGTCCTCGACCTGATCCCAGTTGCGGCGCGTGACCACGGTGTTGGTGAGCAGATAGACGCTGGCCCCGTGCTTCTCGATGTTGGCGAGCGCCGTCATCGCCCGCTCGAAGGAGCCGCGCGTGCCGGCCGCGGCGTCGTGGGTCCCGGCGTCGGGGCCGTGGACGGACAGGCACAGCTCGTCGACGAGCGGCAGGACCTCCGTCGCGTAGGCCTCCTCGGCGAAGCGCCCGCCGTTGGTGGTGAGATAGGTGTTGAAGCCGAGCTTGCGCGCGGCCGCGAGCGCCGCGGGCAGCAGAGGATGGGCCGTCGGCTCCCCGCCGGTGAAGGTGACGTGGTTGAAGCCCGCCTTGCGGCGCGCGAGCAGCACCGCCGAGATCTCCTCCCCCTTGAGCGGCGCGTGGCGCCAGCGGTCCATGCGCACGCTCTCCGAGCAGAAGCCGCAGCGCTGGCCGCAGGTGTAGGAGAGGTGCAGCTCCAGGCGCCGCGCGGTGGTCATGAGGAGATCAGCTCCTTCCTCTCGGCGGGCCGGTCCCGGAGGTGCTCCGCGAAGGTGCCTGGGCACTGCTCCCGCTCCGCGCACCCGGCGCAGCACTCGGGCTTGTAGAAAGCCTGATGATGGAGATACAGCCGCATCGAGTCGGCGACGCTCGCGTCCGGGCACGAGGCCTCGCCCTGGACCGCGCGCGCCACGCATGCGGGGAACCCGGTCAGCGAGCGCACCCGGCCCGTCAGGGCGGCGCGCAGCTCGGCGTAGCCCGGCGCGACCGTGCCGTACGGGGCGTTCATCCCGTCCGCGTCCTTGGGCCGCAGGGGATGGATGGAGAACGGCCAGCCGCGTTCGCGCGCGAGCCTCTCCAGCGCGGGAAGGTCCGCGAGGTTGTCCCGGCACGCGCTGGCATGGATGAAGATCCTCGCGCCGAGGGCCCGCGCCGCCTCGGCGCCGCGCAGAGCGGCGGCGAACGAGCCCGGATGGCGGACGACGGCGTCGTGTATCTTCGCCGTCGAGCCGTGAAGGGCCAGAGCGTAGGAAGAGACTCCCGCCTCGGCCAGCGCCTTCGCCAATGCCTCGAGACGGAGACCGGAGGTCATGACCTCGATGTCGGTGAAGCCCTTCTTTCGGCACATCGTCACGATGTCGAGGATCCGCGGATGGGCCAGCGGCTCGTTGCCCACCAAGGCGATGTTCTTCCGCCGGAGCACGGCGTTCTCGTCCAGGGAGGCCTCGATCTCCTCGAGCGGCTGATGATCCTTCTCCGGCTTGTTCTTGCAGAACACGCAGTCCAGATCGCAGCCGCCCTTCATGAACAGGAAGAGCCGGTCGAGGCCCGGCATGTGCCGCTTGATGAACTCGTCCTGCTCGGCGAGGCCGGCCTGGACGACCCCGCGGCGCACGGCGGGGTCCTCGTTGCCGCGCTGCCCCATCCAGTGGCGCTTCAGTGAAAGGCCGACCTTGATGTTGTTGAGGATGATGTGGCGGCCCTTGGTGCCCGCCGCGTACGCCTCGAGGAAGCGCTCGTACGGCTTACGAGGATCGTTCCCGAGGGAATCCACGTCCAACCCGTCGTCGAGGTGGCCCAGGCGCAGGGCCTCGCGAACCTCGGGCAAGGCCGCCTCGAGAAAGAGCCCCCCGTCCCAGTAGACGCCCCCGTCGGCGTCCACGATCGTCTCGCGGCTGAGCATGACGGGCTCGCTCTCCGATGTGCGGTTGTTGAGCTCGGCCTTGCCGCGCGCGGCGTAGCGGTCGAGGGCGCCCAGGAGGGCGGAGACCGCCTCCTGGCTCCACAGCACGCCGACCTGATAGCCGAACTGGATGCGGCGCGCGCCCAGGGCCTCGAGGGCGAGGAGGTCGCGGTCGAAGGAGGCGGCGCGTCCGGGGGTCACGACGGCGTTGACGTGATACGGAAGGCCGGAGGACTCGAGGCGGCGCAGCGCGTCCTCCATCCGGGCCTGCGCGCCGGGGCCGGCGCCGCGCAGGCGGGACGCGTTGCCGTCGGCGGCGCCGTCGAGGCTGAGGTGGACGTAGCCGTCCACGCCTTTGAGGAAGGAGATCTTCTCGTCGTCGAGCAGGAGGCCGTTGGTGGTGAGGTTGATGCGCAGGGGCCTGCCCCCGCAGCGAGCGCGGGCGTACAGCGCGGTCTCGCGCACGAGGTCCCAGGCGAGCAGGGGCTCGCCGCCGAAGAAGTTGAGGATGAGATGCCCGGCGCGCGAGGAGAGGAGCAGGTCGGCGCCGCGGCGCGCCGTCGCCGCGTCCATGCGCCGGGGGCCGCGGTCGACCCGGCAATAATCGCAGCGCAGCTGGCACTCGTAGGTGGTCATCAGCATGACCGAGCGCGTCGCGGCGCGGAAGGCCTCAGGCGGCACGGAGCTCTCCTTCCCCATGGCGCGCGAGATAATCCGCCCAGACGCCGTCGCAGGACGGGCGCAGCGCGCATCCGCCGCAGGCCTTGCCGAACGCGAGCCGCGGGAGGCGCCGCGCGCGGACGGAGACCGGGGCCTGCGCGCCGGAGACCGCCTCGTCGTACAGGGCGCGGTCCTCGTGGCGCGGCGCGAGCTTCCCGTCCCACAGGCAGGGCGGGAGCCCGAAGACGGAGAAGCCCAGCCCCGCCTCGTCGGCGGCGAGGGCGGCCTCGGCGGCGGCCGCGGCGAAAGGCTTGAGCCGCGGGCTGTCCTCGAGGGGCAGGTCGCCCCAGCCCGGCGGCGGCTCGCGGTGGACGAGCAGGGCCTCGCGCACGCCTTCCGCGGCGAGGCGCCGGACCCACGACGGCAGGTCCGGGAGGTCCTCCTCCATCGGGATCAGCCAGGCCCAGGCCTCGCCGCCGGCCCGCAGCCAATGGCGCAGGCCGAGCTTCGTTTGCGCCAAGGCCCCGGGCACGCGCGCGCGCGCGTCGTGGCGCGCGGCGTCGGGCGAGAACAGCGGCACGACCACGCGCCTCATCTCGCGGCGCGCGCGCAGGCGCGCGACCTTGCGCGGGTCGGCGAGGGGCCGGGCCGTCGTGTACAGGCTCAGGTCGTGGAGCTGGAGCTCGCCGGCGTCATCGAGGGCATCATCGAGCCCCTCGATCAGGAGAGACTCCCCCCCGCCCAGCACGGCCCGCTCCGCGCGCAGGGCGGACTGCGCCAGGGCGGCCGACAAAGCCGCCCCCGCTTTCCGGGCGGGGCGGCGCAAAGCGCAGCAGCCGTTGACGCAGCCGGCGGCCGCCTCGACATAATGCGTGCGGGAGGGCAGCAGGACCTTCATCTCCTCGATCTGCGCCAAGGTGCGCTCGACCGTGTACACCGGGGCCTGATGGTCGTCGCCGTCGTAGAAGCCCGCGGGCACCACGCCCGCGGCCGCGGCCGTCGCGTGGATCCCGGTCCCGGGATAGACCTTGGTCTTGTGCACGAGCACGCGGTCGGGGTCCACGCCGCGCAGGAAGGTCGCCGTCTCCCGCGTGGACTCGAGGTCGTCTCCCGGGTTGCCCACCATCAGCATCAGCACCGCCTGCATCCCCGCCTCGCGCGTGGCGGCGAACGCGGCGGGCACGAGCTCGAGGTCGAGGCGCTTGCCGATCGACTTCTGAACCCGCGGCGAGCCGCTCTCGATGCCGTAGGAGATCTCGCGGCAGCCGGCGGCCGCCATCGCGCGCGCCAGGGCCGGGTCCATCGCGTCGGCGCGCGTCATGCAGATCCACTGGATGCCGGGAGCCTCGCGGCGCAGCAGCGCGCAGATCTCCAGCACGCGCTCGCGGTCGCGGGTGAAGAAGTTGTCCCCGAAGACGAAGTCGCGCCAGCGGTAGCGCCGCGCCATGTCGGCCACCTGGCGCACGAAGTAGGCGGGCGAGTGCAGACGCGGCTTGCCCTTGAAGGTGCTCATCGGGCAGAACACGCAGCGGTACACGCAGCCGCGCGAGCTCAGGAGCATGATCGCGCTGTGCATCGCGAGGCAGCGCCGCCCCGCCGCGGTCACCGGCCCGGCCAGCTCCTCCGCGCGCGGGCGGCGGAAGCGGGCCAGGTTCGCCGGGGCGTCGAAGAGGTCGAAGTCGGGGGAGGGCAGGGAGTCCAGGTCGGTGAACGGCGCCCGCTCGGGCGCGCGGACGGGCCGGCCGCCCTCGTTCCAGACGAGGCCGGCGACCGCGCGTCCGTCCCCCCCGCGGGCGAGGTCCTCCACGAGCTCGGGCAAGGTCTCCTCGCCGTCGCCCACGGCGACCCAATCGGCTCCGGTCCGGCGCAGGACCACCTCGGGGTCGGAGGTGGCGAAGGCCCCGCCGACGACGACGGGCAGCCCCGGGGCGAGGGTCTTGAGCCGCGCGACCAGGGCCGCGACCGCCCCGCGGTTGGAGCTCTGGCAGGAGACGCCGACGAGGTCCGGGTTCTCCGCGGCGACGAGCGCGGCGGCGTCGGCCAGCATCTCCCCTTGCGTGAAGCGGTCGTAGTCGCGGCCGAGGACCTCCACGCCGCGCGCCTTGAGGATGGCGCCGAGCAGGGACAGGCCGTACGGCGCGCCGAAGTAGGCCGGGGGCGGATCCGGGTTGAGCGGGTTGATCAGGAGGACCTTCACTTCGCCTCCGCGAACGAGCGGCCGAGCTCGAGGTTGCTCAGCAAGGTCCGGCGCATCCCGCCGCGCCCGTACGCCGAGGCGAGGATGGCGAAGTTGTCGAACGGGGTGGCCCCGTAGGTCTCGAAGAGCCCCGCGTTGCGCACGTCCGCCACCCGGAAGCGCTTCTTCATCTCCTGGAAGTCCTCCTCCAGGCACACTCCCGTCTCCCGGTACACCGTGCCGTCGCAGTCCACCGTGAGTTCGCTGTTGAGGACCACCGGCTCGCGACGCTTGACGGTGAGGTTGACCAGCTCGACGCCGAGGCGCGAGGCGACCACGGCGGCGCGTTCCATCGACTCGCGCAGGGCGTCCGCCTGCGCGTCGGTCCAGTGCCGCCCGAGCGCGTAGTTGATCTGGACGCGGCGGTGGCCCATCGCCGCGAGGGCGGCGACGCGCTCGTCCGCGCGCGCCGCGTCCTCGGGGAGGAGGACGGCGATGACCTGGTAGGGCACGCCCGCCCGGCGCAGGCGCTCGACGCCGGAGCGCAGCTGCAGCCAGGAGCTCGTCCCCTTCGCCGTCGGGCGCTGGGCGTCCTGGGCGCTCATCGTGCCGTCGCAGCTCACCTCGACGTGGAAGCGGTGCGCCTTCAGGAACGAGACCGCCTCCGCGTCGAGCGCGAGGCCGTTGGTCGTCAGCAGGAAGCGCACGGTCTTCCCGGCGTTGCGCGCCGAGGTCTCCGCGAGAGCCACGGCCTTGCGCACGACGGGCAGGGCCAGCAGCGGCTCGCCGCCGAAGAACTGGAGTTCCACGTCGCGGCGTAAAGAGCTCATCAGCCAGCGTACTCCGGCCTCGGCGATGGGAACGCTCATGGTCGCTCCGTATTTACGGACGCGACAATAAGCGCAGCGCAATTGGCACGCGTGCGTTACGAGCAGTATCAGCCGGTCGCTCCCCGAGCCCGAGAACAAGGCTCGTAGGTGGTCTCCGGTGGGACGTACGCCGGATTTGATGAGCCGCCCAAGAAGGCGCCGTCGATAGAACGCCTGTCGTTTTATTTCCGCGCGCCGCGAAGCGGCCGCGGTGCCGTCCGGCGCACTTTCGGCTCGACGCAGGGCTTCAAACAAGGCGGCGTCGAACGCCGCCAATACGCGGCGCGCGGACGCGCCGCCGTCTTTATCGGCGTTGACGAGGGCGCGCTCCGCGCGCAACATCGAGGCCTCATACACGCTCGTCACGCCGTCACCTTCCCCAGCCGCCCCGCCGCGGCGCGGAAGAACTTCCCCACGCGCAGCCCGAACGAGATGTTGTTGAGGATCGCCGCCTGGACCTTGGCGTTGCCCTCGTACATCCTCACGAGCGTGTAGTACGCGTGGAAACGGCTCCAGCGCAGAGCGTTGATGTCCTTGACGGAATCGAGCGTCCCGACCGGGAACGGCGCCGGCATGGTCGCCGGAGTCGTTTCAAACATCCACTCCGTCATCTGATGGAGCGAACCGTCCGGATCCACCATCAATTCGCTGTTGAGTATCGTCGGCTCGACGCGCTGGCTCGCGTTCCCCAGCCGTATCTCCCCGCTCTCCAGCGCGCGGGCGTGGCGGGTGAGGAGCCGTTCGACCTGAGCGAAGAAGACCGCCTCGTCCGCGGCGGACCAGACCGCCCCGATGGCGTAGCTCAGGTCCACGCTGCGCACGCCGATGTCGAGGAGATGCTCGAAGTTCTCCTCCAGGCGCCCCACGTTGGCCGGGCTCGCCACCATGATGACGAAGTGGGGCACGCCCGCTCGCCGGGCGCGGTCGACGCCGGCGCGCGTGGCCGCGTAGGGGTCGAGGCCGCGGTCGTAGGCGGCCTTGTAGCGGTTATGGTCGGCGGGCGCGCCGTCCATGCTGAACTCGAGGAGGACCTGCCGGCGGCTCGCCCACTCCAGGACCTCGTCGTCGACAAGGACGGCGTTGGTGACCATGTAGAAGCCCAGCCGCTTGCCGAGGACCTTGGCGCGACGGACGGCGTAGCCGGAGACCTCGCGCACCACGCCGAAGTTCAGCAGGGGCTCCCCCCCGCCGAAGTCGAGGCGCAGGCGCGGGGAGCCGTGGCCGAGGAGGAGGTCCGCGCCCTTGAGCGCGGTCTCGAGGGACATGAGGGAGTCCCCTTTCAGGATGGGGCAGTAGACGCAGCGCAGCTGGCAGCGGCGCGTCACGAACAGCTGGAGGTTCGCCTTGAGGTTCCCCCGCCCGCTCACGACGCCGCCTCCATCGCGGCGGCCTGGGCGTCCACGGCGCGGCGCAGGCGCGCGGCCCGCGCGGGCTCGGCGCCGGAGGCGGCCAGGCGCTCGCTGAGCAGCAGCCACTCGAACAGGAGCCCTTCGTACTCCGCTTCCCAATCCACCCCCGCGCCCTTGAGCGCCAGGCGCTCCGCCCAGGCCGCGACGTCGGGGTCGGCGGGAGCGTCCTTGACCGTGAGCGGATAGTCGAACTCGGGGAAGCCGGGGACGCGCAGGACCCCGCGCACCTCGACGCAGGCGTCGAGGCCTTCGCGGGCGAGCGCGCGACGGCTCGCGGTGCCGGGGAAGGAGACGAGGTGGGCGATCACCGGCTCGAGCAAAGCGAACTCCGGCCCGTGCTCGGCGCGCAGGCGGACGATCCGTCCCAGGCTCTCCAGGACGTCGCCGGGGGTCGTGCGCGCGTTGCTCGCGATGAAGTGATGGGCCTGGAGCAGCCCGCGCCGGGAGAGGGCGCGCGCCGCCGCGTCGACATGCCGCGCTCCGTAGCCCTTGCCCAGGCGCGCGAGCTCGGCGTCGCAGAAGCTCTCCGTGCCGAGGTATATCCAGGGCTCGCCCGAGGCGCGGCCGCGGCCCAGCTTCGGCGCGAACAGGTCCGGGTCCAGGGCCTCGATCAGCCCCTCGTCGAGGCTCGCGAGGCCGCCGTCCTCGCCGCGGAGGAACAGCGCGCGGATGCTGGCCTGCAAGAAGCGCAGATGGAAGGGCGAGCGGCGCACGAGGGCGAGGATGGCCAGCGCGCGCGGCGCGTCGGCCAGGAAATCGTCGTCGTAGAAGCCGATGCCGAAGGCCTCGGCCGGGGCGGCCGACCAGGAGCCGTACAGCTCCTTGAGGCGGCGGCCGTAGGCGGCCAGGACCTTCCCCACCTCGGCCGCGCTCTTGCCGTGGAAGCGGCCCTGGTCCGGGGAGGTGCAGAAGTGGCAGGCGGAGCCGCAGCCGCGGGACAGGCAGAAGGCGGGGCCGGACTCGGCGTCGCGGCGCTCCAGCAAGGAGAAGTCCAGGGCGGCGAAGTCCAGGTCGGGCACGCGCAAAACGTCCTCGGCGCCGGCCCAGTACGCCGCGCCGTCCGCGAGGGCCAACGCGCCGTCCAGGGAGAGGAGCGCGCCTTGGGCGGCGTCGTCGAGCTTTCCGAGCGCCGCCAGCCGCGGCAGAAGCCCCTCGCCGGCGCCGCGGCCCACGAAATCGACTCCGGGCAGGTGGACCAAAGCCGCCTCGGGGTCGCGGGTGGGCATGAGGGCGCCCACCGCGATCCGGGCGGCGCCGCGCTCGCGCAGGAAGCGCACCAGGGCCGCCGCGTCCTCGAAGTACGCGTCGTACAGGCTCAGCGCGATCAAGGAGATGTCGGGATGCGCGTCGAGGAGCGAGGCGAGCTCGGCGCGCTGCTCCGGGTCGCGGGCGAAGCGAGAGACCTTGGCGTCGGAGAGGACGACCTCGGCGCCGGACGCGCGCAGGGCCGAGGCGAGGTAGAAGGTGCCTTGGTTGAGACGCTCCGCGCCCTCCTTGCCCGGCGCCTCGAGCAGGCTGCGGAAGAGCAGGACCTTGCCGGGCACGGCCTTCTTCGCGGCGGGGAAGGCGCGGCCTTTGCTCGCCCGCGAAAGGGCCTCCGAGAGGTCCGGGGCGCGCGCTTCGAGCAGGGACGGCGGCACCGTGAACACGGCGGCGCGGCCGGATCCAGGCAGGGCGCGCCAAGCGCAGGAAGGGACGGCGACGGCCTCATCGACGCGGACGGCGACGCGGGCCGGGGACGCCCCGGCCGCGCGGGCCGCCTCGGCGGCGGCCCGGACCAGGCGTATCAGCCCGGCGCGTCGGACGAGCTCACCATTGTCCGTGGCTGCCATGGCTTCCGTGAGAACCGTGCGACCCGTGGGAACCGTGGGAGCCGTGCGAGCCATGCGACCCGTGGGACGCGTGCGACCCGTGGGAGCCGTGGCTGCCGTGGGAGCCGTGGCTGCCGTGCGACCCGTGGCTGCCGTGCGAGCCGTGCGACCCGTGGCTGCCGTGCGAGCCGTGAGATCCGTGGCTGCCGTGCGAGCCGTGCGACCCGTGGCTGCCGTGCGAGCCGTGCGACCCGTGGCTGCCGTGCGAGCCGTGCGACGCGTGGCTGGCGTGCGAGCTGTGGCTGCCGTGCGACGAGGCGCCGCCGGAGTTGTGGACCGCGTTCGTGTGGGCGGTCTGGGCGAGCAGGTCCTCCGCGCGCATGATGGCCGCGCCGATGATCCCGAGGACCGCGGCCGCCTTCACCACGTCCTTCTTGAGGATCTTCCCCTCCTCGCTGGTCAGGAAGCGGGAGAGATCCTTGGCGACGCGAGGCATGATCTCGGCGTCCTTGGCGTCCTTCTTCTTTTCCTTGTCTTCCATTGGGGGATCCTCTCAGCCTCTCTGATACAGCGCCGCGACCTTCTCGTTCTCTCCCTTCCTGACCTTGAGCCAGGAACGGAAGATCTTCTCGTTCTTCTTGTCCTGCAGGCGGTCGAACAGGAGGTCGAGCACGCCCATGCTGATCTTGCAGCGGGAGTTCGTCGGCATGCGCCCGGTGATGTCGCCCTGCTCCTTGTAGCACTGCACGGGGCAGATGCCGCAGTACGGCTTATAGGCGCACTTCGAGCACTCGATCTGGTTGTCGAGGTTCGAGGCGACGGCCAGCGCGCGGACGACGGGGTGCCCGGCCGACTCCGCGTAGGTGCCCTCGCCCGCCTTGCCGATGAGGAAGGTGTCGTCGCCCATGCGGTTGAGCATGCGGCCCTCGTCGCAGGTGAACACCGAGCCGTCGAAGTTGTAGGCCATCTGCCCGATGCCCGCGCCGCAGGGCGAGCGCAGGTCGAGGTAGTTGGGGTCGTCGTCGGTCAGGATCTTGGCCAGGTACAGGCGCGCGGTCTGCTCGAAGAACGGCCGGCGCAAGGTCCTCTCCCTGTTGATCTCGAGGACGCGGTCGAGGGCCTTCGCGTAGAAGGCGAGGAACTCCTCGGGGCCGTAGCCGATCTTGTTCCAGGTCGCCACGGCCATGCCGTAGGGGTTGAGCGGCCGCAGGAACACGCCGCGGGCGCCGATCCGCGCGTACTCGTCGACGATCTCGCGGGGCTGGCTCAGCGACAGGCGGGTGACCGTCAGCAGCGCGTCGATGCGGAACATCTTGGCCTTGGTCCTGCCGTCGATCTTCTTGAACCACTTCGTCGCCTCGGCGTGGCTGGCGCCGGTGCTCCACGGGCGGTT
>Ga0255338_1000854_pt1 | contig 73644 bp, 63 predicted proteins | sample MeOH1_35cm_T4_19_FD_203715 | JGI IMG/M metagenome (GOLD analysis project Ga0255338, IMG submission 203715) | Sandy soil microbial communities from University of British Columbia, Vancouver, Canada - MeOH1_35cm_T4_195 | ecosystem: Engineered > Artificial ecosystem > Sand microcosm > Unclassified ... | reverse complement strand
GCACGAGATAGCGCAAGCCGTTAAAAACCTCGCGCAGGTCGTGGGTGCGCTGGGGCGCATCCGCGCGGATTAAGGTTAGGTAGGGCGCCACAAAGGCCCACTCTGCGTCACTCACATCACTGGGGTAAGGTTTGCGATCCGGCATGTCCGTATGCTAACACGCCGGCCCCCGAGTTCATAACAGCCTCTAGGGGACGGCGACGACGTGTTCGTTTCTGCAGGCCCTGCTGGGACACGAGAGTCTGGAGATCGTGAAGCGCTACCTGGCGATCGCGAAAGCCGACGTGGAAGCACAGCACCGCCTGCATTTACCGGCCGATCGGATGGGGAAGCGGAAGGAGACTGGGTAAAGAGTGTCTGCCATGGCAGACACTGGCGCTAGAGGGTGGATGGACACTTTAATCCCGGAACCTGGGATGGTATCTGAGCTGCTTGGGCTCCCGGCACCGCTACCGTTTCGGGGATAGGCCCCAGGGCAATCCGCAACGTACGATTCTGCGCGGCTATCAGGCGCCTGCATGGCTGGAGCCTTGCGGGCTCTGGGCCTGTTCCGGTCGGTGCTGCAGTCCGGACCGCGGCGCCTGTTCGATGCGCTGAATGCGATGTATTGACCATCCGTCAGGCAGGCTGGCTGTCAGCCGCACAATTAAGCAGGATATGGCACACAGTTACCTCGTCCGCTTCTCCGCGTTGATGTCGCGAGGTCCAGCAATGTGTAAGTTCCATCACCACAACGGTGCGCATGAGCCCCTGTGTTAGTTTGAGGCCCGTCCGACGTTTGGGCAGCGCTTCCTCCAGCTGTTCTGCCCAAACGTCGAGCGTTTCGCTTTGCACATACCCGAGCATCGCAGCCTCTGGAGCACTGCTGGCATACTCCCCAGTTACGAACCGACGTAGACCTGCGCGTCCCAGATAAACGGACAATGGGTGCCCCTTCCTTCGGAGTCGCTTTGCCTCGAAGGTGTATCTGGGCTTTGGCCGTATGCCTCCATTATCCTTGATCACAATATCGAGTCGCTTGCGGTTCTTGCCAGTTCGGCGCTCGCTCGAAAAGGGCCGATCTTCGTCTGCACAGTAACGGAGATACTCTGGCGGAGCCTCATTGTCGATCAGATCCTCAATGGCCTCCGCGATGAAGCCGGTGATGTCCGTCTCCTCTTGGGCAGAGTTGATCTGCCCTGCAGCCCGCTGATAGCCCCAAGCGAGTAGTTGGTGCGCGTCCCTCCGGAAGGCATCGTGGTAGGCACCCCAGAGGGACATTGTGCTCGCTCTGTCAATCATCCTGAGTGCATTCCTCTCGCTAACACCTCCGCAATGATGTCGTCAGCATCGCGGAGTGCTTCCGTCCTGGTCCAATCCAACACGCGTGTCGGCTTATAAAGGAACACCCGTAACCCGTCGAACAGGCGGAGCGAGCGCTGTACATAGACCCACTGACTCTGCTGCTGGTAGAGGGTTTGCCAGAGTCGCTCGATGCCCGGTCCGGTCCGTCCCCCAATTCTCACCGAATGCTCCGAGTCATCGCTCGACATGGCCTCTACGATGACACCTCCCACGTCGCGCGAGAGTTCGATGGTAATCTGGTGACGGATCCCCGCGAATCGATCCAGTTGCATCGCGAGCAACTCTCCGTACTTTCGAAGTTGAGCCTCGTCGGGGCGAGCGGTGGCGGGGACGTTGGTCTTCCCCTTGTTCAGTTGAAGCCGGATTCCCATCATGTCTCGTACGATGAAGGTTATGGCATCTGGTATCCCTAGAACCTGCTCTACAACGTCATCGAGTTGCTGCTGGAGATCCCCAGCCGGCATGTCCCACTCTGATTCCTCCAGTGATGACACTGAATGGTCTCCACCAGCAGGATCGGCATCAGCCCATAGGGTACTTGATGACTTCGGCTGGCTCGCACGCCCGTCTCGTGCCGCCAACCAGCGGTGAAATGCGGCCAACTCGGTAATCTGACCAAGCGACATGTCTGGTAGAGGGACGTCGCGAACCGCGTGGTGATCTAACCTAGTGCGGTCTATTCCCCAGACGGAGTTCCGAAAGAAAAGGCAGTAGCGGATCAGGCTTGATGAGAAAAGTACCGAGATAGCCCGGAGAAGATCACTGTGGGGCTCATCCGCTGCGATCCCCACCTGTGGGTGCTCCAGCACGAAGTCTCGTTCCCCAAATGCCGCGAAGGTGGGCGTTAGGAAGACGTGGGGGGCCCGAGCCACCTGGAGCCCAGCTTTTCCATTGCGAACGCGGATATACCGTCTGTGCTCCGGAATACTTTCAAGAACACTATCCGGTACGAGGAAGCAGTTGCCACTGGCACGGAGCTTTGATTTGTTAAGCAGGGGAAGTTCTGCCAGCAACGGCTCGTAGACACTTCGCTCGTTCAGCGGGGCGTCGGGTGCGGAGGCTGGACGGAGTTGGAGTCCGAGTTGCAATCGGAGAACATCGCGCTCCACCAGACAGCCGATTGAGCTGGGCATCAGGCGCTTGAGGCGCTTGAGGATTCTGTCATCGTGGTAGGCACCCCAAAGTGCGCGCTTCCAGATAGCGGCCTCGCCAGTGGCGGCCTCGTCAGAGCCGACGGTCTTGATCTCCGACCCGTAGATAGTAATCGTCCAAGCTTTTTGTTTCCGTCGCCCGGAGTGTCGCGTCGCGAGTTGGTTGGCGACCAGGGGGCCATAGTGAACTATCTCGCTACTCGCGCCTCCTGATGGTGGCTTCGGACGATAGATGAGTGTCGCTGCCGGCGCCTCGGCGCGTCCCTGGAACAGGATGTATGCCAGGTTGGAGAAGTTACTGATGCGAGCTACTTCATGCGCGGCAAAGAAGGCAGCCCGATAGCCCTTTCCCTGATCGATAAAGAGGGATGTGGCCTGGATGATCAGCCCGACCCACCCGCTCTCTGCGAGAAAATCGGTGACTCTCCAGGTGAAAGCTTCGTGCTTCCGATCACGGGCGACGGGCCTCGCATTGGAATCCCTCGATGCCAGCCAGAATCGGAGTGGACGGTCAAAATCCGGCACGTCCTGGCGAACAGGTTTGAGTTCACCCCAGGGTGGGTTGCCGATAATCCAGTCGAACCGGAAAGCCTTTAATTCGAACGATGAGTTCGCCTCGAAGAAGTCGCTCTCGAAGATCTGCACGTTATGCAGAGTGGGGAATCTGAAATCGGTGTTCTGATGCAACTCCGGGGGCTGGACGTAGCTCAACAGTGTGAGGAGCAACCCAAACTCGGCGACATAGCAGGCCTCGGGATTGCGCTCCACCCCGAAAATGGACTGGGACAGGATCTCCCGGAGTTCATCCGGAGTAAGTGCTACCCCTGGATTTTCTGCTTGTTTGATCTCGATTAGGCGCCGGTAGACCAAGACGAGAAAGATGCCTGAGCCGCAGCACGGATCCAGAATCCGCATCCCCAGGCGCAACGGGTGGTATTCGTGGAGTTCCGAGACTAGATAATCGGCGAGTGGTTCCGGGGTGTAGTAGGCACCCACTGCACGCCCTTCACCCTTCTCGTGGAGAAACTGCTCGTATATCTCGGAGAGCAACTCGACGGGGATGTATGAGAAGTCGTAGAACTCGATGTCTAATGGTAGTTGCTCGGGATGGTCTGGCATTCCATGCCGGAATACTGCGGACACGTATGACACCACATTGTCATCAAGGCCTGCTCCTTCTCGTAAGTCGACAGGGAAGACGCTACCGTTGAACCGTGTTTCAAGAGCTTCGACAAGTCGCCGTAGCCCGGCAAGCGTGGCTGTGGGACCGAAGACCTCGTCAGCCGCGATCTTGTTCTGCCGGAGCCAAGCATCGGAAAGGATGAGTCGATCCCGCAGGTAGCGAATGTATACATACTTACCTATGAGCGCATGTGCTATCGCGGGCTTCAGTTTATGATTTGTAACTAGCTCGTGGCTTAGCTTCTTCAGACTAGCCAACAAGTGGCGGTCCACGCGCCGCTCGATGTCGAGGAGTTGTGCGAAGCTTTTCCAGATCCTACCGCTGTCAATTTCAGTGGCGTGGAAGGCTGCTAGCGCCGTCTGGATGTCTGTGGCACCGAGCACGACACCCGTAATTAGGCCCGCTTCATCATTGCGAGGGTCAAAGACGAAGCCGGTGTAGACCCGAACCTCGTCGGGGAGCACGATGATCAGAAACGGTGCTACCCCAAGATTCCATAGGGACCTGTGGATGTCCCGGGCCTGATCCCTTGTCTTCGCCTCGGCAACATGAACCGCGGGACGACCTGTAGGGTTGGGCGTTGCATCGGGGCTTGTGCGAAACAAGTAACACCCGCGAATCCCCGCCCTCTGAGCGGCACGGAAGAGATGGGCCGTGCTGGGATCGTCTCCTTCGTCGGTCTGCCAGAACGATGAAGAGCTGCTGTACCCCAGGATTTCAGCGATGTCGTCTACGGCACTCATTGCGGTAATGTCCGGCGAGACGGCACCTTAAGTGCCAACCGTTCCACCTCTTCGGTTAACCTGTTGGCCGCTTGCACCCGAGACGCCCATCACCTCGTAGTACCATCGCCCACCTACCCGACGGCTTCGAATCACACAGCCACGCTCGCGCAGCGCCGCGATTGAACGAGCGAGTGTCGCGCGCGAGACGCAGAGGCTCGTCTCCAATGCTTCTGACGAATGGCTCCCCTCCGACAGCATCTGCCGAAGTTGCGATAGTCGCTCCTCGATTTCACGTGAACGAGAGTACATCAGTCTAGTTATCGGTCGCCGGGTTGCTCATCTGCATCACTGGATGAGATAGTTGAATCACAGTTCGTAGCGATCGCCTCATGGCGATTGAAAAACCAGACGACAATCAGCCTCAACACACATCACAGCTCAGCAGCGCGTACCGCCGCTTCGGCAGCCGGGACCACTCCTCCACCGTCGAGGTCACCAGATCCGGGGCCCCACTCACGTAAGCGAGGGTGCGGGGGATGCCAAAAGGGGAGCTTTGTCTGCCATGGCAGACACGGAGGATGAGACGATGGCTCTTCCGGCTTTCGACTGGGAGGCCACCCCTGATCTCCTGGAAGCCGAGCAACTCCTACAGGTGCTCTCCTATGGCCGCTCAGGTCTACGAGTGAATGAATGCGCATCTCGGGCTAGTGATGCGCAACGGCCGCACCAAGCAGGTGTCCAAGGCGCGCCTCCGTCGTTTCCTGGCCGGCGATCCCGAGATTATGGCGATCGCAACGACCGATCTCTACGCAAAGCCGCAGTGACGACGCCAGGTTCACCAACTGCGTGCCGCATTCAAGGCAGGCCGGTCGTGGGGATGTAGCGCGAGACCTCTGCCCCCATCCCCGGCATTTTTTGGTAATACAGCGCGCCAGTTGGCCCCGCAGCGGGTGCGGTTCTGTGCGAACGCCGGCGCCACACGAATGGACGGGCCTGCGGCACACAGCTCCCGAAACGGCCGCCGCACCCAGCCGTCACTCCGGCGGCCACCCCTAGAGCACTTCTTCTACGAGTTCGTCGATCACCCGGTGGATCACCCGACGTTCCACCTCCTGTTGGTCGTTGATGACCCGCCTAGCGTAGCCGTCGTCGCTGCTCAGGTGGCACTGGTGCCAACCGATCACACGGCGACAACCGATCATGGAGCTTCCGCAGGTCCTGCCCGGCGAAGTGGACGTACTTCTGCGTCATCGCGGGCGTCGAGTGCCCCAGGATCTTCTGCAGGGAGAGGGTGTCGCCCTTGTACTCGCCATTGCCGAGTAGCCAGTTCACCCCAAAAGTGTGCCTGAAGGTGTGAGGGCTCGTGCGCACGCCTCGTAGGCCTGCCGATCGGCCATAGCCGGCGATTCGGTGGCTCATGGCGTTGGGAGTGAGGCGTTCACCGTACTGGTTGACGAAGACAAAGTCCGTTGCTTGGCTTTCCTGGCGACGCTCCAGGTAGCGCTCAAGCCACGCGAGCGTCCGGGTGCCGAAGGGTATGTCACGCTCCTTCTTCCCCTTCCCCATCACCCGGGCAAGACGGCGGTCCAGGTCGAGGTTCGACATAGTCAGCGTGAGGCATTCTGAGATCCGGCAGCCGGTATCCAGGAGAAAGCACATCAAGGTGAGATCACGGAGGCCCGTGAACGTGGTAAGGTCCGGCTCCGCCAAGAGTTTTTGCACCTGATCACCGCTGAATGGTTGGATCAAGTACTGGGCTGTCTTCGGGCGAGGAACTCTTGCCATCGGGTTGGAGCGAAGAAGCTCGCGCTCATTCAGGTAGGCGAAGAAGGCCCCGAGAGTACGGTAGTAGGCGAGCAGCGTGTGATCAGAAACCTGCAGCCGACCCTTAAGACCTGGGCGACGACGTACTTCCTTTAGAAAGCCAATGAGGTCGGCATCAGAAACCGTCTCGAGAACAGGATTGCCTAGCCATCGTGAGGCAAGTGAAAGGATGCGTTGGCACTCGCGGCGATGGCAAGGTGAATCCCCGCGGACTTCCTGATAGCCACCATAGTTGGTAATCGCCTCTGTGAACTGCATCCTTTTCCCCCAATCGATCGGGTTCCCATAATAGACCGCGAGTTGCTCTGCGGACGTGATTGCCGATTCCCCACACCAGCAGTGTTTGGGTTAGTTCGTCACTATACGAACGCAGCGCTGGTAGTCTGACGAAAGAACAGTTGGCCCACCGTCTAGGCGTCAGGCAGTGCCTGGCACCCCATGCAATGGATGCACTGGCCATTGCATCCCCTATTGCATCACCCGACGCATCCCTTCACGGCAGCAAATTCTTGATGAAGCGCCCGGCGAACCGGATGATGCGCCAGGTGGTGCCGCGCACCCATCTGGCGGTTCGCGCCGGCAGCAATCCGGTAAGTAGCCAGAAGATCACTATCAGGTAGAGCAAGCGCAGGAGTTGCCTCCAGAGACAGGTGGCAGCGGCCACTACCACCGGCGCAAGAGCCGTCACTACCATCCACACACCCAGAACTAACAGTGCACTGAGACCGAGCCGCACCCGCCAGGGAAACCGTTGTCCGGCACCAGGTACGGTTAGACGATCCGAACCACAGCGAACGCAGGCGATGGCATCCTTCGGTACGGACTGCTGACATTTGATGCATCGTCGACCCTTCTTCGCTCGCCCGCAGGTCGGACAAACATTGAAACGGCTTTCATTCACCCGACCGCATGGCTGACACCACCACATCAGGTTTCTCCCTCTCGCTTCACGAGGGGTTGTAATTCCGCGTGGGTGAGAGTTCGCCAGATTGGCTGAAGGAGATCCGGTAAACCCACTACCTCATCTGAGAGTGCAAACCAGAAGCCGCGATCAGTATGCGTACAGGTCGCCTCGACCAGGTGACTAATGCGGGCATTGCTTGGGGCCGTCACCAACACTCGAAAGCGAGTGAGGCCGTACCGGTTAGTAAAGGCGCCACTGTCTCGGTAACGAACATAGCCCGCTACTTTGGCCGCCCAGCGGTCAAGAGAGACCGTCCCCCGATCCGTTTCCTGAAAACAGGCGTAACGGGTGCGGTGGGCAACAAATTGGGCGAACCCATCGGGACGCAAGCAGCGGCGAGCTTCGTAGGCGTCAAAGCACTCCGCGGCGTTCAGCCAGCATTCGAGATCCGCACCAGCTGCCCCGAGAACGCGGGTGAGACCGACGCGTTCGTCGTTGACTCGCAGGTCGTGTCCAAGCATCGTGGCACTGCAGCGAGCAGCGTCCCGCAGTCGTTCACGAACAGATAGTTCCGCGATGCCAAATCGACTGGCGATGAGCGGCACCGCCGCTTCTCCCGCTAGATAGACCGGCTGCAAACCGGCCCCTACCGTGCCAATCGCTAGGCGATCCAAAAACCGACTATCGAATAACGCACGGAGCCGCAGGTTGGCCCGGGTCACTCCAGCGGGTAGGGCGATCGCCTGAAGCTGTTGCCGGGTTGCCCAGCGAAAGCTATACGTGGTTAAGATGAGGCGCTCATCTCGTTCGGTCAGTACGATGCGCGGCGGGTTGGGGCGCCGCACGTAGCGAGATTGGTATCCCATTGCTAGTCGTCCCCTGCTTCGGTAATGGGCTCAGCTGAATTGCCCGCAGTCTTCGCGGGTTGCTTAGCTCTTTTCGCTTGACTGGCGGAGCTACTTCGGGACGTGGCACCTGAACGCGGCTTCAGTCCTGCCTTCTCCACCGAAAGACGAGATTGGATCTCTGCCTCGATCTCGACGATGGGTCGGCCATGCCGGCCAGCTACGGCTCGCGCGAAACGGTCGCGGTCGTGCTCACTAACGGCCGCAGGCATCACCTTCATGGTCTGGGTCAGGATCGAAGGCTCCCCGCGTCGGCGCACCAGGGTCTGACCCACCTGCAATGCGGGTAAGCTATTTGCGAGCGCAGCATCGGCACCAAGCTGCCGACCAACTAACGAGGCGTCAGCAGCCGACGTGGCAAAGATGATGTGATTTCCGACATTGCAAAAGACGCTGTTCCGCATTGCGGCATCAACCTGCTCCATATGCTGATGTGCCACGCAGAGGCGCAGGCCGAATTTACGTGACTCGCTCAGAATCGTCTCGAAATCGTCGGAAGCGAAGTTCTGGAACTCATCCACTATCAGGGTAAATGGCCGTCTTGACTCGGGCGATAGCTCAACTCGAGACAGTGCGGCCGTTTGGATGGCACTCACCAGGAATCCACCCAAGAGGGAACTAGCATCTCGCAGGTGTCCCTTCGAGCAGTTGGCGAGCAGCCAGCCACCCTCGTCCATGATTTTCCGCAGGGAGAGACTGTTCTGCTTCTGCCCGAGGAGGCAGCGCACACGAGGATCTGCCGTCAGGGCGGTTACCTTGTTTAGAATTGGCTCCCGGATGGCGGACTGACTCGCGTCGGTCAACGGGTCGTAGCGATCGGTCCAGTAGCCGCGTAGCGCCCCATCCGGGACATGCTGCAGACACCGGCGCCGAAAGTCGGCGTCAACGAGAAACGGCACTGCCTCCACGAGAGTCCAACCGGAATACGATAAGCAGATCAAGCAATTCCGTAAGGCTTCTTCCATTCTTGGCCCCCAACTGGAAGACCACATCTTTCGAAACACGCCCACCAAGCTGCTGATATGTGCATGCACCGAGGCGCCCGCCGGGTCCAGGATATTGAAGGCAGGAATGGCATCCAGGCTCAGGTCGATCACGACGACTCGGTCCAAGTCGAAGGAAGTACCGGCATCCAAGGAACGCTGGTGCTCTTCAGCCAGGAACCCGTAAACCATTTGTGACAGATCGCCGTGGGGATCTATGAGGCCAAACCCATGACCGCGAAGGATCCGCTGTCGCAGCAGACTATACAACAGGTAACTCTTACCGGAGCCCGAGGCGCCCAGCATTAACACATGCCGGCCTAGCGCCTGCTCGGAGAGGGCTACAAGTTGCTGCGGATGAACAGCAGGCTCGTTCAAGGGCGTCCCGATGACCCAGTCATCTGGGTTGTGAGCCGCCTTTCGCCGCCGACGCCATAGTGCCACTAATCGGTTGATGATCGAGACGCATACCTCTTCCACGACACCTCCAGAGCAAGCACTCCCAGACGCAACGCAGTGATTGCGCGATTCGTGTCGCAGCGCGAGCGCTCCCGCGCTGCGGCTAAGAGAACCGAGCTCGCTTACTCGGCCCCGGTCCGAGGACCCCAGACCGGCTCGTGCATGGCGATGAGCTCGCGGATCTCCCGGCGGAGCGTCGCGGAGGCACCCAGCGCCGCTTTCTCGGCTTCGGCGATCTGGCGAAGCGATTCAGCGTCGAACTCCGTCTTGGGCTGCAACGCGTCACGGCGGAGCGTGACCTTCTGGATCTCGGTCTCCAGCCGTTGCTTGACACGTGAGAGTCGAGAGATCTCATACGCCAGCGCAAGAGCCCGCTGTGTCGTGGGCTCCTTGCCCCGAGCAGTTAGCTGCTCCGAGCGATTCGCCGCGAGCCAGGCCTGCCGCTGCGCCAACTCGCTCTCCCCCCAGGCTTTAGCGCCCTTGCGGAAGATGAATGGGCAAGTAATGAGCGTTCCGATCAGGGCGTAGGTCCAAAGCGGCAAGGACGTATCGGCCGTCCTCTGGTTGAGCCGTCTCTCCTGCCGATGCTGTTGCTCGTGGAGCTGGCGCAGGCCGACTGCCTCCGTGGCGATCTCCGCACCCACCACGACGGTCCCCAGTGCGATCAGCAGTATCGCAACCAGGAGTCGAGCGTGGAGGCCCGGACATTTAGAAGGCCGCTCTTCCAATGCCCTGGCCAGCGAGCGTGATCCGTGCTCCACCAGTTCCCCGGCGCATACGACAATCACGAATCCAACCACAAAGGCAAGTGCTAGTCGGGGAAAGCCCTCCGGCCGCTGCAGGTCGGACAGAGACAGCAGGTTCGTGACCACGCCCAGGTTGACAGCAAGCATGGACCCGCTTACGCCAGCCAAAAGCTTCTCGGTCCAGGAGTTACGCCACAAGAGGCGAGTGAACTGCCCTTCCGAACCCGAAGGGATCACCCGGTTTGCTCCAGCAAGTTCTTCGGCGCTGGGAAGCTGTCGCTCTAAGGCCGATGCGACCGCCTCGGGAGTGACAGTCGCCGGGTCGCAGACGATCATACTCCGGCCGGCGGCATCACTGAACTGCTGTTGAGCCGACACCAGAGCCTCTTCAACGGGGATTAACCGCGTCTCGAAGTCTGCGATGTCAGCGGAGGCGGATGTACGCTCCACTTCAACTCGCTGATTGGCCTCCGCCAGCGCCTGTCTCGCCTGCTGCTTCAGTGCCTCCAACTGGCGACTGGCATTCACCGCCAGCGTTCGATAATCAAAGATTGCCTGCCAGGTGTTGAGCGGCACCGTTGGCAGTAGGCCTTTCAACTCCTCCAGCATCGTCGCCGTTTGCGTCTCCAGAGAGTCGGGATCGTGTGCGGGAAGGGAAGGGAGGTGATAGAAAACTTCCTCTTCCACGCGCGCAGACATCGTCCCCGGATTCGCCTGCTGATTGTTGCTTCCAGCGTGTCCGTTGAAATAGGTGTGGCTCATCTTACTTTTCCCCTTTAAGTCGTGCTTCAAATTGTTCGAGACCTTGCTTGAGGTCATAAGTGCCGCTGACTATCAACCGGTCACCAAAGGGCGAGAGCGATCCTTCAACCGCTTCCCGAAAGTTAAGCTCGCCGTCCGTTAAAACACCCGCCACCCAAATGGCCCGAATTTCCTGGCGTCTCGCCAAAATGGTGGCTGCCCGGTGGGTACGTTCTCGATCCCAGTCCTCGCCGTCCACCAGCAGAAGAACCCCGACCCGCTCCTGGGGGCTGTTTGTTGCCGGGATAGACGGTAACAGTGCCTCCAACATCGGCGCTACGAACGTTCCCGTCGGTAGCGGTCTTCCTTTCCTTGGTGGCGATTGGCTCGGGCCGAGGATCAACTCGTCCTCGACTTGATGGAGTTCTTCAGGCTTCGCCAGAGGACCCGCGAAGAGCTTTCGAGGCTCACGGTCGAAAGTCCATAGACACAGGTCAGAGCCGCTCGGCAGACAACGCGACACTACCTCGTCGAGGAGCCCGCAGAGAGTCTCCCGTTCGGCTCGGCTCTGGCTTTGGCTTACATCCATGCCCGCGCGCAGCGAGACCTTCGAAGTTGGGCGCGACGCACAGCCACCACCGAGTGATCCACTCACAGCCGCAAGTGCAGAACTGATAGCTAGACCTCTGAAAGCCGTACGAGTTCGCGTTCTGTGACGTAATCGTGTGGTCAGGCGTTGAGACATAGAAGACTCCCTTCATAAACGGTGATCATCTCGGCGACCTGCGGGACTAGCTACTTACTGCAAATAGATCGCTCTGTTCCCGGCGGTCCCATCGCATCGAGCAACAGATGATGTGCCGCAAAAGTCCCCTTTCGGTGCCGCCGAACAGGAGCGGCTGAATCTTGGCCGCGCTAGTGAACTCCACCACCTCGTGCGCGCACTGGTTGCGCACCAATGTGGCCTGCTGGAGCCCGCTCACGAACCACCGATCCAATAAGCGCATCCCATCGGACAAACCCGCGAGATGAATTCCAGTCTCGGAGTTGTAGAAGGCGGCCGGATCCGCCATTCTGGCACCTTGCAAGCCTCGAAGTATCGTCGCGCACTGGCCCAGGCTAGGTGGCCGGGAGTGCTTAATCATCGCCACTGCTGTGCGAAGAATATCGGCGGCACCGTCAGAAAAGCGATTTGCCTCTAGGTCAGCGCGTATCGCTCGAAAGAGCATCGAAGTGAACGCGCGGTCTCGCAACTCGATTTCAAGAGCTTTTAAACCTAGCAGGACCGAGGATCCGTCACATCGGCTATCGAGATCCGGCACTAGTTGCTCCCAGAGCAGATATGTCAGCAGGCACCTTCTACTATCCGGCGAGAGCTCATCGAAGACAGTGCCGAGCATAGCTCGGAGTTGTGCTTCAAGGTTATCTAATGAATTCCCCCACATTTGCTTTGCTCCGCTCAACGCCGGTCACTGGTCTTCAGTAGGTAAATCGGAGCAGATCGACGGTTTTAAAATTTTTTTTCTTACCGTCGGCTCGATACTTGACCCGGCTGATTAGTTTGATATTATACAAATAAATAGCAAACTATCCTAAGGAGTCGAAATGAAGCACGAACGCGAATTCTCATCAAGTCAAACCGCCCATACCGAGTCACGACCAAATTCCGCGGAGACACTAGCTGGTCCACAATGGGCTCTCGTTTGGGAGGAACTCAAAGCTCACGCGCGGAAAATGGGTTGGGATGAGGATGCCTATGTAGAGCACGCACGTGGTATCCTTACCCGTCGAAGTGGGGAACTTGCACAACTGATCGCGGAGTACTGCGACAAGCAGGGTGCGGAGGTCGTTGACGGACAATGACGGGAATTGGCCTGCGAGAATGCGAATGAGCAACTTGAATGTAAACGCGCAACTCACCCTGGATGAGCAAGAACAGATCAGCGCCAACGGACTCAGAGATCTAATTCTCAATGACGAGCCGACGGCTTCCAGATTGTTCGAACTACATCTCCGTCCGTGTGCGTTTGGGTACTTCTTCAGGAGGTGCCGAAATCTCGAGCTAGCAGAGGACTTGACACAGCGTACATTGTTTCAGCTTTTCACCGCGATCAAATCACGACCGTCAGAGGCTCCAGTCGAGTTTCTCTTAAGGCGCATCGCATCACGCAGATGGTTGGATTACCTACGAGGCAAACCAACAACGGCGGTTGACCTACTGGAAGTAACAGAGATTCCCGATACCATATCACCCCATAGCGAATGGAGCAATTGGGAGTCGGATCTGCTTGCATGCAAACTGAAACTCTGTGAGAACCACCGTGAATTACTGTCGACCTTTGAGATCTGTAAATTCAACGTCAGTTGTGTCGCCACGGCGCTGGGGATATCCTGGTATAAGACTGAGCAACGCCTCGACAGAATGTTTGACGACATAAAACGTTGTCTTGCGACGAAGGGTTGGGATCCGGATAATATGGGGAACTTATGGGACCTAATCTATGCGAAGTAGTGAACGCACGGAAGGCGAGTCTCCTCGGGGACGATGATCCCGACGAAGAAATCGTCACACTCAAAGCGCACCTAGCAACATGTCCTCATTGCCAGATCATGATTGATGAGTTCAGGGTCTTGGTCGGGCTAGTCGCGCTTGCTGACGCTGCCGAACTCGACGAGGCTGAGGAGATGTTGTGCCAGACGTACTTAGCGAGTACTAGAGAGGCATTCAGTACGTTTCTAGATGCTCAATTTGCATCATTCAAGACCGAGGTGCCTGTTGGGCTAATCGAAGAATCGTTTATCGGCGAAAGTGTGGCGCCTCCGCATGGTAGTGACCTCGTCCTGCGCGTGCTTGATCACCTGCGCGGGTTGGCGAGTAGAGAGGACCGTATGACACGCCTTCGCTCGGCGGTGAACGCCACGGTCTCCCAGCTAGTCCCCTTTTTGTTAGAGAAGTTGGACGATATCTGGGAGGTCGTCGTGCCCCACGGTCACAACCTGGGAGCCCTCCCGTCCACTGTAAGGTCCTCCGGTTCTCATTCGGCCGTACCGATCACCGAGGATGAGAGAATGGTTCGGGAGCTGATCCGTCTTGCCGGTAAGCTGAATGGAGCATCCCGTAGGGAATTGGTCGACGCGGCCGGCCTATGCGATGACGTGGATCTCTCCAGAGAAGCACAGGAGTTACTCTTCCGGAAGATACTCTCCCCGACCGACGACAATGGCAAGTAAACCAAATGGATGCACATTCTCTGCTGCAGGCGTTACTCACATTTGACAACGCAGGGACGGCTCCCGAGCGGCTTCGTGTCCTCAACGATCACCCAGTCCTGCTGGCTAGTGGTCTACCGGATCTGATAGGGGATATGGAAGCGACTGCTACGGGAGATAGCGATCCCGAAGCTGCCTGCATGCTCAGGCGCATTGGCAGTCACCTCCGCTTTCTCCAACATTTGGACGAAGACGGGCAGCTACCGCCATTAACCGTGGAGGCGGATGCAGAGGTTTTGGCTCCAGATGCTCTTTGGCCACTCCTCGTGCGATACCATCTCTCTCTCGGGGAGCCTACCTTTCTCCATCGTGCTATTGAAGTAGCAAACCGAGCCGGGCAAGAGGATGTGGCTGTATGGCTCGGCAGTCACCTCAATGACGATCCGCAGTGGGTTGATTTGGTATTTTCGCCACTTGCAAATCGACTGTTCGATGATGGAAACATCGACGGTGGGCGAGCTATTGCACTCATGTGGATCAACCATCAATGGAAAGTAACTGTTTTCAAGTACTCGGACGGGCAATTGGCAATCCAAGATGCGGAGGAAGTTATCCGGCATCGTGAAAGGGTCACGAAGCAGGCAACCACCATTTCGTATCTTCTGCAGGACGAACTACTCATGGCCCATTGCGCCACTGAAGTAGCCAAGAACTGCATCCTAACCGAAGAGTATTCGCGAGCAGAGGAGTGGTTAGAGAAAGGGCTGTCCGCCTCGCCAATGCTTGGCGCATTTGGGGAGAAACACCTTGACACGTTTCTCCTAACAGCCTACTCCGATCTTGCCATGGTCTACCGATCCACTGATCGTCTGGTCGACGCGGCCAACGCCGTTGAGTGCTGTGTTGAAGTATTGGGGCGTCTGGAAGAGCATGTGCCGCATCTTCGGGGATCCCAGGCGATCATGCTGGTACAACTTGGCTTTTCCTGGTTGTACGCTGACAATCTCGAGACTGCCGAGGATGCATTTCGGGCAGCTTCGAGTTTACTTGAAGAGGAGCATGCGCTGAGCGATCTGGACTACCAGGCGGCCATCCAGCAACTGCAGGAGGGCCTTGAAGCTGTAACAGCCTTGCGGCGGCAGTCCAAAGCCAGTGCAGAGTGTCAATCATTGCTAGCAGAGCTAGACGCGGCCGAGCAGGACATACTCAGACAGACCTACGCGACCTTCGAGAGAGTTGGTGGACTCACGCGGGAGGCCGCCGAAATTGAGCTGATCCGCGTGTTGCAGCTTTGCGAGACGATCACGTCCAGCGACAATGAGCTGGTACGCAGCACGACTGCACTCGCGCGCGCTGCATTAGCGGAGGTATTGGTAGATGTTGGCCAGCCTGGGGCGGCGGAAATACTCTGTCGCAAGGCTCTGGAATACCTTGGACTAGTCAGGTCAGCAGGTGACGGTAAGTACCTCGTTCAGCACGCCGCTGTGCACAATACTCTGGGAAAAGCGCTCTTGGCGAATTGTCGCGCCTGGGTGCAGTCCGCAATCGACGAACATCGCATCGCCCTCTCAATTCTGGAGGAGGCGGAAGATTTGGGTCCGGATACGGTGACCACACTGTATCACCTTTCCGGAGCTCTCTTGGAAGCTGGCCAGGCGGAAGAAGCTATGGAGTGTCTCGATCAAGCACTTTCGTTACCCTCTGACCTGGAGCAGCAGGTAGGCTGCTTACTCCTGGCTAGCCGGGCACTCCTTGAACGGGGACAGCTCGAGGAAGCCCGCGACCGGTGCCGAACTGCATTAAGCGCTGTGAGTAACGCCGACTCCGCCCTGCGGGGAGTCTGTCTCTCCACACTAGGACTTATTCAGTTTGAGCAGAGGCAGTATGTGGAAGCTGTCTGCGCCGTACGCGAAGCGATCGTAGTATTACAGAGTGGTCAACCAGCTCCCACTACGCTCCCTGGATTCGGTCGGGCACAAGAACCGGTTTCAGCTTGCTATGACCTCTTGATGCTTTCCCTGATGCGTCTCGGTCAGTTTGAGGGCGCGTTAGTTGCAGCCGAAAATAGTCGTGCTTGCAGTCTCAACGCTCTCTTCAGTTCACAGATTGCCTGTAGCTCAGATCTTACGGAGCACCAGGCGCTGGTTGAACTTAGCCGGCTCTTTGACGTTGGACATGATGTCCTCGACACGTTTATTGAGCGTCTTGCTGAAGGGAACTTCTTCAGCAATGGTGCTCACGGACTGAAGTATCTTCCGCGTATTTACCCCGATCTCGATTGGGAAGCGATTTTCCAGGATGTTCAACGGTTGACGGCAGAAAAGCTTAAGGGACAGCGAGATGCACTGCGGAATGACCGGCTGGCATCGCAGGAGAGATTGGTTGAGCAGCACCGGTTGAAACCCGAAAACGATTCGGATAGAGAAAGGTCTTTGCCGCTCGATGCCTCGGGAATCTTGTCACTTGCCAAGGGCGCAGATGTAGCCCTCGTCACCATCAGAGCGACTGACTGGGGCACGTGCGTACTGATGGCGTTTCCGAATGGCACGACCACGGGTTTCGAGTTACCGCAAGTGACGATCCGGGAGCTTCGCCATCTCATACATCCGAGGAACCAGACTGGGAGCTATTCAGAGCAGGGCTGGGCCAGCTTACATGAAGCCTACAAGGAGACCAATGCCGAATCGAATGTCGTCGGCGACACGCTTTGGCAAGAGGCCCACGAGTACCGGAGACGTTGGCTGAAGGAAATGGAAAAGGTACTGCGCCAGCTTGGTGAACAGATTGCCAGGCCATTGGCAGGTTGTCTAGAGGTGAACTGGGCTGGTCAGAGTTCCCCTCCGCGCATCGTAATCGTGGCAAGCAATCAGTTGGCGCTCCTTCCCATCCATGCGTTCACTTGGAACGATGACGGAGAACATTCCTGCTTACTCGATCACTGTGCCGTTCAATACGCTCCTAGCCTGTCCGTGTTCGGACGTTGCATGGAGCAGGATCATTCGCGGTACCGTAAGGGCTCGCTTTTTGCCGTCGGAAATCCGTCCCCTCCAGGTAACCTCATATATTCAGAACTGGAGTGCTCGGAAATCGCTCGCATATTTACTCCAGTTCGATGCCAAATTGTTACCGGGGAGTATGCAAGCCGCGATCTCGTGGTGGAGAGGCTACGGACTGCCAACTGGCTGCATTTATCGTGCCATGGCGAGTCCAAGAGTTTCCAGCCCTTCCACTCCTGTATCAAGCTGGCTGGCGATGAACCGCTAACCGTGGCTGAAATTCTGGCAAACGGCAAGCTCGACCACGCTTGGCTCGTTATTTTAGGCGCTTGTGAGAGCGGGAGAGTCAGTGACGTGGATCTCGCTGACAACCATTTCGGCCTACCAGCCGCCTTCCTCTTTGCAGGTGCGCCCACTGTCTTTGCCAGTCTTTGGCTGTTAGACGACTCGCCGGCGACCGTACTGCTAGTCAGTAAGATCTATGAAATACTCGTGGAGAGTACTATCGATAAATCATCCGCTCTACGAGCCGCGCAACTGTGGCTTCGCGACTTGGAACCGGCGGAAGCGATCGTCGAACTTCAGCGCTTATGCGCTGCCGAAGGCGTGTCCCGACGGCTCATGGATGCACTTCGTGAGACCATTGCACAGATTCAGGCACTCGACGATTGGGGCGATAGTACTGTAAGGCCTTTCGCTCACCCGGCACAATGGGCGAACTTAGCGTGCTTCGGAGCTTAAACGCCTGCGTACCGTGACCGAACGGGTTCTGTGCCGGCCTTTCCCGACCTGACGATAGAGACGGAAGTACGCGTCGCATTGGTTTGGCAGAGCGAAAACCGATCCTATCCTCGACCGTCACAAACGAGGTCAGTCGATTCGTCGTTTCTCTCGAGTGTTGCTTGCTTGCTATTAAAATGATGACCGGCGAATGCGACCGCAGACATGACGGCTAATTACGATAGCCCGACCCAGGCCGTGAGTCGATCCACTTCCCGGCGAGCTGAAGAGTGAGCCGCGAGGTCTTCCAACTGGCGAAAGCTTTCACGGAGCTGACCGATTTCACTGCGAGCCATCAGTTCCTCAAGCGCCGTCCGTGCGCGCGGAACGTATTCATCGGTTGGAGCAACGGCGTGATTGCCGACCGCATTGACTGTCGCTACCACGCGCCGAGCCTGCACTCCGTCACACAGTTCTTGACAAACAGCCAGTCCCTGCGCCACTTGCTGACGACACCTGGCGCTCTTAACCAGCGCGTCCGCCCCAAGGGAAGTCTCTGGTTCGTTGGTCAGGGGATGCACGCCATCATCGCGGTCCCATAATTCTAAAAGCGCTCGGCCATTTGCCGTTACGCGCCGAAGCCATCTGAGCCGGCTATCACACTCCGGCGCGTCGAGCTCTTCGATCCCTAAAGAATAGGCCTCCAGATTATTAATCCACTGCGCGAGCGAGATCTCACGCAACGCGATCCGCTCGCGATCTGACCGTTCTCCCAGTTCAGTGTCGGCCGTGGTGATGAGATCAAGGGCAGCTTTCCATTTCCTCGAGTCCTCGTTGAGGAGCATCTCACGCTGGCGCTGCAATTGGCGTCGATCTATCTGGATCTTCTGAAGTCGGGTCTGGATCTTGTAGGTATCCTGCAGGAGGCAAGGCCGCGACCAGTTAGGGGTCCTGCCGCGGGCGCCAGTTTCCGTCTTTCTCAGGTCCATCAGTTCCATGTCCGCCAGTTCGCGGCGCAGGTCTAGGACCTCCCTCTCTTTCGCCGCGAAGTTCGGTTCGAAGGTACGCGATGCGCCTATCCGCCGCATCCACCAAATACTTGCAGTGGCCAACTCGGCTGCACTCAGTATCTTAGCAAGCGAGCCGATGTCATCCACCGCAATGAACCCATTCGACAGGCGGACCGTGCCGACAGCGATTGCCGCCGCAGTCACCGTGATCGCTACACCCAGGTACCAACTGAATGGACACCACCCATTTACGCGATTCGCCTGGCGCTGCAACGCGTGTAACTCAATCACTGCAACATCGAGTACGTTGCGAAGCTGTGCTACATCCTTGAAATGACCGCTTAATCCGCAGTTTGGACACCCTTCTGTTGCAAATTCCGGAGAAAGCCAGTATTTGCAGGACCTGCACTCTGTGCGCATCACTCACCACCCTTCGGAAGCGAGACTGACAAACTGAACACTATTGTATGCGGTTAGGTTGATTTGAGCCACCCAAACTTGCTTTTGGTGATCAACGAAGCAAGGGACGGCAAAACCCTAACCGCCGAAGAGGCGTTTGGCGAAGTCTTACGACAGTTGCGACGGGAGCGCGGCCTGTCCCAGGAGCAATTGGCGGAGGCCAGCTCTTGCCACCGCACCTACATCAGCTTCCTTGAACGGGGCCTGCGCAGCCCTACCCTCGCCAGCTTGCTCCAACTCTCCCTCGCCCTGAATGTGCCGGCTGCGGAGATGGTGCGGCAAGTCGAGGCGTCGATTGCCCCGTCTAATCGACAGCAGTAAAGTGCTGACACTCCCCGGTCCAGCAACTCGGGGCTCATCGATACGAGACCGTGCAATCAGCAGCGTTAGTAGCCGCGGGCACCGATGCCCGCAGGCTTGATTACGAGGTGTACCGCAGTCTGGCGGCTTTTTGCCGGAGCAGCAACCGGAGGCGCTCATCCGGGTAGTGATCCGAAGCTCATCCGGAGCTAAAGAAAAACCCCGAGCATCGCGTTGGCGGATGCCGGGGTAAAGTGTGGAGCTAGTTCTTTGCGGGGTCTCCCCGCAGGAACTGACTCATGGTCGTTTCAATTTGGAGCCGCTCGTGGACCGGAAAAGTCTGGGCGGCCCGGGTGAAGGCGTTCACCACGTCGTAGAGAGTCTCGCCCGCCAGGTGCTGCAGGGCCAGCGGCCCTACCCGTTCGGGCAGGTCGTAGCGCTTCACACTAGTGCGGACGAACTCGTCGACTGGAGAGGGGGCCGGTTCTTCCCGCAGGCGCACGAAGCGTCGGCAGGCGACATCCGCCTCTTCCAGTACTTTCCCCATCCCGGAGCGGATGACCGTTTCCAGGTCCTCTCCGGCCCGGCCGATGTGCCGGCGATGAATACCACCGAGATCGGCGGCCTTCACGACGAGGCCATTGGTGCAGACCAGGCGGGTGATCAGAGCCGTGATGGCGATGCGACCGAGGCCGATCTCGCTGTTGCTGATGTGTACGCCGATCCGCAAGGGATCGCGCAGGGAAACGGGATGCTCTCCCCGGGCACTCAACCGGACCGTGAGCTGTTCATCGTCGAGCGACCAGGCCTGGAGGACCAGGTCATAGCGCGGGACGAGCTCACAGAGGGCTTCCAGCAGCACCCGATGATCCGCCACGGCATAGCGATCCGAAAGGACCGCCCGCACCTGGGGACCGGTCGTCGCCGCCTCTTTCGTGCGCACGAACACCCGGCGATCCCGGCACTTCCAGCCTTGCAGCCAGTGGTTCAGGTTCTCGGCAGCCAGGACTTCCGGGCAGCGGGACAGGTAGCCGGCGGGGACGGTACCCCCACCAGGCAATTCCAGGCGGGAGCAGAGCTGGGCCAGCGAATGTCGGGACAGGAGCCCGGCCTCCCCGTTGTAGCGCCACTCGCCGGTTTCCAGGAGGGCCGTATCACCGAGCCGGATCAGGTGATGATCTCGGCACAGCAGCGCGTTGGCGCGGGACACTTCGAGGACTTGCTCCAGCGGGGCGGGAGCCTCCAGGCGCTGGGCCTGATGGATCGGGGTTAATTCCACAGTGCTTCTCCATTTCAGTCAGGTAACGGGCGACCGCGATCAGGATCTGACGCCGGATCGGGCCACAGCCGAACTCTTCGCGCAGGCGGTACAGCCGCTGGATCAGCTCCGGCGGGACGATCAGCGAATACATGGCATCAGGCTCTTCAGGACTGGCGCAGGACGATGGCGACGGGCATCGGGACATGTGGTGCGGACCGGGGGTCGGTGCCGATTCCCTCTGCGACGGGATCGAGGAAGTAGGCGTAGTCCGTATGGACCCGCACCCCCTCTTTCAGGCGCCCTTCCAGGCTCCGGTAGGTCTCGCTGCGCAGCCGGCCTTCCAGGTTGATCCGGTAATCCCGATCACCCCAGGTGGTCAGCTCTTTGGCGATATCGCGGAATGCCACGCAGTCGAAGCGCTCCAGCGCTTCCTCCCCGTTCGCCAGGCGGTACTCTCGCGGCACCAGCAGGCGGAAATCGGCTACGGGAATGCCGCAGGGGGTGTACGAGAGCTTGGGCCGGCCAGCCAATCGGCCGGCCAGGATCACCCGATTCATGGGCAGTTTCTCCTCTCACGTGCCGCCTACCGAGTAGGCAGCGGCGCTGGTTGTAAACGAACGAACCGTTCCCAGCGTAGCAAGCGGAGAAGTAGGGACAAGTCGGCTGCCGCGCGTGCAATGCGGGGTGAAGCACGTACAAACCGGACGGGTAGACCGCACCGGATCCGTTCGGTGCATGGAGCAAACAAAAACCCCTGGTCATCGGACCAGGGGTTTTTGCTACGAATACACAGTTAGTCCGCTTCGGGCGCTGGGGTAGCTCGCCGTCGACCTCTCGGGGTCGGCCGTGTCGGCGCAACCGACTGGTAGAACCCCACGTCATCCCAGCCCGGCTGAAACTGCTTGATCTGCTGCACGGTCCACTTCGCATTCGCCAATTGCTTTTGCAGCTTTTCTTCCAGCTTGTTCGTACTCGTGGCGCCGGCGCGAACCTGTTTCAACTGCACGCGCAGCTGAGCCTGACGCCGCTTTAGTTCTTCCAATTCCCGCTGCAGTGCTTCTACATCCGGCACGGCCCGACGACGTCCTGGGGGCATGGTCTCTCTCCTCATTGGTGGACTTTAATTTTGGTCGGCAGCGTCTCCAGGCCCGCTGTCGACCGCTGTCTGATTAAATCACCGATTGGCACCCAATTATAGCTCCAGCGGCCCACCGTACCTGGTTTGCACCCCAGTCCGGTCCCCGTTGGCTCATTTTGCGATTCGCTTCAAATTGGAGCTATGACGTAGCACCCTACGGCGGATCCAAAACTCTGGATGACGATGCGACAGCACTGCCGAAACCAGTAAACTCTGGATCGCATCTAGCCGGCGAGGGGCCGACCTCAGCTAGAGCTACCTTCAATTTCAGCATAATCTAGCGATACAGGTTCAGCTTGTTGGTGAATGGCCACGACCAGGTGAGAGCTAGAACAAGCAATCAGGATCAACAGTAAAGGTCTTGCGAGGTCCAGCTACAGACACCTGAACCAGGCTTGAACCTTGCCTTCCTCGCCCACGGTTAGCTGGTCGCTCACGTCTTACCCTACCGCACCTCAACCGCTACAATAATCAGTATTCCTCTACTCGTTGATGCTTGCGCTAGGGCAGATTCAATTCTCGCGGGCATCGCTCTCGCCACTCCAGCAGGAGCCACCACGCAGGCCAGCGGCTTCGTACCAAACAGGTAGTAGCGTCCAATTGCCAGGTTTGGGGAATGAGTTTGTGCTCAGTCTCGGCCGACGAATGAGCGCCTACAGATTCGCACTGCGTCGGAGAGTTGACGGTGGTGCCGGGCGGCCCAGGGCGCGCCCTGGAGAAACGATCATCGTTTCAGGCGATGAAGGAGAGACAAGCCGATGTCGGTCGTCCGTGTCCTGCTAGCCACCGATGAGGTGAGTATCGTTCCCGACTATGCGAAGCAGCTTTTCGAAAGTCCGGATTGGTTCGGAGACGACCCCGCGCCGGTAACCCGGCAGTTGTCCGCCGAATTGGCAGCGCGAGGTTTTCAAGTTGAGTTCACGAAGCTAGACGAAACACCCGAGTCGCTCGCGGCCCGAGCACGGATGGGGCGGATCTACCACGCCCTGTGTCTCCTGACCATCCGGGTGTGGCGGATCGGCGCCGCACTGAAGGCAGCCATCGAGCCGGTGCGGCAACTGCCGGACGAGCTGCTTCTCGAGAACGGCGTGCGGGTGAAATGCCTCCCGATCATCATCGCTAACCCGATGAATCTCCTCGGGCATGCCCAGGGCCACTCGGCGGACCTGAACTGGATCTCCAAGGCCCGTTGGGTTTCAACCCAACTCCGCGACGAACAACCCTTCGAGACTCTGGTGCGCGGCATGGCCGACTGGCAGGCCGAGCTAGTCGCAGAACTGGAGTACTGCGGCTACGGCGTCAGTGTCGCGGCGGACGGGCGCTTCGAGGTCTATCCCTATTTCCAACGCACCGGCGCCGAGAGCCCGTTCTTCGGCCGCAGCTCCTCCGTCGCCAGGCTGCGACGCACCGGGTTTTTACGACTTTCGAAGGACGCGGTGGAGATTTCCGACGCGCTCCACGCTTTGGAGGCCAGTCTCAATGAAGTGCGCACGCTCAGCGGTCTGGCGCAGGAAGCATGTCTTCAAGAATGCCTGGAGCGGTACCCGGTTCTGATCACGCAGGGCCTGTACGAGACCGTCTGGGCCAGGAAGACCCTCCAGAGTCCCGATCCGCTCCAGCGCTCCATTCAGCCCGATTTCGTCATGCAGGCAGGCTCTGACTGGGGGGCCGTGCTTCGCCCGCGCATACTTGAGATCAAGACGCCCGAAAAGCAGCCCATGCAGGGAAAGGCCCCGTCAGGTTTCCTGCTGAAGGCACTGGACCAGTTGATGGGACGGTACCAGCGTTACTACGACGATGCCAGAACCCAGGACGAGCAGCGGCGGATTTACGGTCAGGTAATCGAGCGCCCCACCTATGCACTACTGGTGGGTCGGCGGCTGTCACCACAACGAGAGGAGCAGTGGCACGACGCCAAAGCTCGAAGTGAGTGGCAAGACGTACGCCTGGTCAGCTACGATGACTTGCTCGACTTCGCCCGAGAGCGCGTTCGTCTTCATCAGTCGGTGCAGTTTCGGCTGCGCACACTGCTCGGAAGCTAGCTGGGGATGCTCGCCAGCTAGCTGAACCGGTAGTCGAGACTCGCTGCACTTTGAACTCTCCCAGTGCCTGGGATAGCCCCTTGCCAACCAGTTACAGGCTGCCTGCGATCGCGAAGGCGCCTCGCTCCGCTGGCCTCGCCTTGTGCCCAGAGACCCTGATGAATGACGACACTGCCTCTGGGATACCGCGGTCGACCCCGATAGGCGATGCCTACTACTGCTCGCGCATCTGGCGAGCGAACTGATCGACCAGGTACTTCATCGCCTTGCCTTCGGGCCGGTCCAGGGAGAGCTGGAGCATCCGGGTTGAGCGCACCACGAACTCGGGATGCGTGCCCTGCCGGGCATACCGTACGATCTCCTGGTTGTTGTAGTCAAACAGCACCCCCGCCCCATACGGCAGGTGCTGCACCTTGCGGCTGATCTCGAAATTCAAGAGGTCCAGAAGCATCGTCTCGACACCCACTTGCAACTGCGGCCGCCGGTGGAGAGCGGTCACGAAGGCTGCATCAGCCTCGAATTCCTGTCGCTGCGAGAGCGTCGAAGATGCGACGACCGTGTCCAGATTTGCTGGAGACGTCGGTCCGCTAAAGTGTGCCGGCGCGTGGCCGTGCAGCAAGTGGCCGAGCTCATGGCCGAGGACCCAGAGGAGAAACTCCCGGCGCCGTTTGTTGATCGCCTCCTGCCGGGCCGCGTCCACTCGGATGCCGTTCGGAATCTCCAGGATCCCATACTGCGCCGGAAAGCGGGTGAGAAACGCCTCGTCACAGACAATCAAATTCGGCTTACCGGCGTAGAAGCAGCCGCCCAGGAAGCGCGTGAAACCTGCCGGTACCCCCCTGCGGCTGGCAGCATCCCCTTTAAGCAGCAGAACGTTGATCTTCTCCCGTGAGAGCGGTTTATTGATCTGCCACCGTCCCTCGAACTGCGTTCCAACCAGGAGCAGGTCGAGACACTCCGCGGTTACCCCGGAGAACGTGTCACTCGTCCAGCCCCGAGTCAGGGCTAGCGAAGCAAACTGCTCATTAGGGGCCGGCTTGACCAGGTAGACGAGCAGCAGTCCCACCGCAAGAGCCCCGAACACCAACCACCGTACCCGGTTCACGGGGTCGGCTCTTGCTGTCGCAGGACTGCATCGCAAAAGAACCCGTTCTGAAAGGCGAACAGAAAGGCGACTACCTGGTCGGGCTGCGCCTTTGCGGCCGTGTAGACGCCGGCAAACACAATCGGCGCGGCCAGGAGGGAGCGGTAGAAGCTGGGGCTGGAGAGCACTGCCGCCAGCTCCTTGCCGAGCGTGACCGCTCGTTTTCGCTGCTTCAGTCGCTCATAGATCGATCCGAAGAGAATCCCCGCCAACATCGCAATGGCGACCAGAATTAAATCGAACAGGGGGAGCGGCCGGCTGTTTCCGGTCGCATCGGGCTTATCGAACCCGAGCAGCGGAATCGCACTGTTAAAGGAGTAGGCATAGAAGCCACCCAGGATCAAGACAAAGCAGAGGATCGCGCCCGCTCTTCCGACATACCGCATGACCTCGCCCCTTAGTTCAATTCGTCTGGCTAACCGTGCTTCGATCGATCAGCCGTTTACCACCTTCACTGTTGGCGCGCTTGCAGCCGCTTTCCTGCTACCTCGTGCCGGCTGGCTGGCCTCAATCGGCTCTCCCTTCCCACAAGTCAGCAATTTCCAGCTCGACTTCGGCCCGCGGCCGGCTCCATTTAGCTCGCGATTGATGCACCAGATCAGCCACGACTCCGGTGCCCGCACTCGGCGTCAGGGTCCGGGCGGAGAAAGCCGGGGCCGTCCCGGTAGCGCGGGCGATCCGGCAGCTGAAGTGATGGTTTGGGAGATGGACGAGATCCTGTCCGTCGAAGGTCGGTGCCAACTCCCGTGCCAGGCGGGTCGTATCGCCTGCCCCGACCCGGAACACACAGATCGATCCCACGTTTCCAAAGACCGCGTCGGACACACCCGGCGGCACCTGATCCAGGTACTGGTGGGAGAGCGTGAGTGACAGCCGGTACTTCCGGGCTTCGGAGAGGATGACCGCGAAGGCATCGTTCGCAAAGTGCTGGAACTCATCCACGCACAGGGCAAAGTCTCGTCGCTCCGTCTCCGGCTGCTCCGCTCGGCTCATCGCGGCCAGCTGAAACCCGGCGACCAGCAGGCCGCCGAGCAAGGCGGAGTTGTCTTCCCCGATCTTCCCGGAGGCGAGGTTTGCCACGAAGATCCCGCCCCGATCGAGCAGCTCCCGCAGGTCAAACCCCGGTTGGCTCTGACCCACCAGATGACGCACGACCGGGGAGGCCAGGAATTGCCCCACTTTGTTCAGAATCGGCGACAGGGCTTCCGCCCGCCAGCGCGGATCGTACGCTTCGAACTCTTCGAGGAAGAAGGTCCGCAGCAGCGGGTCGCGGACGTGAGTGAGACAGCGCTGGCGGAAGCCCCGGTCGGTCAGGAGGCGCGGCAGAGCCAGCAGGGTCGGATGCGGGCTCTCCAGCAGCACCAGCACCGCATTGCGCAGGAAATGCTCCAGGCGCGGCCCCCAGCTCTCTCCGTATAGTTTCTTGAAGACGGAGATCACCCCGGAGGCGACCAAGGGACGGCGTTCGGGGACGGTGCTCGCCAGCAGGTTGAAGCCAACCGGATACTCGGTGTCGGCCGCATTGAAGTAGAGCACTTCGTCCTGCCGGTGCTCCGGCACCAGGGAGAGGACCTGTTCCGCTAGATCGCCGTGCGGGTCGATCAGGCCCACGCCTCGACCGGCTTCCAGGTCCTGCCGCAGGAGCGTCACCAGCAAGGTCGATTTCCCGGTTCCGGTCTTCCCGACCACGTAGGTATGCAGTCGGCGCTCTTCGGGGCTCATCCCGAAGCGCACCGGCCCTTCGCGGGTCAGGGCTTCCCCCAGCCAGGTCCGCTCACCGCCCGTTAGTTGAAGCAGCAGTTCCGGACGCGGCGGCACCTGCCGGGTGTGCTCCCGCGGCACGAGCAGGTGCTCCCCGGCGGGCAGATGAAATAACGTGGCTAGCTCCGCGGCCGTACAAACCAGTTGCGAGTGACCGGTCGCCGGGTCTCGGAAGGAGCCCTTTTTCCGGACGGTATTGCCTCTTACCAGGCCGTTTCCGGTGGGAGACCCGAACTTCAGTTCCAACTGCGCAGCCAGGGCGGCGACTCGCGCATCAGCCGTGCTCTGGTCTCCTTCCCCCTGTACTTCCGCCCAGACCTGGAGTTGCGCGGTGAAAACCGGCTGTTGAAGCTTCACCTCGGCCGCGCGCAGGGCATCCGGGGGAAGGTCGTTCCCGGCAGCACGCCGCGCCTGAGCTGGACGTTGGAAGGAATGCCACAGGAGAATGGGCCAAAACCAGCGGCCTCGGGGCGGAACTGACGCTCCCTCTCGCAGCGCTTCGCGGGCCACCGGAGCCCAGTGTCTCCAGTCGCTGGGCGGCGGACCCCAGGTCAACTGGAGGCCGCAGCGATCTTCCGCCGCGGTGAGGAGGCCGAGCAAGCCGAGAAGCGGATCGGGACCCCTACTCGAGAGGACTGCCAGCGGTAGATATTCCGGCTGCGAGAATTGTAAGGTGGTTACGGCTCGCAGCTGCGACTGCGCCTCGGTCTCAACTAGGTCGAGGCGAGCCTCGGGAAACCAGGCTGTGAGCTGGGCACGCAGCGTCTCTTCCCAGGTGCGCGGTGCAGTGAGCAATACGCGCAGCTGCCGACCTTCCCCCTGCAGCTCCAGCGAAGCGGACACCGTCTCCCGGGTGAAGAGCGGTGCCAGGGATCGGAACCAGGCCGTCGCCTCGGGCACCGAGAAGTGAGCCGCGCGTGGTAACGCCAGCTCCCAGGTGCAACGATCAGAGACGGACCTTCTGGAAAGCGAAGTGAGGCGTCGGTAGAGCGTGAAGGCACCGAGCGCGAGCGGCAGCCAAAGTAGGAGGAAGGTGAGGTCCAGCTCCGTCAAAGTCGCTCCCGAAACAAGCTCGCTGTCCTATTGGCTCGCGGGTCGATCCGCCTATTCGGGAAGTACACCGGATCAACCAGGAGATGGGCGAGCGCTAACCAGCCGCCGCCAAGTAGATTTCTTCCGTGCCACGTGGTCGCGAGAGAAGTAGCCGATGGCGCCATGCCACCAGATGACTGCTTTCCGAAGCTCAAAAGAAGTACCAAAGGGGCCAGAAGGTACGTCGCGAACACCGCAAGGACCGCAGCTCCACCTAGCAGCTCCACCAAAGTCTGGAAAGGTTGCGAGGCAGTCACGATCAGCGAAAGGATACCGAACAAGAGCGGCACAACGTAGGGACGCAGCGCAAAACTGATGACCGACCCCGATTGGCAGCGCAGCGCCGGTCCCACGAGCCAGAGCTTACGCATCGGCGGCCTCCTGAGCTGCCGGCTCGGCATGCTCCCGGTCGTAGCGGGCCAGCAGCGCCGACAACCGGGCCGGCAGCTCCTTCGGCCCGGCGACGCCAAGCGAGGCAATGGTCTGCCAGACGACGGCTAGGCCCTCGCGAGCGAGCCAATGACGCAGCGTTTGCTGCTCTCGATCAGAAAGCGGACCTGCCAGGACCTCCAACAGCGCGACAAACGACGTGGCATCGAGAGCCGAGGGAGATGGCGAGACGACTCCGGGATCCGGACGAGACCTAGCGGAAGCGAGCGAGCGGTTATCCCCAGTTGGGGATAACTCATCCACCGGCTGCGGCACGTTTCTATCTCTTTTCTTTTCTTTCTTTATTTCAGGAGTAGCGGCCGACATTTCGGCGGTGGAATCCGTGATTTCGGCGGTCGAAACCGACTGTTCCGCCGGGCGACGGGCCGGCAAGAGCCACGTGTGGGACTGCGGCACAAACTGGTACCGCCCGTCCTGCTCCCGCAGCACGCCCCGGTGCACCAGGGAGCGCAGCTCCCACCCCAGCCGATCCGTCGAGAGGCCGGTGATCGTACTGAACTGGCGAGGGGCCAGGTGCCGGGTCCAGAGGTAGACACCCCCATCCGGGGCGCGCCAACCCCAGCTTTCGCGAATGACTACCGACAGCAACTGCAATTGACGGCGGGTGAAGGGGCTGCGGCAGTAAACACTGGACCACACGGAGAGCGGTACGCGCAGGTAGCCGTGCGAGAAATCCGGCGCAGGGTCTGCCTCGGGCGTGAAACGTGACGGCTGGGGAGTATCGATCATCGTGCCTCCTCGGGATCTACTGGGCCTTTCGGGGCCTCCCAGTCTCCCTCGATCGCCCGCACCAGGAGCGCGGCGGGATTGCGGGCCTGGCGAGCCGGCAGCCACGTGAGCTGCCGCTGGATGCGCCCTGGGGAGTAGCGGTCCACTAGCCGCTCGATCTGACCGGGGTTCAGCCCGGCGGTAGCCAGCGCGTCGGTAAGCGATGCGGCGGCAGTGGGTGGAATTTCGATTGGTGAATCTACAGCAGTTGCGGTGGTAGCAGTAAGAACGATCTGCTCCAGCAGTTCGAGCGGCGCCAGCTGCGCGCCAGCCACTTCACCCGCAGCGGAGCGCTCCAACCGCAGCAGCGGCCCGCCCTGCCAGGTGATCTCGGTGAGCATCGTTAGCTGGGTCTGGGCTACATCACGCGGTGCCCCGAGGGCCAGCGCCAGTTGCTCCAGCGTGAAATGACGGGTGCCCTCGCGGCTGGTAAAAGAGAGTAGCGCACAGAGGGTGTGCCAGGCCTGCGGCGAAAGCGCGGCCAAAAGTCCCGCTCTCCGTATCCCCGCGAACCAGCGGCCGAGACGATACGCGTCGGACGCCGTGGTTGCTTGAGGGACTAGAGGCAAAGGGCGGGACGTACGAGTAGGCATACAGCCTCCTTTCAATCCGGCCAGCCGGTTTGCACCGACCGGCCGGATGAGTTAGGGTCGAGTCAGGCCGGGCGCCGAATGACGGGAACTTCTGCTCTCCACTCCCGCGGCGTGTCCGGGCCGGCAAGAGCGGCCGAAAGGTCGCTTTTGCGTGGCGCCGGCAGCCGCAGCTGGTGCGTGGGGCTCGGCAGCGGCTTGCGAAACACCAGCACGTATTCGAACTGGTCCAGCGTGACCGGATAGCCGGACCGGCGTACTTGCGCGACGACCGCGCGGCGGAAGTAGTGAGCGTGGTGGTACACCCGCGCTGCCCCGCCCGGTGCGGTTTCGACGCGCCCGAGCAAGGCGACCAGCTCATCGATCCATTCCAGCCCCGCCTGCTGGCAGAGTTGCGCGACAGCATGGTGGAAGGGGCGCAGTCGATACCCAGCTCTTACCGGTCGCACGACTGCGGCCAGGATACCGCCCGGCTTCAGGATTGCCGCACCGCCGCGGAAGATCTGCGTCAGATCCCGTAGGCTGGCGTCAGCGGGCTCGTCAACTTCGGGTTCACCCGCCAGCGGGGTCTCCCAGAAGCGCTGGCCTGAGTAGCTCGCACCTAGCCAGGAGCCGTAGGGTGGAGAGGTCAGGATGGCGTCTACCGGGCCAGCGGTGAGCGGAGCGGCTTCGGTGCCGGGCTCCGCCAGGCGGCGGGCATCTCCCAGGAGCACCTCGGCAGTTCCGGTCGCACCCTGTTCGCGAGCCAACGCCAGGTTTTCCTGTTGCCAGCGGACGTAGCGCGGCTCGATCTCGACCCCAACATAATTTCGTCCCAGGTGGATTGCTTCCACACCCGTCGTCCCGATGCCGGACATGGGGTCCAGGATCCAGTCACCCGGTCGCGTATAGGCGAGCAGGAAGCGGCGGGCCAGCTCCGGCAGCATCTTGCCCGGATGGCGCCCGGAGGCGCGGGTATAGCGGCCCTGGCGCTGGGAGAGGGCACTCACCTGTCCCACGGGCCAGAAGTTGAGCGGCAACTGCGCGAGTTCGGACGTACTGGGGGTCATGGCTTCCTCCGCTTGCAGGAAGGGTAGCCGCCTGGTTTGGAACTCGGACTGAAGAGGCCGTCCAGGTCCAACAGTCGCTGCCAAAGGCGGCGTGAGCGCACCCCGATGTGTCGGTTTGCCAGGTCGTCCGCCCAATCCGGGCCGGCCAGGAGCTGTACGCGGGGAGCGGGGAAGGCATCCGCGGCCCAGTGTGCGGCTCGGGTCAGCTCCCCGGTGGAGATCAGGAGTCCGAAGGAGGCACGCTGGCGCAGGAGGTAACCGGCGAAGGCCTCTACGTGGTGAGCTTGCAAACGCCGGCAGCGCTGATAGATCCGGACGCGTCCGGAAAGCAGGGCGAGGCGGCTCTGCAGGAGGGCGCGGTAGGTGCTCACCTGGCCGCGGCGCTCGGCGAGCGCGACGTGCGTGAGACCGGCCCGAGCGAGCCAGGCGAGGACCAGACGGTCCAGTTCCGGACCAGCGAGGTCTCGCAGTTGGCCGAGCAATGGCTCGGCAGGGTTGGGGGTGGCCGCTAGTGCGGCGGTAGGAGAACAGCAGGGCATAGCCCTCCTTTCGTTAGGTGGTTACGGCTCGTAGATCTCCCGGGGATCGATCTTGCGCTGGAGCTTTCGTTCCAGAAGTGCCACGATCTTGCAGATGTCCGTGTAGCGGGGATTGGTCGCCCCGCGCAGGATGCGGGAGAGGGTCGACTCGGAGATGCCGGCGTCCCGTGCGAACTTGCGCTGCGGGCCGTGGAACCAATAGGCTTGAATCATTGCTAGGTAGACAGGCAAGCGATTGGTCTTCGGGGTCGGGACCGGTTGCCGCGCATCACGTGCGGCGGACGAGGGGTGGGATGGGGGAGTCATGAGGACCTCCTGGTTGGTGGGGTAGTCACCGTCAGCCGCGTGGGGGGAGTGACAGGACGGCCCGGGGAGTACTGACCGTCCTGTCCGCCTCCAGCATTTCACGAGCGCGATGGACGGACAAATCCAGTGTCCCACGTGCAACATTAAATAATTATTAACTGCCCTGTGGATAATCAGCCGCTCGTCTGCCCACGCCACAACTCTTGACCCACTCCCTGGGTATGGTATGGTGCGAGAAACAACCCCGAGCAGTGTTACCAGGGAGGGAGAAAGCGAGCGAACCATGAAAAGCTTCGGCAGACTGCTGCGGCAGATGCGCGGCACGACCCCGGTCGAACAGATTGCCCAGCAGGCGAGAATTGACCCGGGCTACCTTAGGAGTGTGGAGAGTGGCTACCGCGTAGTGGACCAGATCGTCGCCTACGAGCTTTTGCGGAAAGTCTTTGAGCTGGATGATCGGGAGGCGCGGCGCACCATGCTCGGCATCCAACTCTACGATCTGGGACTACGGGACGGGGAGCTGCGCCAACTAGTGATCGACCTGATTCGCGGGGAGACGCCCCGAGCCATTCAGGAACAATTGCGAAAAGCCTACCGCCGATATGGAAATAGTGGACAAATCTGAAATACAGAAGAGGCTCGCGCAGTGGGACTTGGACAAAATCCACGCCCCTTTATTGTATCCCTATCGATCTAGGCGAAGCGTCACGCCGTCCCAGACTTTGACCCACTCTACGCGTAGGTAACGGCGCTTACCCGGCTGGCCCTGCCCGTCCGCCGAGGGGTCGCACACCTCTGCTTCTACAGCACGCACGCCCTCGATCAGGACGTTATGTCCCGGGCCGATCAGCTCAACCAGGTAGTCAGGCGCGTCTCGCTGCCTGTGGGGACCGTTGGTGATGTTCCAGCGGCCGTCCCGGCTGAGCCTCGATAGGCCACACTTCTTAGCTCTGAAGCCAGCACATGCCAGTCCGAGGAAGGCTGCGACGCGTGAATCTGAATCTCTGCCGGGGCATCCGGCTGCAGTGGGAGCGCTACCGAACGTGCTCCTGGGCCTCAGACATTGTCTGATTCTATACGGCTTCTTCCGCTCTCGCATACCCTCGTCGCGAATTCGGATTGTCCAACGCCCCAAGTCGTGCACCATCGGGCTCTCCGGGTAGCGCCACATGAACTGGGTAAACACGACCTCCAGAACTGAGGTTCCGCTTTGCGACCCTGTCTTCCCACGAACCTCGCGCAGCAAAGTAACACCAGGTTCGACGGGATTCACCAGGTCCTCGAAGTACTGTCCCGATGGGCGCTCAAGCGCCACATCCTGCCGACCCATTGAGGCCTGTGGGCGTCATGCCGGACAACAGCTAAGGACGAGCGATAAGACGTGTGCCCTTGACATGCACCTCCCCAAGTGGATGCTTCGGATCCGAACTGATAACTGCGAGCGCCTATCGGAATGCTCCGGCGCCTCCCGATTGGACACGCAAGGTGATCGGAAGCCACGACCTAGCGGTTAGGAAACCTACAAAGGGGTTGACGACCTCAATAGATCCGTTACCGGTGGAACCCTGATCCCAAGTGGTTCGTTGCCCCGATTTGTTAAGACAATGCGCCGCGGGCGGGTTGTGGGGACGCGAATGCGTCCGAAGTTCACTTTAGCAGGTGAGTACGACAACCGGCCGCCAGAACGGGTAACCGCCATCGCTTCCAATCGGATAACAAAGCCGTCGATTCCGCCGCCAGAGCCCAGGACTTCAGCCTGCATCCTGGGGAAGGTGGCGCTGAAGTTGTCGGTGCTACGAGCCAGCCATACATTTCTCCAAGGTAAGGCTTCCTCATTGGGGGCGGTGCGGTGACCTGCAAACATGTGGTCAGCGACCGCTTTCGGAGGACGGGCATGCGGTGGAAGAGCAAAACGGCGGAGCCGCTGCTCCGCGCCCGGGCCGCGTTGCTACACGACCTGACTTAGACCTGCGCACCTACGCGCTGCCCTGTTGATGCCCCCTGTGGGAATCCCACCCGCTGAACAACGTTATTTTTCTTCTAGATCCAATACGGATTTAAAGAAGGCCTCACGTGCGACAGCATCTACCTCCCTGAGGTCTCGAGAGCGTATCTCCCAAGCACGCTCCAAGACTAACTTCGCGTGCTCTCGCATGCCTTGCTTTACTAGCAAGCGCGCTCCTGATAATTGCGCCGCATAGTTGTCCGGGCTGAGAATGATAGCAACCAGAATCTCTAATGCTGATTCCAGATCCAATCCGACCAACCCATAGGCTACTGCCGCAGCATGGTGGAGAATAGTGGAATCGAAGTTGTGAGAAAGGAATAGATCTGCTTGCCTTCGCACTTCCTCTGGGTCACCTGAACGTACACTCAACTCTAATGCGCTCGCATCTTCTGTACTCATACTAATGGTCTCTTTCACAAGTCCGTGAAGTAGTTGGGGCAAGGTAGCTCCGGATGTGATTCGCTATCAGTAACACTGGGTCACTACTCTGGAGTTGCCGATACCCCTACCGTTGCCGCACTATCAACCCCAGTTCACACCGGAGAACTTGGAGGTCGCCCGCAAAGTAGCCGCCCAAACCTCCGCGCCCTTGCGAGCGGTCCGGCGCGCCCGCCTCGCCCTGCTCCTGGCCGCACATCCCGATTGGTCTCACAATCAGATCGGCGCGGTCTGTAGGCTCCAGGAGCAGACCGTCTATAAGTGGCGGCGACGTTGGACCACCCAGGGCTTCTCGCTGGACGATGCCCCGCGGTCCGGGAGGCCGCTGGGTTTCCCCCAACCCTTAGGGTGCCCGGGACATGGTCGTGCTCAAAGCTATCGCCTGCGAGCGCCCCACGGATGACCGGCGCTACCAGCTGTCGCGCCTCTCGATCTTCGACGTGTGCGAGCGCGTCTGTGAAATCGGCCTGACTCCTTCTTATAGTACGCTCTGGCGCCGACTCCACCAGCATGCACTGCGCCCCTGGCTCTTTCAGCAGTGGCTCTTTCCCCGCGATCCCCGCCTCATGGAGCGCGCCACCCCGGTCCTCGGGCTGTATCACCGGCAGGGCCAGGGCCTTCCCCTGGGGCCACGGGATGTGGTCCTTTCGGCGGACGAAATGTCCGGCTTCCAAGCGGTCTCTCGGATTCACGCCAGTCTACCGCCCGGAGCACACCCGGCCGCCCCTCTGCCCGGCCGCCCGAATCGCCGTCCCGATCCCTGGGCCCGCGTGGAGTTCGAGTACGAACGACATGGCACCGTCTGCTACCAGGCCTTTCTCAACGTCTTTATGGGAAAAGTGTACGGCGAGGTCCTCGCGAACAACGGGATGAAATCCTTCGAGCGGATCCTGCGTTACTGCCTGAAGAGCGCCCTTTGACGAGACGCGGACCGGGGGTTTCTCATCGTGGACAATGGTAGGTCCCATCATCCGAGCACTTCCCCCGCGCGGATCCACGCCCAGTTTCTGCAGGTGACGACGATACATCTTCCGACCCACAGTAGTTGGCTTAATCAGGTGGAGCTCTACTTCTCGATCGTCCACCGCAAGGCGCTGACCCCAGCCAATCTCCCGAGCGTCGCCGCGCTGGAAGCACGCCTCTGTCAGTTCCAGTATGCGTACAACCAGCCGGCCGAGCCATTTCGTTGGCAGTACACCCGGGCACCTGGAAGCCATCGAACGGTTCGCCGAGCCGCGGCTCAACTCCAAGACCGTCGCGAAGCCATGACTCTACCGGCTCACTGCCTCACGAATTAATGAATCGCACCACTAGAATGAATAATTCCTCGTAGTCTGGCACATCTCGCGCCTTAATTCACATCCATACATACAACTGACAGCAGATCCGTCGGGCGGCATAGTCGCTTCGCACCATTCCGAACAGCCCGCCGCACACGAATCGCACCATCTGTCTATGATCGCAGGCCAATTCTTCTCAGGCCACCCTGGCTTAAATACGCCACATAGATAAGGCGTGCACGAATGATTAGAAGGTAATGTCGGCGGAGTTGAAGGCGATTGATAAGGCGGGCGGACCTTGATATCAGGAAACGGTCTAGGCCCCGGCGTCGGCGGCTTTCGCGGTGGAGTGGCGGGACGTCTAGGTGGCGTCGGGCGGGGCGCGGGACGGGGCGCGGGACCACAACTCGGATTACCGAAGCAAGTAGTTCCCAGACAAAAACTACCAAACAGGTGGATGCACCAAAGACCGCTTGGATCTACCCAGGAAGTAGGATTACTGTTCGCGTAGAGATATGGATCGCCTACGCCTAGCAACATCGACATAGGATCCACAGTCGTCCAGCAAGCCAGATCTCGCCGCAACGTTCGAGCACGCACGTAGGACGAAGCCATCCCTTCACTTCGATAACCGAGCGTACCTACGTAGGTGAACGGCGTAGATGATGGTCCGCTGTGAGAGCGAATCTCCCCATATGGCCAGTAATCATATTGGTCGGTAATCGCTTGATTACCATCAACGAGCGCCACGGTGCTGCCCAGAGGATCGGGGATGAAGTCCGAGGCCACTAGCGAGCTATCCTCGGAGACCACTTCCCCATCAAGAATCGTATAGTTCATTACAGGCATCAGTTTCGCTCCTGCAAACAATCGCTCCCATCCCAAACGAGCGTGGTGACTGCCTTGCCTGGTTCGTGCATCGTGCGCCGTAGGCCCTCTTCCAACGCTGGGAAGCCCCCGGAGTACACGTAAGTGCTCCGTGTTCCGTTAGGGTATTCACTAGACACGACTCTATCCTCGCCATCGTAATGATGAGTGATACAGAGAGTATCCGCCAGTTCCAACTTCATATTCCCTGACGGATCGTAGACGAACGTCGTCACGACCGTCCCCACCCAACGATTGGCCAATCGACCTGCATTGTCATAAGCCAGAGTGACTAGAGGCGTGTCATAACGCTGTTCCACTAGCAGGTTTCCAGTCGGGTCATAGGTGAAAGTCACGCTGCCATCAACGCGTTGCTCCGACGTCAAGCGATAATTGGCATCGTAGTGCCAAATCAGAGAGAGGCCGTCTCTAACGCGTCCAGTTCGGTTAGACACCTGATCGTAGGTGTCAGTTACGGAAACAAGCGGCCGTCCAGTACTGTCCGAATCAACCTGAGTAATGAGACGGTCTAAAACATCATACCTAGACACACGCACCATACCGAGACCGAGCCATAGGCGGGTACGCCTCCCCAGTGCGTCGTACTCGCTGGTATATACTCTCTGAGCCGGGTTGGTCAGACGAACAAGTCTCCTGGCAGCGTCGTAAGAATAGGTAGTCCGCCCACCATCGGGATCTATGAGCAAAGTCCGATCGCCAATCGAGTCATATGCCATAGTCAGTATTAGGCCGTCTGGCAGCTGCTCCGATGTAAGTTCCCCACGTGGCGTGTATTGATATAGGGTAGCTCCACTCCAGTCTTGCATTGATACACGGCGCCCAATGCTATCGTAGGCATAAGTGACACTAGTGCCGTCCATATACCGAACGATCTGGATGCTATCCAACGCGTCGTAGAAGAGGGTCTTTACACGGCCTGATGGATCAATGATTCCAGAGTTCGACCCTATGGGGTCATACAACCATGTTATCATTAGTCCTAACGGGTTAGTGACACTCTCCACTCGGTCACAATGATCATAGTGAGTGGTAGTGATATGTCCAAGAGGATTTTGTATCGAGATTTGCATCCCCGATTCGTCGTAGCCGAAGGTCGTTCTGGCGCCTGCTGCATCTATAGAAACTAATATTGCACTGCTAACAGCGTACAACGTTGTATTACGGTTACCTAGCGGATCTAGAATTCCAGAAACTTGCCCTATTGCGTTATAGGTGTAGGTCCATCGATTTCCTGCCCCGTCCAGCCGTACGAGTAACTGCTTTGCAGAGTCATAGGAAAAGCTCCTGTGAACGCCAAGCGGATTGATAGTGCTGTGTTCCGATCCTAGTGGATCGTAAACCAAAGTGGTTCGGTCACCTAGCGCGTTAACGCGAGCTATAGTCTGGCTTTTGGCGTCATAAATGGTAGTGTCACGGAAACCCAGTGGATTTACGGTAGCGCGAATCCGTCCCCTGGGATCGTAGTCTGCCGTGGTTACCTGACCCAAAACGTCAATGGTTGAAATGCACTGACTCGCAGCGTCATATACACTTGTCTTGCGGTATCCGAATGCGTCCTCGATCGCCTCCAGCCTTCCCGCCAGATCGTAGTAGGAAGTCTCTAGGTAACCTAGCGCATTCTGCTGCGCTACTAGTTGGCCAGCGACGTCGTAGTGCCATGTCTGGCGGTAACCCAACGAGTTGATGACTGCCTGCTGACTGCCCTCAGCGTTCCAGAGGTAGCTGGTGCGGTGTCCTAGCGGGTCAGTCTCGCTTTGCACCTGTCCACGAGCGTCGTACAACTTGCTCCATCGTTTTCCTAACGGGTTCTCGCGGGCGACCATGCGTCCCATGGAGTCGTGATAGTAGCTCCAACGGTTCCCTAGCGGATCCACCTCTACGGTTCGATTACCCACGTCGTCGTATTCGTACGTGCGTCGATAGCCGAGCGGGTGCACGGCAGCGACTTGCAGCCCAGCGTCACTCCACACTCGAGTCGCTCGGTAGCCAAGAGGGTCTTCCGTGTATTCTGGTGCTCCCCAAGCATTATACCCGTAGCTGGTGCGGTAGCCTAGCGCGTTGATTTGCACCTGCATACGCCGCGTGCTGCCCGTACCTTCATACACGTACGTGGTCACGTAACCCAGTGGGTCCTGCACCGTAAGTAGGTTATTATAGATGTCGTGAGAGCGGGAAGTAATATTACCCAACGGGTCAATCATATTGGCCTGGTTGCCCTGACTGTCATAAACGTAGGTCCAGATATGTCCCAGCGGATTGCGCACTGCCGTCTGCCGGAAGTTCGCGTAGGTGAAGCTGCTCTCATTACCGAGAGGATCCAGCGTCTTGATAACTTGCCCTGTTGCATCCATCGTAAACGTCGTATTGCGACCGATTGGGTCAGTAACGGTATTCTGAAGATTCCCAATGGTGTCGTAACCAAAGCTATAGCGCGTAACTCTACCCGCCACGGACCGACTGATCACTCTATTGAGCAAATCGTATGTGTAGGTCGTCTCATAGCCTTCCGGATCAATGATGCTGTTTAGTCGTCGGTCAGCGTCGTAATCATATTGAGTGATGCATCCAGTGGGTCCTTCGACTTCAACTAAATTGTCTGAGACGTCGTAGGTGAGGGTGTTTCGGCGCCCCCCCCAATCTTCAATGAATGCAACTTTGTCGTTCGTGCCGTAGCCAATCGTGAGCCGTCTACCTCGCGGCTCTTCCACCCTTACCAAGCGCTGGCTAGCATCATAACTGCAGGTAATTCGTTTTCCTGCTGGATTTTCTCGGTACGCAACCTTTACTACGTCACCCGTGGGATAGTGATACACGTATCCACTGTCACCGCGAGTCTCATCCCAGGATCCGTCGCCGTTCTTGACTAGAACCCCCACGGTCCCCGGGTCCGGTAAGTAGGCACCACCGTTTTCCGAGCGATAGTACGCGAGATTTCCATCTTCGTGTTGAACAACTGCCAACACGATGCTACCTTTAGTTTCCGTCTCCAGCGTGAGGTCGAGAGATGTACGACGACCATAGCCCCAACTACTAGGGCGTGTTGCTTGTTGCGAGTTCCAGTGCAGCGCCCACGTGATTTGGCCAGCCTCTGAAGGCAAGGTAAAATCTGGATCTTGATGCAGTGCACCGTCTGGAGTAGGAAGCGGTCGCAGCGCTTTATATGAGCAATTGCCACTGGAGCAGCCGGAATTTTGAGACGAATTCTCCCATGGCAGTGCGTTTCCGCCAGTTCGCAGCGTATACTCAACCAGTTGTTCGGGACGCATGTACGTTCTTCATCCTATCCTACGCTCTACACCATAAGCGTACTTTTGGCACTGCTAATCTCAGACCCACCTGGTTGTTTCAACTACGTGGATCATAATCACCGCTGGATAACTGTCACGGCGACATCATTGCACTGGCATTGCCATCGCTCATGGTGTCTGACGCTGAAGCGAGAGGCCGATGATATCTCCACATGATGTGTACGATGAAGGTGAACCGCTGGGCCAAGTGGCGATTTCAGTCTTCGTAACATAACCGGGCGCTGACGCCGTGTAAACGTAGGTGCCAGGGGGTCCTGACCCAGAGACGTGGGCACTTCCTGACCCCGCATCGTGCAACGACTTGGGGCCAAAAATGTCCAACGTAACCGTAACTGGGTCACCAGTTTCAGCATTGGCATTTGCGACAAGCTGGACGACGTTGCCAGGACAGGGTTTGAAACCTTGACAAGGACAAGGTGTTGTTGGATTGGTGCTTGGAGCTTGGATACTGGCGGCGGCGGCTGGACGTTTGTAGTCGCCACTGCCTTGCTTGTCACAACTGGAGCATGGTGGCGCGAGGGACCCGTTCTGATTCGGGCTGGGGCCACCAAACCCACCATTGGATCCGCCACCATATGGTCCTGGTGAGATTTCTGCGGGCATGATTTGCCTCTATCTTATGCGACCGAACCGAAAGCGCTTCGGCCCATCCGGGATGACATCATTTGGCTCTGGTGGATATCAAACACAGAGCGGCAAGTTCGGAACAGTGTTCTTTCCCTTCCGGAACACCTCCCACCCAATCGATAACGTCTCTCGCAGTGATGCCGGAAAGTGCCGCCAATGGTTGACCCTCGCTCCAAGCAGCCACGGCTTCCGCACATGAGATGGCGGCAGGACATCCATATGTCTTAAAACGAGTTGCCTCTACCTGTCCTTCCGCCACTCTCAACCATATTTGGATGTACGGGCCCTGTCCGGGAATGCCCGCCTCTCCATAATGAGTGGCGTCCTCTAACTTCCCCGCATGGGTGCGGGAGTGGAACAATTCTCGTAATCGGTCGGAGTACATGGAACTCGGAAACCTCCCACCGCTTGACGCCTAACTGAGGGGCAGCTCACGGTTGGCTAAAGGATACCGAGAATTTCGCCGAGGCGCTTGTAGTTACTTTGAAGGACGAGTTTCGACCCGCGCAGGACACCCGGTTTAGGTCCGGCGTCCTAAATACCGCTAGAACCAGGATGTTTCCCCCGAGAGAGTGAGGTATATCACCATGCAAGAGTCGGAACCGCAGTCGGGTGGGGTATACTCCCGGCGCAGCGTGCCTACGGAGCAGGAACTGAGCGTGCTCTTAGCTGTAGTAGAGCAGGGCGGCGTGAAGCGGGCGGCCCGGGAGCTGGCGCTCTCTGCCAGCACGATTCACACTTATCTCGCCCGGCTCCGGGCTAGGAGCGGCCAGTCGACACACGCCCAGTTGCTTCTCTGGGCGATGAAAAACTCTAACGCGGTGCGCTCAAAATTCTCGGAGGCCCAGCCGACGAGCGAACCGGAGATACAGATGAAACCACTAGTTCTCCGCTGGAATGGTCTTTCTGACGCCCAGTGGGCCGTTATTTCGCCCCAAATACCCGCGGAGAAGTCCGGACCGGGACGCCATCAACTGGATCGGCGCGTGGTGCTTAATGGCATCTTATATAAACTCCGGACCGGTGCTAGTTGGGGTAAACTGCCGTCGGAATTCGGACTTCGTGGGACTTGTTCGCGCTGCTACCACGAGTGGCTGAAGAGTGGCAATTGGAAAGCGATTTGGAGGCAATTCTACAGCACGCTGTCCCAATCTGAAAGGCTAGAATGGGGATTGTTGGTGCTTGAAAGCGGCTGCATTCCAGAAATACCCGTTCGTTAACCTGATGCAAGCTAATCGAGAGTTGCCACTCCTCGCGACAGTGAATGACCGGTTGCGGGTTCGATGAAGCTGGGTAAGGAATTCCATTCCTGCATATTCTGAGCGGTGCGGGGGAATTCTGTGCGAAGCTCGCCGGGCCCCCGTTAGGACCGGGGTTGCCGCATGCCAAACGTTCCCGGAGAGTAGAAGAGACACGCTTCGACGGGTAGGAGGGCGACTTGGGCAGCATCACGGCATGCATTCTGGCGCGCAATGAGGAGCGCCGGATCGAGGACGCGCTTCGGTCACTACAAGGCTGGACCACTCAGATAATCGTCATCGACAATGAGAGCGACGATCGTACCGTCGAAATCGCTCGCGCGTACACGCCGCACGTCCTCTCCGCCCCCCGGGCCGCGAACTTCGACGCGGCCCGTAACCTCGCCATCGACGTGGCGACGGGTGAGTGGATCTTCTACCTGGACGCGGACGAGCGGGTTCCGCCCCGCCTCGGCCCCGTGTTGCTGGACCTGATCGCGCAGCAGGGCGACCAGTTCGAGGCCCTGGTGCTCCCGTTCAAGCATTACTTCTGCGGCCAGTGGATGCAGCACAGCGGCTGGTGGCCCGGCTACACCCGTCCCCAACTCCTGAAGAAGGGCCGTTTCCGCTACAACGAGCGGCTCCATACCGGCGTCGAGGTCGATGGCCGCACCCGGATGTTTCCCGCGGACGATCCCGATCTCGCGATCGTCCACTACTCTTACGATAACCTACACCACTACCTGGAGAAGCTTAACCGCTACACTTCCGGGGAAGCGGAGAGCCTGCTGGCGGACGGCAAGAGCCACTCGTGGCAGGCGCAGCTCGCCCACTTCGTCCACGATTGGCAGAACTACTACGAGCGGGGCCGGGCGGACCGGGACGGGATGCACGGCTTCATCCTGGCGTTCCACTCCGCCTTCTACCGCTTCTCCTCCCGCGCCAAGCTCTGGGACCTGCGCCGCCAGCAAGACGGCCTGGCCGGCCCCGACCCGGTGCCCGGCAGCCTGCGCGAGATGCTGGAGTTCATGGCCCAGATCAGCCAGGAAGGCGCCGAGCCCTGGCTCTCCTTGCCCCATTCCCCTACCTCCCAGGTCACTCCCTCGCTCCTTCCCTCTGTCTCCCCAACCCCAGTGCCGCTCCTCTGGCGTGCCCCACTCTTCGACCCCAGCGGCTATGCCGACGAGGCCCGCAATCTGCTTCTGGGTCTGATCGCGGCCGGCGAGGAGGTGGTGGTGGCCCCCGAGCGCTGGGGCGGCGAGGCCGGACTGCCGGCCGAGATCCGGGCGGTGCTGGACGAGCGCACCGTAGCCGCCGGCACTCCCGCCGAGTTGTGTGTCTACCACACGCTGCCCGGGCTGCAGGAGCCTACCCCCACCGCCCGCTTCAATATCGCCCGCACAATGTTCGAGACGGACCGCCTGCCGCCGCTGTTCGTGGAGAAGCTCGCCCGGATGGACCGCATCTGGGTCCCCACGGAGTTCAACCGCGAGACCTTCGTGCGCAGTGGCGTCGATCCGGACAAGATCGAAGTCCTCCCCGGCTCGTTCGATCCCGCGCCGTTCCTGATCACTCCCAAGCAGATCTGCCCGCGAAACACGCGAAAGGACGCGAAAGGGGAGGAGAGCCGGTATAGCTGGGAGCGTGGGGCGAGAGGGGAGGGCGGCTCCGATACGCCTCCAGACGCCGGCTTGCTGCCGCCTTACCGCTTCCTCTCCGTGTTCGACTGGACGCTGCATAAAGGCTGGGAGGTGTTGATCGAGGCCTTCGTGCGGGCGTTTCCTACTCCCGAGAGCGCGGTGGGTGAGCGATGCGCCGAATTGTGGATCAAGACCTGGAGCACCAACGGCTACACGCTGGCGCAGATCCAAGGGCAGGTCGAGGCGCATCTCCGGGCGACGACCGGACAGGGATTGGAAGCCTTTCCACACCTCCACGTCTGGGAAGAACACCTCCCGATGGAGGCGCTGCCCCAGCTCTACCGCGCTTTTGACGCGTTCGTCCTCCCCACCCGGGGCGAGGGCTGGTGCCGCCCCCTGATGGAGGCGATGGCCGCGGGACTACCCACGATCGCCACCGCCTGGAGTGGACTCACCGCTTTCCATAACGCCGAGGTCGGCTACCCCTTGCCGTTCCGCCTCGTGCCCGTCTCGGAAGCCGGCGCCCGGGAGATTCCCCTTTACACCGGTCACTGCTGGGCCGAGCCGAATCAGGCCGCTTTGCAGCGACTCCTGCGCCAACTCGTGGAGCACCCGGAAGCAGGTCGAGCAAAAGGACTACTCGCGCAGGCCTTCGTCGCCACGGAGCTCTCGCGCACTGCGGTGACCCCCTTGCTCCAGACCGAGCTTGCTCACTGCCGCCAACTCGCTGCCCAGAAGAGTGTTCCGGCGCCACGGCGTCCAGAGGTGCCTAACATCGACGCTGCACTTCTGCAGCGGACGGATCTGAACCCTACTACTGGAGTAGCCCACGGTGAGCTGCGCAAGGCCAAGGCTAACCCCGTCCCCCGCGATCCGGTCGCCCCCGTGGACTTCCGCGAGCGACTCGGCCGGCCGCTCCGGGTCCGCTGGGAAGGGGACTTTGCCCTCCGTTCCAGCCTGGCTCTCGTCAACCGCGAGTTCTGTCTGGAACTGCTGGGAGCCGGCGACGTGGAGCTGAGCCTGACGGAGCAAACCACCCCGTGGCATCGCTTGACGGAAGCAGACGACCCGCGCTTCGCCGCACTGCTGCCGCTCCGAGGCCGTGCGCTCTCTGGCCCGCCCGACGTGACGATCCGCCACCACTTCCCACCCAGTTGGTCGCGTCCGGAGCACGGCAAGCTCGTCGTGATCCAACCCTGGGAGTATGGTCATCTGCCGCAGGACTGGGTGCCGCGGGTCAGTGCGGTGGACGAGGTGTGGGCGTATTCTCGCTTCGTGCGGGAGGTTTACGCCCGCAGCGGCGTCCCAGCGGAAAAGGTGCGGGTCGTGCCGCTCGGCTTTCGTCCCGAGATCTTTCAGCCGGAAGGTCCCCGTTATCCGCTCCAGACGGAGAAGAGCACCCGGTTCCTCTTCGTCGGCGGTGCCCTGGACCGCAAGGGCGCCGACCTCCTGCTGCAGGCCTACCTCCGGGCATTCTGGCGAGACGACGACGTGTGCCTCGTCATGAAGGACATGGGTACCCGCACTTTCTACCAGGGCCAGACCTTCGCCGACGCCTTCCGCCAGGTGCAGGCCGACCCCCGGGCGCCCGAAGTCCTTTACCTGGACGATGACCTCTCCGACCTGGACCTGGCCGCTCTCTACCGGTCCTGTACCACCGTAGTGCTGCCTTACCGAGGGGAGGGCTTTGGCCTCTCCCCGCTGGAGGGGATGGCGTCCGGCCTACCGGTCATCGTTACCGCGGGCGGTCCCACCGACGACTACGTCTCGGACGAGGTGGGGCTGCGGGTCCCCCAGCGCAAGCGCTACACCGGCGACCACAAGGTCGGACCGTTCGTCTGCACCGGTGATCCCTGGCAGCTGGAGCCGGACCTCGACGCCCTGGCCGACGCCCTGCGCTGGGTCCGCGACCACCCGGAAGAAGCCCGGCAACGCGGAGCCGCCGCGCCGGAGCAGGTGGCCGCCTGGACCTGGAATACCGCCGCCACCCAAGCCCGTGAGCGCCTCGCGGAGCTGATCTTGCCCGCCAGTGCGCAACCCGTCGCTGCACCGGTGGTTTGGGCCGGCTCAAACGGCAGCGCCCCTGACCGCGTCCAGACTACCGTCGGGAAAGTGAAATTTCCAAGCGGGAAGCGCTTTCAACCTCCCCAGGGGCCAAAGGGGAAGCCAGTCTCGCCTTCGGCAGCCGGCACGACTCAGAGCAAAACCGAGGACGCCAGCACACCCGCTATTCCCACCCTCACCGGGTCTCCCGTACGGGCAGGCTCGGGTCTCCCTGGTGAAAAGATCTCCCTCTGCATGATTGCCCGCGACGAGGAGCCGCGGCTCGCCGACTGCCTGCGCAGCATCGCGCCGTACGTGGATGAGCTGATCCTGGTGGACACCGGCTCGACCGACCGCACCCGCGAGATCGCGCGGGAATGCGGCGCCCATGTGTACGACCTCCCCTGGCCGGACAGCTTCGCCGCCGCCCGCAACGCCAGCATCGAGCTGGCGACCGGTGACTGGATCTTCTGGATGGACGCGGACGACGTGATCAGTCCGGAGTGCGGCGCGGGGCTCCGGAAGCTCGTAACCCAGCACCCGCAGCACGACGCCGCCTACCACGTGGCCGTCCACATCCCACCGGGGCCGGGGGAGTTCAGCCCGTCCGTGGTGGACCACGTAAAGCTGTTCCCGAACCGGCCGGACCTCCGCTTCGAGCACCGCATCCATGAGCAGATCCTGCCCTCGCTGCGCCGGGTAGGGCTGGACGTGCGCTTCAGTGACCTGTACGTCACCCATCAGAACTACGACCGCTCAGACGAGGGCCAGGCCAAGAAGCGGCGACGAGACTACCGGCTCCTCGAGCTGGACCTGCAGGACCGGCCCGACCATCCGTTCATCCTCTTCAACCTGGGGATGACCTACCTGTACGCCACCAAAGAGTACGAGCTGGCCGCGCACTACCTGCGGCGCAGCCTCGACCATTCGCATCCCGCGGACAGCATCGTCCGGAAAGCCTACGCCATGCTCGGCACCGCCCGGATCTGCCAGGGGGAATGGGAGGCCGCGATCCATGCGAATGAGGAGGGTCGTAGCCATTATCCGCACGATGCGGAGCTGCTCTTCCAGGCCGGGCAGGTCTACCAGCAGCTCGGCCGCTTCGATCCGGCCCGGCTCTGCCTGGAACAGCTCACGGAGGGCCGGGAAGACGAGCATTACCGGAGCGTCGACGTGGGCCTACGCACCTACCGGGGCCGTCATGAGCTGGCGCTCCTCTTCCGCCGGATGGGCGACGCGCCCCACTGCGAACAGGTGCTGCGGGAGATCGCGGCCGTCCAGCCGACTTACCTGACGGCCCAGGTAGACCTCGTGGAGACAATCCTGCTGCTCGGACGCAAGGAGGAGGCGCATCGTCTGCTGGAGCAGATCCCGGCCGTGAAAGGCGTGGAGGAAGAAGTACGTCGGCTCTCCGGTCTGCTCGGGCTTTCCACGTGAGCAACTACCACCCACGGTACCGGTTTGGGGTGGCCGTCGCTCCGGAAGACCCGCTGCCGGGCGCGGCCCTCATCCGGGCGCTTCGGACGGACCCGGAGTTGCTACCCCTCTACCCAGCTATTTCGGCGGAATGGATCGGGGCGGCGCTGTTGGGCGAGGCGGAAGCGGCCGAGCCCGCGGGCACTCCCCGCAGCGAGGCCGGCCACTGGTGCGAAGAGGCCGACTTGCTGATCATTCCCGTAGTCACCCCGGGCGTGCTGGCCGCGTATCAGGCGGCACTGCAGGCGGGTATTCCGGTCGTAGCCATGCGCGGTTCCGGTGCCGAGCCACTGCTCGGTATGGGCTGCGTGTGGTTAGCGGCCGAGGCGGATCTGACGACGATCCGTGCCGCGGGTCTTCGCTTGCTGGAGGACGGAGGTGAGCGGGAAGCACAGCTGCGACGGGGGTACGCGGAGGCGCGGCGCCAGTCCCGGCGACCGGCACCGGGAGCGTTACCCTCAGGTGCGGAGGTCTCCGGGTCGGCACCGATCCAAGCCTGCCGGATGCCGGTCGTCCCGGCGGAGCCGGTAACAGGCACTCCAGAACTTGACCTCACCTCGATTCGGAGCCGAAGCGGCGTCACCGCGATCATCCCGACCCGCGGTGGGCCACGCGTGCATCGATGTGTGCGCGAGCTGCGGCGGGCGGCGGGAGATCTGCCCCTGCAGATTGTCCTCGTGGTCTCGGGGGGACTGAGCGGGTCCCTACCTCCGGGCGATGAGCTGGTGCGGGCAGAGCCGCCGTTCGTCTGGTCACGGGCCAATAATGTCGGACTGGGACAGGCCACGCAGCCGCTCGTGCTCTTTCTGAACGACGACTGTTACTTCCGGGGGGCCGGCGATCTCCAGCGGCTGGCCCGCCGGCTCGACCAGTGTGGACACCTCACCGCGGTGGCGCCGCGAGGCACCGGATTTCCGCACCACTGGGCGCAGTCCCAGGCACGACCGGGAGGCGTTCTGCAGGAGACCCGCTTTGCCCTGTGCGGGGCCTGCTTCCTGGTACGGCGCGAAGCGTTTGCGGCGGTGGGTCCGTTCGACGAGGGGTTCGCCGGCTACGGCTGCGACGAGTTGGACTGGTTCTACCGGGCACGCGGGGAGGGCTACTCCTGGGCGGTCGAGGCGAACGTTAGCGTCGAACATGAAGGCCACGCCTCCTTCGGCCGGAGCCGCAAAGAGCAGGAATTACCCGCCAGCCGCGCCCGGTTCCGGGAAAAGCATGGGATCGAGGACCTCGACGGCTCCGCATGGGACCCTCCCCGCTGCGACCTCTCCTGGGTGATCGCTTCCCGGAACAATGCGGGCCATCTGGGCCGGTCGCTGGGAAGTATCGCCGCCCAGCGGCATCTCTATCCCGCCGACCAGGAAGTGGTGCTCGCCCTCGACGGCTGCACAGACCGCTCCGCGGAAGTCGCGCTGCAGTTCAATGCCGCCCTGCCCGAGCCGCTGCGGCTGCGGGTGGTCTCCTTTGCGGAGCCCGCCGGCACGGCCGGGTTGGCCAAGGACCGGGCCGTTCGGCTCGCCCGGGGTGAGATCCACCTGCCGCTGGATGACGACGACCTGACGCTGCCCGGACGAGCCTCGCTCCTGGAGGTGCTGGCGGGAGACACCGACGTGGCTGTGGGGGACTTCTGGCAGGTAGGGATGGATGGGTCGGTGGCACTGAAGCAGGTGCCGGACGTGTCGTTTGCCGGTCTTTGCGCTCCCGGGTCGCTCAACTGGGGGCTCTGGGCCACGGCCATCCGGCGCGATGCGTGGCGCCGGTACGGGATGCACGGCGCAGGCGCTGCCACCAACGACGACCTGATGCTGTGGCTCCGCTGGCTGCGGGACGGGGCACGCTTCCGCCATCTCCCGGCCGAGACGCACATGTACCTCCTGCGGCACGGCAGCACGGTGTTCCAGTACGACACGTTCGTCCTGGGTGAGCAGATCCGGGCCGCCTATCGCGCCGGCTGCGGCGAGGCGTCCCAGGGCCTGCGAGGGGTGGAAGCCGATGGAAACGTCTGAGCTCCACGCTCCCTGGCAGCATCCGGCGGAGCTGCAGCAGCTCTGCCGCCGGGTCGCGGACCTGGAGCCCCGTTCCATTCTGGAGATCGGGACCGCCCGCGGCGGCACCCTGCGCGAGTGGCTCCGCCTGGTCCAGCCGGGCGGGACGGTCGTCAGCGTCGACCTGCCGGTATTCGGCGAAGACCACCGGGAGCTGTTTCAGACGTGGGCTCCCGCGGAGGTGATGCTGCACTGCCTGCATGCGGACTCGCACGCGCCCGAGACCGCGGCCCGGATTGCGGCGCTCCTGCCGGAAGTGGATTTCCTGTTCATCGACGGCGACCACACCTACGCGGGCGCAAAGCAAGACTGGGAGACCTACGGCCCGCTGGTCCGACCGGGCGGTCTCGTCGCCTTCCACGACATCCGCCCCAACCCCCACCGGCCGCACATCCAGGTACACCGGTTATGGCAGGAACTGCAGGGTAGCGGCTACCACACCGAGGAGCTGTGTGCCGGGGATGGGACCCCCGAGTTCGGGATCGGCCTCCTGCGTGTTCCATCACACGCCCCACGGTGGGTAGTTGGGATCGCCGCCGCACCCGGAGCGGCGAGGCAAGGGCTCCGCACGCTCCGAGGGCTGCGGCGTCTACTGCCGGCAGCCGACTTTCGCTACCCGCCCGAGACCGCCCGCGCACTCGTCCAGGCCGCTCTGGGTGAGCGCCCGATGTGCCAGTCGGTCTCATCCGACTGGCTAGGGGACGTCGAACTCCTGATCGTTACCCGTTATGAGCCGGAGCTGACGGGGTGCGTCCGCGCAGCCCTGGCGTCCGGTATCCCGATCCTCGCGTGCGAGCACCCGGACCTGCAGCGGCTCCTCGGCCAGGCAGGGTGTTTTGTCGCGCCCCGGTCGGGACCGGCGGGACTTGCGGCCGCAGCAGCCCGCTTGCGGTCCGATCCTTCCACAGTCGAAGAGCTGACCCGGCGCGGCCGAGCCCTCGCCTACCGGCTGCGCCGCCGTGAGCAGGCGGCGACTGAGGCTGCCGTGATCCGTCCCGTGAGTGTATCAGTCGACGCTTCCCGTCCCCTTCCGGCTGTCGCCGGTGTAGCCACTGGACAGAATGGATCGGGAACGAACTGCTCCCTCCAGGTAGCAAAGCCCAGCCGGCCGACCTATCGCCGGGTCTCGGTCGTCCTGGCCCTACACGGCGGGCGATCCCTCACCGCCGACTGCCTGCGGACCGTCCGCGCCGAACTGGGGGGTCTGCCCCTGGAAATGGAGGGAGAGATCGTCTGCGTGGATAATGCCAGCCCCGATGACACGCGGCACTGGCTCGAAGGCCAGCGAGACCTCCAGGTCGTGCCGCTGCCGGAGAACCGGGGCTGTCCGGGCGGCTGGAACGCCGGCCTGGCTCGGGCTTCCGGCGACCTGCTCTGCGTCCTGAATAACGACACTTTGATCCACCCGGGAGGGCTCCGAGCCCTCTTCCGGGCCGCCTGGGAAACCGGGATCGCGGCGTGCGCCGGCGGCGTGCTGGATGCCGAGCTGCGGTTCGTGGGGATGACGGCCAACGCGGCGGAGGCGGACTATCCGGACGGCTGCGCCCTGGCCTTCCGCCGGGACGTCTGGGAAGCGGCTGGCCCATTCGACGAGGGGATGGGGCTCGGCTACTGCGAGGACTCGGACTGGGGCCTGCGTGCCCGGTCTCTCGGCTACCGCTGGGCGATTGTCCCGGACATCCTCACGCACCTGGGCTCCCAGACCGCAGCGAAGCTCCCCGAGATGGACGCTCTGCAAGCCCGCAACCAGCAGCGCCTGCGGGAGCGCTGGCAGGGGAAGGGAGTCGGAGAGCGGCTCCTGGTCCGGCGTTGGGGCGCTCTCGGAGATGTCTTGATGGCCCTACCCTCCCTGCGAGGGCTGCGGCGGACCAAACCGCTGGCGCGGCTGCACCTCCAGTGCGCCCCACACATCGCCCAGTTGTTGGAGGGACTGCCGGAATTGGACAGCGTGGGTGTAGGCGTCCTAGCAGCACCCACCAGCGTCGTGGATCTGGATGATGCTTACGAGGCGTACGAGCGCCACGGCGAGTGGCGACATCCCGCGTATGCGTTTGCGGAGCGGTTGGGCGTTCCCATCTCTCCCGAAGCGTATGCCGTGCCCGTGCCGGAAGAACTCGCAGCCTGGGCGGCGGAGCTGCTGCCCGGGAACGCCGGAGACTACGTGGCGGTGGGTCTACGGAGCGCGTGCCGGCCACTAGCGAACTGGGGTGAAGCGGCCTGGAGGGAGTTGGCCCAAGCGCTCCCCGGGCACCACCTCGTGCTACTGGACGCGGAGTGGCATCCCGATCTGGAAGTCCGCTCTCGCTACTCAGGTCCTTCGCTGTATGCCATGCCGAATGTGTTGGACCTGACCGGTCGCACCCCGAGCCTGCGGCATGTGCTGGCACTCCTGTACCGCTGTGGGGCCAGTGTCTCGGTGGATACCGGTCTCTTCCATCTCGCCAACGCGGCTGGCATCCCCACCCTCGGCCTCATGGGCGGTACTCCCGGCTTCGCCCGGGCGCCGCTCGGGGGCAAGTTTCTCGTGCTCGACGGCGTCGCTCCCTGCTTTCCCTGCGGGGGGCGCTCCGACTGCGACCGCCTCGACGGCCCGCACTGCCTCGCGGCGATCTCCCCGGAACGTGTTGCCGCCCAATTGCGCGGCTGGACCACCCCGGTCGCGGGGAAAGGACCGGGTGGGCGATGCTGATCCACTGGCATACCGAGGCCGACTTGGACCATCTTGTGCGGCACTTCGTCTCCGGCTGTCTACTGGCCCGGTTCGACCGCTCGGACGGTCCGGTGACGGTGGTCCACAGCTGGGGAAATCCCACAGGACCCATCTCCTACGTTCAACACCCACTCGGCGAAGGGGGCGAGTGCGAGTCGTGGCAGGACCTCTCTTCGCGGCTGCGGGCAGATCGGTCCGTCGTAATCCGCCCACTCGGCCGGGTCGGCGCTACGCTTTCGACGGCGTGCCAACGCTACTCCACCACCCCGCAGGCCGTCTGGACCTGGACGGACGCGGGAGCCGGACAGCTGCCGGCTGCGCTGTCGACCTTGCCGCGCGTCACCCTGTACCCCCGGCTACCGGCTTCGGTAGCGGAGGCCGACGTCCGGGTTCCCGGCCCACCTGGCCTCGCCCTGGCTCCCGACTGGAGTAATGCCGGAGCGGTAGAGCGCTGCCGGGACTTGCACTCCCGCCTGCGGCAGAAGCTGCCGGGGTTGGCTGTGCGCTTGCTGGTGGACGAGCGCTGGCACGCCGGCCTGCTCAAGCGGACGGTAGCAGGTGCCGACCCCTCGGGTTGGCCAGCCACCCTCCGCTTGAGCTTCGCACCCCACGAAACCGTACTGTTCCTCGGGCAGTCCCTGGAGTGGGGGTCCGCCGTCCTGGACGCCCTGGACGCCGGCTGCCGGGTCGTCGCGCCGGACACTGCAGAGTATCGAGAGCTGCTCGCTGCGGAACGAGGTGCCCTCTGGCGTGCCGGGGCCGGGGTGGAAGAGCTTACCGCGAGCATTGCCAACCTGCTGAGCACCGCCGGCACCGATACCGAGGCGGAAGCCGCGCGGCAGCGCCGCACCGCCGCCTGGGTCCGCCGGTGGCCGGTCGGCCGGATTGCCGGAGCGCTGCTGGACCTGGTGGCCGCCCTCCCCGACGAGCCAGAAGAGACCTCGCCGGACTCGTCCAGACTGGAGACAACCGCGGCACCGGGGGGCGTCCGGTGGTGCCTGCGACGGGAGATTGGGATCGGCGATATTGTGTTCACCCTCAATGTCGCCGCGGCACTCAAGGCACGAGACCCCGGGTGTTGGGTCCGCCTCCATACCGCACCGCAACACGCCACCTGGGTCCGCAGCTTTCCCCAGGTGGACGTCGTGACGACCGGGTCCTTTACCCTCCAGCCGGGGGAGCGGACGGGCGATTTCGAGGCGCGGATGCCCCATGAGTCCGACCGCGACCGGAGCCTGGCGCTGGGTGAGTTGCTCGGAATCGTACCGACCGGTTGGGGTCCCTCTCCGGTCATCTCGCCGCATGCTACGGCCCAGGCGGAGGCCTGCCTCGCAGGAGCTTCCGGGCTGCGGCTGGCGTTCGCCCCCTTCTCCCGGACGCAGGCCTCGTCCCGCTCCTTATCCCCGGGGTTTGCGACGGAGGTGGGCCAGGCGCTGGCACGGTTGGGAACCGTGATCTGGTTGGCGGAGAGCCCGGTGCCGCCGTTGGCAGAGGCCACCGCCGTGGATCTTTCGGGACAGCTGCCCCTGGAAGAGACGCTGGCCGTCCTCAGTCGCTGCGACCTGCTCGTCTCCGTCGACTCCGGCCTACTCTATCTCGCGGCCTCGCTGCGCCTGCCCGTTGTGGGCCTCTTCACCCACATCGGAGCCCTGCAGCGGCTGCGCCTGGCGGAGCGCTTCATTGCCCTGCAGCCGCATCTGCCCTGTGCTCCGTGCGGCGAAGGTCCGCACGCCTTCTCCTGCCTGCACCCAGTGAGCAAGCCGAGCCCTAAGTCGCCGAGGCCACTGCCCTGCCTGCAGGTGCACCGGGTCGAGCACGTCGTGACCGCTGCCCAGGCCGCACTGGCGGGACCAGGCCGGGAAGTCTGGAGCTGCAGTCCAGGCGGAGCCGTCACCCGCTGGACGGAAGAGGAGCTGCGGATCGTATCGCACGTACGCCCAGGGGGTGGCTAGAAGAGGGCTCTGCTGCCGAGGCAAGACTTCTTGAAGAGTGGGACGGTGACTACAACTTCCCGGCGATGAACCGGGGCTGCCAGGTCCGGAGTGCGTCCGCCTGCTCGATGAGGGGATCGGGAAGCCCCGTGTCGCGTAGTCTCCGGGAGATATGTCGGTCGCGGGACCGGGTGAGGTGGGCCACCACTTCCGGCCGCTCCTGGGCCAGGTTCACCTGCTCGCCGGGATCAGTACGTAGGTGGAACAGCTCGACCGGCGGCTTGCCGTAAATATCCGGCTCCAGGGCTGCGATGAGTTTCCAGTCGGGGGTGCGCCACCCGCGCTTGCGCATCCAGGTGCATTCCGTGAGGTAGATTGCCTCTCGTCCGGGGCCTTCACCGGGGCGAAGGTTCGACCGAGGGTCCAGCAATGGGAGTAGAGAGACTGCGTCCATGCCTCGGGTTAATTCCGGAAAGCCAAGGTACTCCAGGACGGTGGGAGCGAGGTCCGCGAGCGAAATCAACTCGGGGATCGACCGGCCCCCCGCTTTGGCGCCCGGAAGCCGGAGCAGCAGCGGTACCCGTACGTTGGTGTCATACAGCCCATGATGATCGAACCAGCAGCCATGCTCGTCCAACTCCTCGCCGTGATCGGCATGGACGAGGACCAGGGTGTCGTCCCACAGGTGCAACTCGTCGAGCCGTTGGAAAACCCGGCCCAGGCAGGCATCGGTGTAGGCGATGGCTGCGTCGTACTGGGCCTTCACGAACTCGATGTCCCGGACGCCCGAAAGCCATTCGGAAAAATAGTTGAAGAACCAGGGAGAGTCCCAAACGGGGTCCATGCTCCGGTGCCGGGGGCTCTGCTCATCGCCCTGGTAGAACATGCGGTCGAAGGGTGCCGGCGGAAGGTAGGGCGAATGGGGGTTCCAGTAGTGGAGAAAGAGCGAGAACGGCCGCCGCAGTGCTGCCTCATCCAGTACCGCGAGCGCCTTCTGGGTCACCTCCTCGCCGTTGCGCCAGGGCCCTGCGCTCCGGTGATCCCAGCGAGGATAGGTCTCGTACTGCTCGAAGCCCGGCGCAATCCACCGGCCAATGTTGTCCACGGCCGCTGTGAAATAACCCCGGTCGCGCAGCAGTTCGGGAAGAAGCGGGATCCCCGGTTCCGGCTCGCGGCTGCCGCCCTGGGTCACGATCTGGTGGGAGAAGCAGTCCCGGCCGGAGAAGAAGGTAGTATGCGCCGGTTCGGTCGGAATATGAGGGCTGATCGCCTGGGTGAACCGTACGGCGTCCTGGGAGAAGCGGTCGAGGTGGGGCGAAGTAGGCCGGTGATAGCCGTAACACCCGAGCCGATCGGCACGCAGGCAATCGATCACGATCCACAAGACGTTCATCAGGTTACCGGTGCCGGTTTCAAGCCGCCCTTCGCGCTAACAGCCAGAGGGTGCAGGCCACAGGTCGCTGGCCTGCAGAGTAATTCGTAAACCGTCGCGGTCAATCCTCGCCGCAACAGCATTGCTGGGGCGTGTGGGAAATGGAGCACTCATTGATGGAACCGGGCATCTATCCAGGCGGGGTCGTCTCCTACGAGCCGCTGCGGATCTACACGGGGCTGCTGGGCCAGATCGGGGACATCGTGATGTTCACGGCGACGGCACGCCGGATCAAGCAGCTGTTCCCGCACAGCACCCTTACCTTCGCGGTCAGCCGGCAATATGGCGAAGTGGGAGATCTCCTGTCCGGACTGCCCTATGTAGATCGGGTATTCCGCACCGAGCTTTACTTCGAGAAGCTGACACCGCCCCTCTTCCAGCCGTGGGAGCGGGGCTATCCGGTGGACTTCCGCGGCGACGATGAGATCGGGGAGCAGCGCCGGCACCACCTGGTGTTCGAGACCCGACCGCGCCACCGGGAGGCGAAGTGGTGGGAGCACCGGCACCAGGTGGAGGAGTTGGCCCACCAGGTCGGCGTGCCCGGTCCGATGAACCTGCAGACCGAGATTGCTCTCGCTCCCGGCGTCATGTCGCCACCGGGATCTGCCGGCAAGATCGTGCTCCATAACGACCCGACCACCGATCCGGCGAAGACGTGGCCCTGGGAGTATGCCGCCGAGTTCGTGCGCCGGCAGGGGCAGGGGGAAGTCGTCTTGATCGGCAGTCCCGGTCCGGAGGTGCCGGGCGTCCTCGATCTCCGCGGCAAGACTCGGCTGGCAGAGACGGCGGCCCTCATCGCCGCGTGTCGCTGCTACGTGGGGGTAGATTCGGGACCGATGTGGCTCGCGGCTAGCCTGCAGGTGCCGACAGTCGGCCTCTATGGCACGAGCTACATCCCCGCTTATGGTGCGATCCAGCCGCGTAATCCCCACGCGGCCTATCTCCAGGCGGAAGGGCCGCTGGAGCGGATCCCAGCGGAAGCGGTCGCCGGCTGGGTCCGACACGTCATCGAAGCCACGCGACAGGGACAACCACCGTCCGCGGGACAACAGTTCTGAGTACGTACCCGTCGACCCGACGGTGCAAAGGAAGGAACATGAAGCGATGGGACGAGAGTCACGCAAGGCCTACCCGCGGCGTTTGGCCGAGGGGTACTTTCATAAGCTCTTCGTCGGCGAAGGCATCGACATCGGCTGCGGCGAAGATCCGGTCACGCCCACCTGTGTGGCCTGGGACCTGGAGCAAGGGGACGCGCAGCAGCTGCCCGGGCTACCGGCGCACGCCTTCGACTGGGTCTACTCCAGCCACTGCCTCGAAGATCTGGCCAATCCCTGGCAAGCCGTGCAGCGGTGGTGGGAAGTACTTCGACCCGGCGGGCACCTGCTGCTCGTCGTGCCGGACGAGGACCTGTATGAGCAGGGCTGTTGGCCGAGCCGCTACAACCGGGGCCATCAGTGGACCTTCACCATCCATAAGACCCGGAGTTGGAGTCCAGTCAGCATCAATTTGACCGAACTGGCGGCGACACTCCCCCAGCACCAGGTGCTCTGGCTCCGCACCTGTGACTACGGATATGACTACGCCGGCGGGGTCTGGGACCGCACCGGGGGCACGGCGGAAGCGCACCTCGAGCTGGCAGTCCGTAAGCTGGGATAAGCCGAATTGCTCCGAATTGCCAGGTTGCAAGCTCTACCGGATCGGAGAAAACGAAATCAGGTCAGAAACTGGGTCGGCAGGGTTAACGGCGAACCAGCCCTATCCGGTCGCACCTTTGATACTTAGGAGGTTCGCCCACCTGGGGTTCTGAGCAGAGGGTTACGTCATTCTGGTGGCGCGGTAGGTTCCGCCTTCGCTCAGTGCTTTCGAAGTGTAGAGCTATCGGCTGGTAGAACGTCACCCGTATGTCGCGGTGAGCATGCTCGAAGCTAAACGCCGCGATAGCCATTAGCCAACTTCAGCAACGTAGCCTCCCGAGAACCACGAACATGGATTGCGCCGAAGAACCGCAGCCTGATGCGTCCCCCGCCGGACCTGACCGGCACGTGGAGCTGCTGTATCGCGGAATTCAGCCCTACACGCTGATTGATTTCCAGAAGTTCAACGTCATCTACCGTCTACTGCAGCAGTGCCGGTCGCTACCGGGAGACATCGGGGAGCTGGGGGTCTACCGGGGCGGGATCTCCGCGGCACTGGCGCTCGCCGCGCCGGAGAAACGGCTGCACCTGTTCGATACGTTCACCGGCCTGCGGCAGGCGAAAACACCGGGGGAGCCGCACCGAGCCGGGGACTTTGCGGACACGTCGCTGCCGGACGTGCTCTCCCTCCTTCCGGCGGGACATCCCGTAACCGTGCATGCGGGGTGGTTTCCGGAGTGTGTTACCGAGGAACTCCGGGGTACGACTTTCGCCTTCCTGCACATCGACGGCGACTACTATGAGTCCACCCGAGACGCCCTGGACTTCTTCTACCCAAGCCTCTCTCCCGGCGGCGTTCTGGTCTTTGATGACTGGGAATGGGAAGGCTGTCCTGGGGTGAAGCGGGCGCTGCTGGAAGGGCACGAGCGTTTTGGTTACCGAATCGAGACGGCCGCTCCCTTACAGGCGTACGTGCGCAAACCAGGCTAAAGGTGGAGGTGAGTCTTCAAATGGGTTGGTGTCCTTCACGTTAAGTAGCTACAACGGCACCGTCAAAGAACCGTACCTTCCACAATACTCGGAGTTGGAGCCCGGTGAGCACCAACTTGAACGAACTGCTGGCGTCCCTCCCGCAGCACCAGAGGGCTCCGGCTCCGCACGTGCAACCAGGGCTATGATTACTCGGGCGGGGTCTGAGATCGGACCGGCGGTGGGTGTAAGCGCACAGCGAGTTGGCGGTGCGGAAGCTGGCATGACACGAACTGCGCGATTGCGGCCGTATGGAAGGAAAGGACGATGGGCGATGGACGATCTCGAACTTCTCGCCTGGATACGTGCGATCTCGGGAGATGCGACTGTAGACTCCTCGGCCGCTTACGCTGAAGCTGTTGCGGGTCTGGACTGGCACGGTGCTGATCGGGAGTACGCGGCGAAGCTTGTCCAGGAAGTCTACTGGCTCCCGCGCACCTCGCAGGCACTCCGCCACCTTTATCCGGGAGGAAGCTCGCGCGCGGGTTTCCTCGGCTGGGGAGAAGACCTAGACACGGTGCTCCAGGTGGACGCGACGACACTTGCCGCGCTCCAGATCACGCCCCAAGCCATAGGCGAGGCGCTCAAGCGGCTACTCGACACGTACATCGAAGTCGTCACGGAAATGAGTGACGAGCTACCCCTGGGTCTAGATCCGAAAGAGCGAGACCGCCGCATCGACGATCACTTGCTGGTGGCGGGCCTGATTACCCATTCAGTCTCGGCTCGGATCTTTCGCGGCTATCAGCAGTGCCCCTTCCCGGGCTGTTCGTATGCGAAGCGGTTTTGTCCCCACAGTCACCTGGTCTTTGAGATCACCAATCGGCGCACCGGCGAAGCGGTCGCCGGGCCAGGTCTGATTTGGCACCTCGTAGAGGAGCACGGTTTCTTCGAAGGAAAGCGATCGCCCTATCGCATCGAGCCTGGACTTCTTAGCCGCGTTCTGGACTTGGCTTAATAGGCGATTGGTGACACCTGCCTTGAACTCCACTCCGCAGGCGCCGATACCCTTGCCCGTGACCCTACTACAGGAAAACCCGTCCTCCAGCGCTGTGTAGGAGGGTCATCGTTTTGAAAGAGGCCCTCGATCATGCCATTACCTGACCCGACTCGTACCTACGAAACTTTCCTAACCCTGAGACTGCCTTGGGAACTGGGACACCAGTGCGTCTGGTGGGCTTACCAGCACCGGCTCAGGACTGCAGTCTCGCCTCTAATCCGCAAACTGCAGGAAGCTGGCGTCATTGGCTGGTTCGGTTTCTTGATCCATGACTACCACAGCGGGGTACCGACCCTTCCCACCGATCGAGACGCTTACCTTCACCTTCGAATGACGTTGTCGCCGGACGCCACCCCGGAAGATCTCCAGAGCCACCTGCCGGCAACGTGGCGCTGGACCCGGCCAATGGAGTTCCCCGAGACGGCCTATCTCGATCGGGTAGAGGTTTCTACCCTTCGGGACGGCGATGTCCGGCTGGGCTGGCAGCTGCTCGGGGCTCACTCGGAGTGGGTGCTGACCTTCATCGAGGCGCACGATCCGGACTCGGACATTCCCCATCTGAATGCCATGCAGCTCGTTCATTACCTCGACAATATGCTGCTGCTGGACTTCATGCGGCAACGCCCGCCGGCTCCCCAGGCGCCTAGGAAGAAGAAATCAGGCAAGGGGAAGAAGGCCAAGAAGAACGCCAAACAAAAAATCAAGCCATAAAACGACTGCTAGCAGTCCCTATAGCCAAACAGCCGAGGAAGGCTGCGCCGGATTCTCTTGGTTGGATTAACCCGAGTGACAATACGTCATCCCGGTAACGACGGCCGAAATGACTCGAACGTCGTCCACTCCGGCCCACCAAGTCTTGCACAATTGCGACGCCATTAAAAACAGTCCCGAGCCGCACTGGCTCGGGACTGTTTTTGGCGACTCGTATTATTGCCGCCCCAAGTCCCTGACCACACGAAACTATCCCCGCACGACCTCCACATCAAGTGTCAGAGGCCCGTGTGCTGGCAATAGCGGTTTGCCAGCACCGTCTGTCATCTTCCACTCTTCCATTACTCGCCCGAGTCTCGCCGGCATTTGCAGCACAACCTCAACTCGACAAATCTCGCCGGGTAACGTTTCCGGGACCCGGACACGCTCCCCGCCTAATTGTGTCACTTCAAGACCGCGCCGTTCAAGCCAACGACCGACCCATGCCAAGCGCCCCGTATTTCGCAGAATCCACACTTTCCTAATCCGCTTGCTAGTTACGGGGGTACCGTCCGGATACGTCTCACTAATGAATCCAGCACCATCCGACGCCTCCACGTCCTTAACGCTGGTCGTTCGGGTACTCTCCTGGGCGTCGGCAGACCCCTTCGACGGAACGTCCTGTTTCGACTTGCGATCTGTGGAATCGGAGTGAACGATCTGCGTCACGGTCACGGAAGGCACCTGACCGTTACACCCTACCAGTACCGTCGCGACTAATGCTGACGCGCCAACAATGGTCTGAACCCGCGCATCCGTGCACCAGATACGCCACCACTCCAATCGCTCTCCTTGCATGGTGTGCCTCTTTCTCATAGTCAGATAAGTGCGAGGCAAACCACATTCAACCACTCGCTCGCCCCATTGACAAAGTAGCGATGAGAGGCGTATGCTCGTAGCAAGCTAGCATTCGATCGATGGTTACTAACCTGGCGGACACCTGTGAGTAACCTCTCTATCGTTGCCTTAGCTCGCCCCGGAGCCGTGGATCGCCTTGAGTCGACCACAGCTACAAGAGGCCAGCGCCGATGCGTTGGCCTCTTTCATGTATCGCTTGCTAGCATACGCCCTCCTCTCTTCTCCCGACACCAGCCACAGCTCCGTCAGGAACCCGGACCAAGCGTGCCAAGTGTCTAAGTCAGTTACTGTGACACCTGGTTCCTGAACCAGTTACACTTAGTGTATTACCTTTCGAGCGACAGGCAAGCCGACAATCGTCTAAGAAGTAGTCGGCCGGCTAAAGAGGCACAAGCAACCATGATGAAGGAAGCGGTACTCCTCACAGCTGCGCAGGCGGCCATTGAACTTGGTTGCTCGAAAAAGCATGTCTACGATCTGATCCGAGAGCGGCGGTTACCTGCTACCACATGGAGCGGGCGCTTGCATGTACGCCTAGAGGATCTAGAGGCATATAGGGTAACGGAGGCGCCAACGACGGCCGGCAGCCGGAATGCAGCTATGCGTTGCCTACCGGGCAGCTCACGCGCAACCCTGAAAGACATCTCGGTAGCGCTCGAACGTCTGTTGGCGGCACCGCAGCACTTCGAGCGAGCTCCCAATGGTGTCCTGTCGCTGAAACACCCTCGCCTTGCACTGCGGCCGATGACCGCTGCATTCTTGAGGCAGGCAACAGGGAGTGACGACATCAGCCTAGGGGAAGCAACTATTCTCCTACTCGATATCCGGCGGCGACTAAATGACGGCGAAGGACTAGGACCTGGCTCACCAACTCGAGACCATCAGATAGGATCGATCCTCAGAAGCAACCTGGTCATGGAGTTCCTTACTCAAGGCCGAGGGCTACTATTGGATCAAAGCTTCCTTATCTTCGGACGTCCTGGCACCCTCAAGACTCGCCTGGCGGCAACCCTCGCTGTATGCGCGACCTTGGAGACCGCTCGGCCCGTAATATTTCTTTCACTCGAAGGCGAGACCAAGCATCTCGTTCAGATGATCGAGGACACAGTTAAGGCGTGGAGCCCTGCGGGCGCGCCCAATGTAAGCGTTAGATTGGCGTCAGCTGAGGATCGTACCCAGACAGGTAGTGCAATCATCGTCTTCGGGACGGCAACCACCTGGGATGAATTGGCAGACGAGATCGAAACTGCACTACATCTCTATCCTGACGCAGTCGCAATGATAGTGGACAGCTTCGGACCACTTGGTGCAGTAGAGCGTGACGAGCTTTCCGACTTTATCCTACGCTCTCACACTTCTGACCGCATTACTGTTATGGTCGGTGAATGGGCCGAAGACCGCGATCAACGGGATGCGTTAGAGCACGCGATGTGGGTCTCTGACACAGTCGTTCGGGTCGGCTTCGATCTTCCCAAGGAAGGAACGATGGGACCGGCTCAACGTTTCGTTGAACTTTTAAAGAGCCGAAAGCAGCCCTGCCTCGAGGGTCGCCATTCGATGATCATAAATGCTGACGGCCGAATCGTTCTCGCACCAGCTCTTGAATACTTCGATACCAAAACCATACCGGGCAATAATTCTGACTCGATGACGCCCAATCCCGCGTTTGGAATTTCGGAACTTGATGCCTACGTCGAACAAAGCTGGGACTGCGGTGCGGTATTAGCACTTCAAGGCGGCCCGAATACGTTCAAAGAAATGCTCTGTCTTTACGCCGCAGCAGAGGCCATACGCCGAAATGCATCAGTGCTAGGCGTTACACTCTGGCCTAATGCGCTTACCGTTTTTAACCACACGGTCAAGCGCTTTCCGGACCTTGAGAGCGTATTCACGGTTGACGGAGCAACCCGATTTCGCGATCTTGACCCTAATCAACCACATTCGGTCGGTGAACAGCCTGAATTCCATATCTTTAAACTTGAGAGTCCTACGGCTCGGGCCGAAAACCTTCTGTGGGCGATCTACGAAGCGGTGATCACCAGCCGCCGACAAAAGTATCCAATCGGTCTCGTTATCATTGGTAATTTCTCGGAATTGCCAATGCTCCCTGGATTCCGAGGTGCGGCGAACTTCGGAATGATTTGCTGTCGACTTCTGGCTGCACTAGGAGTACCTGGGCTGCTTAGCATTAATACCGAAGCCTGGAATCGCCATCTACTCCAAGGGAATACCTATGACCTACTTCAAACCGTTCGCTTGGTGATGCAGCTCGAAGCGATCAAAGGCGAAAGTGGAGATCCCACGGTACTCGCACGAATAAACACCTACAACGCGCTCCAACTGCGTCTGGATGGAAAACAAGGTGAGCCCCATACGTTGGTTGCCACACAAACACCCTATGCTCCTCCAACCGCCTAGACGCCCGCGCACGGCCGTAGTCTACCACCTAAAGTATCCCCTGTACTATATTATCGGATTGCGGCGTACTCACTTTAGCGAGATCCGCATTCTACATATTTCGATGAGGTTGAGTGTCAGTATCTCTCGCAGCTGCAGCGCGATTTCTGTGGAAGGTCAGTTGACGCAAAGCTAGTAAATCGGAATATGGTAAGGCACCACGACCACAGCCCGAGAAGGGATTGAATTAATTCTTGCGTTTTGGTATAGTGGGATCGTCTTGCTGTTTTGACAACGGCTTTGTTCGCTTAAGTAGGGGTGCAAGAGGTTCGTTAACCTGTTCCATTCCTGCAACTAAGTTCCGAAGTACGACCTCAGCGGTGCACCAATTTGCACACATGCAACGGCATTTGACAGCCCGTTAAAAACAGTCCCGAGCCACTACGGTTCGGGACTGTTTTCAAATCTGCTGCTTTGTGGGTCATACAGGTTTTGAAGAGCGCTCCTTAGCGACCTATCCGCATGACCTGCGTCAGGAAGTCTCCCAATCCTGCAAGTAGCCATAGCATTATCATGATCGACGGGAGATGAACACTGAGCCTTACCTGTGTAATGCGTCGTTTACCAGCAACATCGGCTAGCAGGCGATATTCGGGACAGTGTAGACGAAGCAGCGATCGCGTGCGCTGGACGACTACGTCTTGGTCGCGAGCCATCTGCATCCAGACTAGTGACATCAATACTCCCGCTGTCACGCATACTAAAGAGAAGTAGAATGTCTGCCGCTGGTTGCCCGCGAATGCTGCAAAAAACATCGACTGGGCCACAAGATAGAAGTTTACTCGATTAGTATGTTGAGTGCCTTCGTATAGCAGTCGTTGCCAAAGTCGGTCGACTTGTTCAGAGCTGAGGCAATGATCATCCGGCGGGACCTGAGGCAATTCCGATGCCAAGGGAACTTTGGCAATCGGGGTATCGGCAACAGTGCTCAATGTTTCCTGGTGAGCTTTTGAAATAGCTCCACTCTTAACTCTTGGAGCGACTTTCCTTCGGCGAGCCATCATGCAACTCCGGCGCGAATCCAAAGCGAGGAACGTCCGTCAGTGGAACAGCATCTACAAATGCTCGTAGCATGTTACGGCTACCGATGTAACCGGTCCGCCCGTGCAGCACTCTCCCGTTGTTCAGGACAAACGCAGAGCCTGCAGGAATGAGTTTGGCCTGAGTATGATAAGCAACTGACTGCACGAATATCTCGTGGGCCGACGATCCTCCGTCTACGATGCGCACAAGGTCGTCGGACCGATAGCGCACTACGATCTGGCCGTTTTGTCGATCAAACAGCGGAAAGCATCCAGCAGGCAAATGTAGGAAGGGCGACATCAGTTCTGCAAGAATTGGGGATGCGGATTCCAATAGATCGAGATAGACAGCTCGAGCGTCACAAAATAAGGACTCACCCCCGGCTTCAGCGGTAGTTTCACACCACACGACAACCAGGTGCGGAGGCATTGCTTCGGAGGCTCGATCAGTATGCAGTGCAAGCGCACGGGAACTGAAAGCTAACTTTCCCGGCTCGGTGCTTCCTCTATCATAAATTGTGGTGATACCGTCCGAGTCCGAGTCAGGGTGATTACGCAGTTGACCAAATGCTGCACAAAAACTGTGCAGCATTTCTCGTGACTCAATCCCATGGACGATGACGACGCCGTGTGCTTGGAGTCCCATCACTACTGCCTCTCGGTCTCCGGCGTCTACCTGGATTAAGGGTCTAACCGCCGGCAGCATCATTTCGCCGTAACCTCCTGCGCTTGTGAGGAGTGAGCGAAATCCTCGACGATGTTGGCAAGAATATTCGCAAAGCGATACCCCGACCGATCACTCAAGTCAATGCCGACATGCCGTTGCCCCTCATGGAGCGTTAGATCTTCATAGGCCTGACTGATACGCGCCCAAAACACAAACTTCACGTTTGGACGAGCGTCGCCGGTAATACAGTAATATGAGCGAAAGAACTCGTATCGTTCTAGCGTGAGCCCCAATTCTTCTTCGACCTCACGCACTAGGGCCGTTTCAGGATCTTCGCCCTCTTCGACATGACCTCCAAAAAGATCCCAGTAGCCCGGAAAGGGGATCGTGGGCTTGTCGTCACGGAGGTAAATCAACAGCCGGCCATGTTTATCGAAGAGGAGCGCTGTAGCAACTTGATTCATTGGTTCGCCTTTCATACATTGACTTCTTCAAGCCAATACTATCCAATTCACATCCACCTGACAAGTCAGCGATCAACTAGCCTTGTCGCCGCCAGAGTTGCGACTTGATTCTTGATAACGCGCTTCCACGACTTTGGTTACGCTGCGATGGGATCTCGGAGGCAACCAATGGGCACCTGGCGATTGATAGTTCTCTAGGCAAGCGTTAACGGGATCGTGACGAAGGGAAAGCTTCTCTGCACCGCTGTAATTGGTCATCGGATCTGAAGTCATCGCTGCCATTCCTACAGCTTCCGACCTATCTAGCCTATGCATGCCAGCTGCTCTTACGGAGAGGCGTTAGAAAGCTGCCTTCATCAAGGCTTATCGAGGCACTTGTGGATCAGGACACTAGACGCAGCCAAAGCCCGGAGAGGGATTGAATTAATTCTTAGCTTTTGGTATAGTTGGATCGTAATTCACTCGTGAAGTGATACCGTCTTGCTGTTTTGACAACGGCTTCGTTCGCTTAGGTAGGGGTGTAAGAGGTTTGTTAACCTGTTCCATTCCTGCAACTAAGTTCCGAACGTCGACCTCAGCGGCGCACCAATTTGCACACATGCAACGGCATTTGACAGCCCGTTAAAAACAGTCCCGAGCCACTACGGTTCGGGACTGTTTTTAAACCTAGGCACTTCACCTCCTACCACCTAAATATAGTGTTACGTGGAGGCTATTGTAGTCGCCTCAGTATAATGATACATATTATATAATAGCTATCTGAAAATACGGAGAAAGGATACTCATGAGTGAGACTTCTCATCATCACCAAGAATCAATGCAAATGGAGAGCAATTCTCCTGTCGTTGAGGGAATTACCAAAGCGGAAGAAACAGACTTAGAGGTAAAGTCAGCGTCAGACCTTATTACAGCTGAGCGTTTTGATCAACCAATCCAAAGAAACGATTATCAGATAATTCGAGCAGCAGTTCCTTCTTTTGACTATGACCCAAAAAGCGTCATTCGCTCTATTAATGCAGAAGGCCGAGTTTCCTGGCTGGACGTACGTCACGTAGATGCAAATTCTATACCAAGCCTTAAGGAATTAAATGGTTTGAAAGGAATTACTCTTACTAATATGCAGCTACTGAAATTCTGCCGTGTTTCAGGCGTAGAAGACTGGTTAGCGGGGATAGAAAAGATCGATGTAATTTACCACAGCTTTCCTAGTCCACACGGATATCTTGACAGCTATCACCACAAGTTCGACAATCTTCTCAGAAGAGGTGTGAAGATCACTCAGCGCGCAGGGTAGTAAGGATTTTCGGCGGATGATATCTTAAATATTATCCGCCGAGGTGTAATTGAACCGTGAAATATATAGATCAAATAGCAGGATGGTCGCTTGACTTCTATTAGCTAAAGGTTGGCGAGGGATTGAATTAATTCTCACCTTTTGGTATAGTGGGATCGTCTTGCTGTTTTGGCAACGGCTTTGTTCGCTTAGGTAGGGGTGGAAGAGGTTCACGAACCTGTGTCATTCCTGCAACTAAGTTCCGAACGTCGACCTCAGCGGCGCACCACTGAGGACGAAGGCGAGCTTGTGCAGCTATTTTGAATGGCTTTACAGGTTCGAAATCTACTCCGGACCGCCCTAGTCGGTAGTTCGAGCCCACGATTCGCAGGTATTCACGGATTTCCGATTCATAACCCGCGTCGAAGATCGTATCAGGCCGATTGCAAAGACCAATGAACCGTTGAATGGTGTCTACCGCCTTCGGCTGAGGCAGTTCGAGTCTGCGGAGACCCTCTCGCAGTCGGTTCAATCGCAACACGAGTTCGTCATGTGGTCCGCCGAACTCATCATCCGTAATTTGCCCGCTCAAACGCAGTTCCAGCAGGGTATTCTTTTTGCGTTCCATAACAGTGACCTGCTGTTCTAATAACGCCCTCTCCTCCCACGCCGCTGTCAAGCTTCCTTCTTGAAGCTTCAGGGCTGCTTCGGTGAGTGCGCGGGCTACCCCAGCGGAAATACCAAGCGTGCTTCTCAGTTTCTGACGCAGAAGGTGGGTGAGTTCTTCTTCCCGGATGTATCCGCTGGAGCAGGCTCCTCGCTGACGCGTACAACGATAATAGCGGTAGTGCTGCTTCTTCAGCTCCCCGACAATCGTACAACCACAGTGCGCACAGTGAAGCAAGCCGCGATAACAGAAGTCGTGGTGCACGGGCCGAGGCTTTCCTTGTGCCCGCATCACTTCCTGCACCTTCTCAAACAACTCGGTGGAGATGAGCGCTTCGTGACTGGCAGGGTAGAGGTGGCCGTCGTACCGCATGACACCGCTATAGAACGGGTTACGCAGAATCCGATCCTGTAGATAGCTCTTGCGCAAGCGTTTGCCGACACGCTTCCCCACCAGGCCCTCCGTCTCCAGCTGTTCGGCTAGCTCCCGTAGGGAGTAGATGCCCGTCGAGTAGTATTCGAACGCCTTCCGCACAAGCGGTGCAACATCTGGATCGGGCACGATGCGGTGCGGTGCATCCTTCTCCCGCACGTTGCGGTACCCGAGCGGCGCCCATCCTGGCCATTCACCAAGAATTAGCTTCTGGCGAATTCCTTTGCGTACTTCTTCCGAAAGATTGTCGACGTAATACTTGGCGAAGAGAACGTTGATCCCGAAGGCCATTTTGCCCTGGGCATTGTTCTCATAGGAGCCGGTGACAAAAAGGAGCTCGACACCGAGGTCCATCAGGTCGTTGATCCTGGCCCAGTCAGCGATGTTGCGCAGTAGCCGGTCCGTCTTGTGGCAGAGGATGCGCACCGAGGTCCCACGACTGCGCATTTGGGACACACGCTTAAGCATGTCGGAGAACTGGGGGCGTCCGGGTTTACGCGCTGAGTGAGACTCGCGGATAGTCTCGTCGATCTGGATTCCCCTTACCGCGGCGTATTCCTGGCATTCCTGCTGTTGAGCATCGAGGCTCAACGTCTGCCGATCATCCTCGTCACTGGACCGGCGCGTATACAGAAAGGTGTAGCATTGCATAAGCCTCCATTCATGCGCACCATAGCTTAGCCTTTGCCGCTTTGCAAACGCTGCGTCAGTTGTGCGGTCACATTTCTCCCGGGACAGCGTGTTTGTGAGGTTCAAGGTGGAGGAGTATGGTGCAGGCATGGAGGATTTCAGAGACCTTAAGCCGCGACTCGATGCTCCGGAGCCGGAGCAGTTGCTTACGACGGGACAGGTACGCGAATACCTGACTGCCGCGGATCCAAGCTTTGGGTCCAGCTTTTCGGACCGCGACTGGGGTGCCGTCACGGAGCGTATTACGGCGTTAGCCCTGCTCCTCTGGAGGGTCAGTCAGCACGAGCCAGTCAGCTCGCCGGATGGAAGGTTGGTCGCCGTAATTGGTGACGCCGACGGCACGTTGATAAAAGCGAGCCAATTACGGCAGCTCCGCTCTCGCGTGGTGTGAATTGACCCTCAGCTGACTTCTGGCCCGCAGAGAAGTTCACAGCGGATTGTCGTAAGTCAATGGAGATGCGGTGGATGCGCCAGTATGGGGGTGCGGCAGTCGGCCGGTCCGCGACCTTTCCAAATCCTTTACGACCTGGAGCACATAGCCACGGAGGATCTCGTTTTCTGCGGGAATGTCGTTCCGAAGTTCGGGCCGGTGTGGGTGGACCCTCGTGCCGAGTGCGGGCATGTAGTCTGGGCACAGATCAACCGCCACCACTTCGAAGCCGCTTGGGCCAAAGTCCCGGATGAGGTGCGCGGCAGCTATGCCCACACGTTGGCCGAGGTAGGTGCAGGGAGGCCTGCGTGAAGGCTTACCTGACCACCGTAGCTACTCACGCCAAAGGCTACTGCCCTTCGTTCTTACCGTCAGCGGGGACCTTTGGCTGGGAGCCCGTTGTGCTGGGCTGGGGCAGGACCTGGCCGGGGTTTGGATTGAAGCTCTCGCTCGTCTACCACTGGCTTCGCTGCCTGCCGGACCTGAACTGCCTCGTGCTGTTCACAGACTGCCACGACGCCGTACTGCTCGCCGATGCCGAGGCCGTCCAACGTCGGTTCCGCAGCTTTCGCCATCCGCTGGTCTTTTCTGCAGAAACCAACTGCGCTCCCGACCCGCAACTGGCTGGGCATTACCTCAGGTCACCCACTCGCTACCGTTTCCTGAACAGCGGCGGGTTCATTGGTGAAGGTCGCTATCTGCTCGATCTCATGGAGCGACATCAGATCTGGAGTTGTCATTCCCGGGCGGACGATCAGCGCTGGTCGACAGCCCGCTATCTGGAGGACCCCAGATCAATCCGTCTCGACACCCGCTGCGAGCACGGGATTCATAACCACCGCACCCACTCCTACCCGCTGGTGTTCCACGGCAACGGAGGCTCCAATCTTCGCCCGGTGCTCCGCTGGGCCGACCTCGATGAGGACCGCTACCAATGCCCCGTCGTCCCGTAAAGAAGCGCCGGCCCACCGGCCAGGCCCTGGCGCAACTCCATCGAGGGGTTGCGCTCGATCGTCAAAGCCCAAAGTGCCACCCTGGTCGAAAACACGATCCGGGCCTGGCACTTTGGTGCCGTACCGTTCACGTTCGTTTGCCCGGAAACGGTACGTACCGTCGCCCGTATCGCTGCGAGCGACGAGGGGCACGGCGTGCTCATCCTCTATGGACCGGAGAGTCCCCACGGGTGTTTATCGGCCCCGACGGTGTGACGACCACGAGAGACCACTTGCAGGTCATCGCCGCCGAGAAAGAAACTGAAGCGCCGTGGGTCCCCCGATCCCGTCCTCGACGGCTACCCCTTACCCCACCCGGTCCGGGACCCCATAGCCTGAACTGATCCACCGCCGTTTGCGGTACCGGCCCAGTCAATTGGCTTCTTGACGGAGTTGCGCTGCTGGCTGACTACGATGAAGTATGGATAACCTCTCACCCGCCGCTCGACGTCTGCTCTGGCTGTGTGCCTCCGGGGGCTGGATTGAAATCGATCGGGTGACGGACCGCCCGCAACTCTACGGCCCTGGCGTCTGGCTGCCGGTACGACCGGACACGTACGACGGAGCGCAGGAGTTGCTGGCGGAGGGATTGATCCACCCGATTATGAACGTGAACCGGTGTATCCTCTACGCGGTGTCCGAGGCCGGTTACGCGATCATCTACCCGCGCTGTCCCTGGAAGTGGGATGAATGTGATGCGAGGTTGACGTGGTTACTCACCCGGCCAATGCCGAGACCCTCTGATCAGGTCTTCGCCTCACTTCGGATGGGCGATCATGACGGAGTGGGTCAGATTGTGCAATGCGCGGTTTGCGGTCTTGACGGGCGACCCGACGGAGGTATTGGCTCAAAGGGCCGGAGCTGGCATGGAACGTTATGGTGGTGCGACGTGCGCGGCTGACGATGCCCGAATGTGGCACCCACTATTTGTCGCGACGGCGCTTAAGACGTGCCTTCCTTTAATCTGGCTTGCCGTTCCGCTTCTCTCTTGGCCTTCCTTTCGGCGCGGGTCCGTTTCTTGCCCGATGCACCTGGCCCACCGATCGCCATCAAAGGCTGCGCTTGGGTCAACTTAACATCCGCGCTCTTCTGGGCGTCACGTATGCCGACGACGATTCTCTTCGTCCGCACCGCTGGTTGTGGGCCCGTTGACGGATCTACGGCCAGCGACGCGAGTGTCAGCAAAAGCACGGCCAAACTGAAGGCCGCAATCACCTCCGAAAGCACTGCGAATTGGGCAATCGAAGTAATCGGATGGATGTCGCCATACCCGACCGTCATCATGGTGATGGTGCTGAAGTAAGCCATGGACAGCGCATGCAAAAGCCGGCCCGTCGGGTTATTTGGCGGTAACGCTACGCCGGCGAACGTCTCCGGGTTTACTTGGTGGAGGCCGGCGTAGATTCCGGCATACCCCACTAGGGTGGCAACCAGAAGACCTGCCCAGAGCTTCAGGAAGCGCCGCAGCAGGTCAATACGCGAAGGTGCTACGTCTTCTTGGCGAGGTGGCAGGACAGGATAGACGTGCAGCATCACCGTGATGTGAAAGTAATCGTGATACTGGCCCAGCGTGAGGCGATGCGCGATCACCTGCCACAACTCCACCCAGATCGCAACTCCAATCAAGACAGTGCAGACATTGATGAGGAGGGGGTGCCGAGCGAAGACAATCACCAAAGCCAGCTCGGCTACCAAGTAGTGCCAGCGAAGCGCATAATTGAAAACCCCACATTGCAATGGCCGCCAGAACCGAGCAATAGCAGCACCCGCCAGCCGCGTCTCTGGGCTCCAGGGGCGTTTGTATTCCTCGCATAGCTCGGTGAACTTTTCATATGCTTCTTCCCGACTCAAGTTCTTCCAGCCAGGCAGTTTATTGACGAGCTCTGCGGTGAACTGCTGGCCTCGCTGGTGAGCCCACAACCCAGCATGCAATCGCTGCGCAATCTTCAGCGCCATGACCAACACGAAGACAGTGGTAACCGAGAATTGGACGATCAAGCTCCACTTCTCGTCCACGGCGTAAGTATCCCATACGACTAGGCTGGTCAATACGCCGAAAACGAACAGTGCGCGGATTAGTCGTAATAGAGACTCCCCGAACGAGTACTCATGCGTTCTCAATGCTCCGTGGCGCTCGATGTCAGGTCCGCTCATTGTGATCTCCCAGATCTCTGAGCGAGTAAGCGACCTGTCGGTTACACCATTATCGACATACCTGACTTGTTGAGTGTTGTCTTGTTCGCCTAGCTGGCTGCCCTCAAAGGTCCCTATGCGTCGTCTGTCGAACCTCCGCGAGTGCCTACTCCCATCCCCCACCACGAACTCGTCACGCTTTCGATGTCCATCGCCGAGACCCGCGATATGGCCCAGTCCGGCGAGCTCGCGGACGGCTATCGCTGCCTCTGCGGTGGCCTCGCTCGCGCGCAGGAAGCGACTGATGACCTGGAGCTTTGGGGACCGGATCTGGTGTGGTGCGCGATTGGGAGGGGTAGATCGAGTTGTATTGCCATGAGAATGGAGTGTCGCTGTGATTCAAGAGCGAGAAAACTGGCCGCACTGGGTCTGCTACCATTGCGGTAGATTGTTACCCCGTGTGGGCGACGTAGAGCCGGAGTGTGCCGGTTGTACAAGTAGTCGCCGTCATATCTGGCGCGCTCGCGGGGTGGATTCAGATGTTTCGTATCGTAACCTACCGCATCTGAGGAGAATGTTCCACCTCACCGAGTTTGTTAGGATAAGATGGGAAATCGAACCTGATCAAGATGAGACAACAGCTTTCAGTAGCTGGCAACTCTTCGCTTTACTTCCCGATCGGACCGTGATAGCACATCAGGCTGGAAGCATTGATACGACCCCAGACTTGCCCCGAATCATTGACCCCAGCTCGACCGGCCGCGAACTCTTGGAATCTGGCGGATTTCTGCTACTCAAGTTCAATTTGGAGTCTGGCAAGTGCGAAGATGCTATTCTGTGGCGAATAATCCGTAGTATACGACGGCTTACCCGAGATGAGTATGCTGTTTTTGAACCTCGAATAGGCGGGCCATCATGGCTTAAGACCTGCCTATTCGAATACAGCGATGGAATCAATATTTCGATACCAGCATTTGTTGATCAAACGGACATGACACGACATACGCTGTTTATAAGCTATAGCCACCGAGACCGTGTTTGGCTTGAACGATTTGAAACCCACCTTGCGCCGGTGTCGCGTAAGCGAAAGATAACCCCTTGGTCAGATCTACGGATCGGTGCGGGTGAACAATGGGAACAAGCTATTGAATTGGCCCTTACCCAGGCTGCGATTGCCGCTTTGCTCATTTCACCCGACTATTTGGCTTCGGAGTTCATATGGAGCACAGAGATGCCGAAGATCTTGGCACATCAGGAGGCGGGAATGCGGGTATTGCCATTACTGGCCCGCCCTTGTGCCTGGAGATGCGCACCCGAAATTGCAGTCTTGCAAGCGCGTCCTTCAGATGACCGAGCGCTATCATCTGGCACCGAAGCGGAAGTTGACCGTGATCTCGCCGAGTTTGTTTACGAGCTTGACACACTACTTCAAGGATCGCTCGACCTGCAAACCTCTTTGCGGCGTAATGGTAGGTAGTCAGGCATTGAGTTGACGAATCTCGTCGCGATACGCCCCGAGGCAAAGTTCGAGCGCTCGACGACGAATTGCCGAGCCGACCGAACGGATGGACCGCTTCGAATTAGGCGGATTCTCGCGAAACTAGAATTCTAGATGTGCGCACGCTTTGGACTGGAACTCATGGGTGAGCAACTCGCCCTCTACTTCTCGCTTCCGGGCACGGCGCCGCAAGTCACGCCCCGCCCGGACGTCCGCCCCACCAACCAGGTCCCGCTGATCCTGGAGCAGGACGGTGCCCGGATCGTGGACGAAGCGCGCTGGTGGCTGATCCCTGCCTGGTGGAAGAAGAGCTTGAAGGAGTTGCCGAGCCTGTTCAACGCCCGTGCGGAGGAGGTGCAGATACCGTATAAGGCAGCTTTACGAGGCTAACCGTGTAGTTGACCGAGTCCGAAGTCTCGGGGCGAGCAATTGGAATCAATGCACGCCAGCCATAAACAGGACGATCACTGGGGGCGAGAGGATCACGAAAGCGCCCACTAGCCTTAGACCGTATCCGAATTGAAATCTTGAATCCGAAAATGTTCGTTTGGTAGACTCTGCCTATAGGAGGCAGAGGGAATAAATGGGCCTGGTAGCAGGTGATGATGGTTGGCGTGTTCCCGATGAACTGTGGGAGCGTATTCAACCCCTGTTGCCGCAGGGCGTTTCGATTCTCGGCGTGCCCGGGCTTCGGTGCTGAAGTGTGGGGATTCAAAGTAGGAGCGGCAGCCGACGATTCTCACTGGAGTTAACCTCGCGAAAGGCTCCAGGAGATCCCGTGACT